>Ga0155581_112_pt1 | contig 28870 bp, 29 predicted proteins | sample RifCSPhighO2_12_FD_107238 | JGI IMG/M metagenome (GOLD analysis project Ga0155581, IMG submission 107238) | Coxiella sp. RIFCSPHIGHO2_12_FULL_42_15 | reverse complement strand
TAAGCTGGTTGGAGAAGAAATACCGAAACGGACACCCAATTCTTCTTCAAAGGGTTTTTCAAGCGTGACAATACGTGTCTCAATAATCACTTGTTTCACGGGATGATCCAATTTTTTCACCAAGCCAATCACCACATTAATTAATGCCAAAGGCGCCCGTATCCACAAAGAGTTTGTTCGCAAGTCAGGACTCACTTGCCCGCGGGGTGAAAGGAGAGAAGTTCCTGTTGAAGTTAAGAGCTTTGCCATAAATTCAGCTTTGGCATAATGCAAGGGAATAACGACATTATACAGTGGTGTGAGCTCCTCTAAGGATTTTTCTGTTTGCATTTTTTGCACTTTGTAATTGGAAAGCAGCTGCTTAACTTTTTCCTTGTCTTCAATTTTTTGTATTTTTTGCTTTGATAATTCTTCTTGGGGTGCGATCAAGGTAACCCCCTCTATGTCTTCTTGAGCCAGCTTTTGAGAACGTAAAACAACTTGCATCGCCTGTTCCCAGGTTGCTTTATTAAGATGAATGGACATATTCCCCTGTACACGATCGCTAATAATCACATTTTTTTTTCTGAATGCCGCCAAGATTTGCAATAACTGGCGCGTTTTAATGTCTGTGAAATTGAGTGAGATCAATTTTGAATTTCGATAAGGGGATTCGCTTAAAGGTGGAGCGCCCGTCTCGCCGTCGCTTCCATTCCCGAAGCAAAACCCGGCCATTAGCATCCCTATTCCCAAGGAGGCATACACACAAAGTTTGCAAATAAATTTTATTAAAATCATGAGTATATGATAGCTTATTCTATTTCATTGAGCATCAACAAAATTTTTCTTGGTTTACCTTGAGTCGAACTGATTAATTCTATCGCATTTTCATTGATGGAAATGACTTCCCCTTTTTCTGCACCGACAACGGATCCTTGCTCAATTTGATGTAACACGCCATCCGGAGACTGCAAAAATGCTCTCTTTTTGTCTTCTCCAAGCAAAATTCCAATCAATTTTAGTGAAGATATGGCATACCGACTGGCAATCGCTGTTGGGCTGAGTGGGTCAGGCGCAGGGCTCATAAACGGACTACGACGATGGGCATACTGAAAAGTCAGGGGCTCATAAAGAGAAGGCAGGTTGCTTGTTGGTTGAAGTGGAGTTTGGGTGAGGACTTCTAGCGCTAAATGCATGCTTAAGCGCGGCTGCGCGGGATTCGTTTGTTCCAGTACAAAACCATTCACAAGGAAAAGGGATGACAAATTGGCGAGCTCGCTGATGAAATGAGCTATTTGATGATAATTGCCCAGCACCGCTAGCTGAATCGGAATTTTTTGAAAAAAATCTTCAACGACAATGGGTTTAGGCTTTAAAAAAACATATTCTAGCTTTTGATCATCACCAAGCTCAGTGATTTTTTTCAAAATCTCTTCTATGCTAGCGTGCGGCAATAATGTTTCGATTTTTCGCTGATAGCGCGCCTGGATAAGATTTTTTTTCTCCAAAAGGGACTTTAATTCTGTTATTTTTTTTTGTTGTGTTTCTTGCTCTTGCTTTTTTTGATCGTAGTATTGCAATAATTGATGAAATTTTCGTTGTTGTGCCTGTGCGATGACCATAAACCACAGCAAAAGCAAAAAAGCACAGCCTACTATAAGTGTGATGAGTCTTTTCGTATTTTTTGAAATACGAAGTTTGCTAAGAAGATTTTTCTTTTCCATTTTGCTTACTGGAGCTATCGATTGGGTTGGTCACGAATTCTAGAAGATTAAATTGTATTTTGAACCGGACACTTTTACTTTGATCCTCCGGATTTGTGAGCGTTTCTTGCAACGTTAAATGAGTCACGCCAGGCAATTGATGAATGCGTTGAATCAGCTCCGCCACCCAATGGTTGGAAGTTGCTTGTCCTTCGAATGTTACCGCACTTCCCTTACGTTCCACTTTGCTAAACGTAACGCCCTCTAGAATCATCGCAGAAAGATCATTAAATAATTTAACACTCAATCGCTGCTGATACTGTAAAATCTGTAACTTCTGAAGTCGCTCTTTTATGGTCTCAATTTTTTTTGCGTTTTTTCGTAATTCTCTCAGTTCATTCGCTTGCGCAAGAACATTGGCTTCAATGCGCTGATTTTTTTGGGCTTGTGCTTTTACTTTCAAGGATAAGCCATAATAAACCACGCCTGACAACAACCCTGTTGAAGCAACGACAAAAATAACGTGCAAGATAAATTTCTTTTTTTGCTTTTTTTCACGTTCTTCTCGCCACGGTAATAAATTTAATTCTCTCATGTTTCTAATCCACGCAAAGCCAACCCACAGGCTGACATGAAGGCAGGAGCATACTGAAAAAGAATCTGTTTATTCAGATGGTTATTTATTGTTATGGATTGAAAGGGATTAGCCACTTTTGTCGGAAACCCCAATTTTTTCTCAATATCTTCAGCCAATCCTGGAAGAAGCGCGCCGGATCCAGATAAAACAAACTGCCATTGTAAAGATTTTAGCGAATATAATACCGTCAGCATGTCTTCGATCTTTTCAAGCAGCGTGAACTTAGCCTGAGCGATGGAAGGGTCCATGGTTTCCAGCATCTGCGTTATTAAATTTTCATCCCCTGTTTTCATTGCGGTTTTATACGAAGCATGAAGTTGATAGAGAAAGTGCTCTATTTTTTCTATGTCAATGTATTGTCTTTCGAAATAAAGATCTTCACCCTTTTTTAAAACAATCAGCAGGATGGCCTTCGGTTCAACGTGAATCACTACGATTAATTGGTTTTCTGTGGGTGTTTTTGGCGAAAGCAATGCCAAGGCTTGAATGATGGCATAGCTGTCAACATATAAAATCGAAGGTGTGAATGACGTAGATTTCAGCTCCTCTAGCATTGTTTGAATATCCTGCTTTCGCAAAGCGACGATCTGTAAATTTTTGTATTGCTCTGAATTTTCATTTTCGCAAATAAAATAATCATAAAATAAATCGCGTTGTGGTTGGGCGACCGATTTTTTCAGCTCTGTTTTTACAACGGCTTTTTTCACATCGGCCGTTATTTCTTTGTCTAAGCGCGCAAAAGTAATCGCCACCAAATTAGCATGGGTAGCCACACACACGTTTGCAGCGGGCAGTTCAAATTCTTCGATCATCTCTTGAATCAAATTTGAAAAATGGCTCCCTTCTTGGACCCGATCTTCTTTCAAATATTCGTTGGGAATGGGTTTAATGGCAGCCTGTAAAAGCACAAATTCACGGCCAACACGCTGCAACGCGACAAAAACAACGACACCCGTGCTCACATCGAGTCCTTTCCCTACGACAGAAGAGGTAAAATGAAATCGGCGCCGAAGTCTTTCAAGTATCGCCATGGCTGATGGTTCTCCTTCTTTCCCAGAAATGTATTATAACTATAGAGTAACACAGCAGAAATGAGTAATCGCTGAATGAGCAAAACCTACCGCACTCCCCTCAAACCATCGCCTTGTTTTTCGCTTTGCGGTGGTCTGACGCTCATAGAGGTTGTCGTTGTTTTGGGTATTATTACCATCCTGGTTGTTGTTGCACTCCCGACGTTTATCCATTACGTCAGAGACAGTCGCTTAAAAGCAGCAGGGGAACTGATCTATGAGACGTTAACGATAATGCGTGCAGAAGCCATTCGTCGCCAACAAAACGTAACGTTGGTTTTACAAAGTGGGTCCACCTGGTGCGTTGGAGGCACAACGAGCAGTTCGTGTGATTGTTTAGTGGCTGACAATTGTAATCTCGGCCAAATCTTGGGAAGTGCTTATCCGAATACGACACTTTCAATCGCGAGTGGTTTAGGGCCAGCAGTACTTTTTGGCGGGCAACGCGGGAGCGTAAATTTACCCGGGACATTAACCCTTGGCATCACAGGGAGCAGCAGCCAGTTATCGATTACGATTTCTGCTCTCGGTTCTTTAACGCTCTGTTCAAATAATTTAAGCGGATTACCAAAATGTTAGCCCTTTTCCCCCAAAAGTCCTATTCTCAAAAGGGGATAACCTTAATTGAACTGTTACTCGCGTTGATCATTGGTTTGATTACGATCGGTGCGATCGTTGCTTTATTTGTCCTTGCCACAACGCAAAGTCGAAAAACCATAGAAATTGCCCGGCTAACAAGCTCGCTTCAGCTTGTCCTATCGAGTCTTGAGCGTGATCTTCAACGTGCGGGCTATTGGGCACAGGCAGAAACCAGTGCAGCCAACCCCTTCATGGTAACAGGAAGCACAGATCTTACGGTAAATGCAGCTAATACTTGCGTTCTAATCACCTACGATGCCAACAGCGATGGACTCTTGCCTCCCATTGATGCGACCCAGGACGATGAGCGGTATGGCTATCGTTTGCAAGAGGGGGCTATTCAGTTTAGACCTGCCGGCGCACCTTTTGAGTGCACAGCCGCCCAAAGCAGTTGGACGAATCTTACGGACCCCAAGTTCATCACCATCACGGCGTTCTCTGTTGTTCTGAATACCGAAACCATAAACCTTGCCGGCGGGACAGGAACGCAGAATATTCAGGTTCGCTTTGTTGAAGCAAGTCTCACGGGTCAGTTAGTCAAGGATTCCGCCATTACCAAAACATTGACAGAAAAAATAAAAGTTTATAATGATAAATATGAATCATGATGCTCGCCATTTCGTAAAACAACGCGGTGTGACGACACTCACCACAACACTTGTTTTAACTTTAGTGTTGGCCATTCTTACTTTTTTTACCGTATCCGTTGTGGTTCATCATCAGCGTTATAGCTCGTTGTCCTTTAAAACACAACAAGCCTTTAATGCCGCACAGGCTGGGTCAGAATACGCTTTCACTTATTTGGACGCAAATCCAAGCGCCGTCACTGACAACCTGACTCTGTCTGCAACCTTAGAGGATGGAAGCAGTTACAATGTGCAATATCAATTTCAAGGTGGGGACAATACTAAAATCAAAATAAGCTCTGTAGGCACGGATGCTGAAGGAACGGCAACGCGGACGATTCAACAACTCGTTCAAAAAAACATTTTGTTCGGCCCTATTCCTAGCTTACCTTTACAAAGTCGCGAGCAAGTAGCGCTGGGTGGTTCTGCAAAAATTGAAAATTTAGAAAACAACAACACCATTATTTCAGGAAGCACGGTGACTCTGACGGGGAGTGCTCAAACGATTCTTGTCAGCGGGGTCAGTTCAAACAAACACAACTTGGGACCTGACATTACGCAAAACGATACGACATTAAAAAATATGAGTAACAGTGATTTTGAAGTTTATACCTTAGGTCGCAGTGTCCAAAGCTTTAAGAATTTTGCCGATATGACTTACTCACAAAGCAGCAATTATAATTATAATTCGGAACTTAGTGGAAAAACGGGATCAACCATCTGGATTACGCAGAGTGGCGGAGAAGCAATACTGAATTCTGATATTACGATTGGTTCCTCCGAAAATCCGGTGAACATTATTGTGGATGGTCAACTTAATATTGGTGGTGGTGTTGTTATTTACGGCAACGTGGTTGTTTCTCAAAAAATCGTATTAGCTGGGCATAGCGTAATCAATGGATTGGTTTTTGCTTCTCAGGAAGCAGATATTGGTTCTTCCGGAGGTCCTACCATCAATGGAGGGCTGTTAGTCGGTGATGCAATTTCCATGTCTGGATCTACGTCACTGAAATATAATTCTTCTATCCTCACTTCAACTTCCCAGTCCAGTACGAGCTATGGAAAAATTACGGGAAGTTGGAATGATCTTAATCCAGGTGGATGAAAAAAATGAGGACGGTCAAGCAGTTTGTAGGGATAAGTTTAATTGAAATATTAATTTCCCTTATTATTTTGGTCGCTCTCTTTGTCGTGTTATTGCAATTTCACAGCGAATTGTTTCGAAAGGGAGCGGAAAGCAGCCAGCACATAGAGGCACAAACACTGGCAATGGATAAGCTTAATGAGTTACGACACTATTCCGTCTTAGACACGACCGCTGGATTTACCGCCTATGATGATATTGCAAGTGGAACTGCTGTGGTGACTCAAGATGGGACCCTGTTTACCATCACATGGACCGTTACAGAAATCACCACCCCTCCTCATAAGCAAATAAAAGTTCTTGTCGCTTGGTCAGACCAAGAAAATGTGTCGCACTCCGTCCAGATGAATGGAATTATTGGAAAAATAGATCCTGCTAACTCAGGATCAGTTATGGAGTCCCTATAGTATGCCGATCCGATGTTTTTTTTTCTTTAACGCAATTTTTTTAGGATTCCTCTATGCTCCATGGTGCATGGCTTCGGCCATTTACAAACAGACGGATGAACAAGGAAATGTTTATTTTTCAAACAATCCTTCTCCGCAGGCTGAAAAAATAGAGCTCCCTGCGCCAACCATTACTGCACCGGAATCACCTCCTCCCGCTAGTAAAGAACCTACTTCATCAGAGCAAGAGCTTCTTTCCCCTCCATCGGCTAGCCAACTCGAGCGCACGCCTTATACCAAATTTCAATTAAGCTATCCCACCCAGAAGCTGACTTTTCACAACCAACGTCAAATTTCGGTAACCATTGATATTACTCCTGCCTTACGGGAAGGTGATAAAATACAGCTGCAGGTAGATGGAAAGCCTTATGGAAAACCACAAGCAGCCACTGAGTTTACTTTAGAGCAATTGAATCGTGGAGAGCACCATCTATTCGCACAGCTCATTGACGAAAAGGACCAGGTCATCCAATCGACTGAACGCATTACCATTTACGTCCATTATGCACACCTTGGTACCTAGCCTGGGTGTTTCATGGGGTTGTTTTATACCGGTGCAGCAGGGCAATCATTCTGGTAAGAATTACCAAATTTAATATGTTCTTAATTATCAAGGGGTACAATAGTGGTTATTCCTGAAATAGTTATGAGGTATATAAAATGAAAAGTGATAAGCCAACAATAGGTGAACTATTGAAGGAAAGTAGAGATACGGAATTAGACAATAAATGGCCAATATTAGGTCGAGTGTTAGAGGAAATTAGAGATAAGGAGCTAAAGAGGCTAGCCCTTCAAAAACTCGCAGAAATCCAGAACTGGTATGCACCACTCATAAGTGAGGCAGAACAAAAAGGAGACACAAAAAAAGCTGACAAAACAAAAAAAGCTATGTCAGCTCGTTTAGTTGAGTTAGTAGAAGAATATTCCTATTCCTTGGGTAAAGAGGAGATTGGTACAAGATTGAATGCCGTTGAGGGAAGTATAGGAAATTTGCGAAGCAAACAGGATGTGCAGCTATCATCTACTCCTCGCGTAGTTTCTCCTGCAACAGCAGGTATTTTTTCTAATCCAGAAAACAACAAACGTAGGCTAGTGACTTTTTCTGAAGAGACAAAAAAAGAAGATGGTGTGTATGTGCGTGAGCGTGAGCGTTGGTATCCGGCGCCATCCCAAAAATAAGTTAAACCATAATAATAAGTTTTTCTTAAAATTAAAGGAACGTAAAGTGCAAGGATTAAATGAAAAGGATATCAGCGTTGCTGAATTACCGGCGGAACGTGATCAAGCGCTTCAATTTTTGGCTCGACTTCCGCTGAAAATAACGACACTGGTTATTCATACCAACCACTTCATACTAAAACCGCAAGACTTACTACTGTTACCTGAAACAATTAAATATGTGGAGTTTAGAGGTTTAGATACAAAAGAGCGTTTTACTCGAATTAATGCACTCGCCATGATTCATTACGAGATTGGCAATAAAATTCAATCGCTTGAGTTGTTTGCACAATCACTTGCTCATGATCCAAATGACGAGCAAGCGTTGAATTACATGGCCAAGTTCTATTGGGAAGAAAAACAGTTGGAAAAAGCTGAAAACAGCTTAGAGCAGGTTTTAGCAAAGAACCCCAATAATGCATTTTCACTGTTACTCATGATCAAAGTACAGCTGGATTTATTAAATGCGCACAAATCATTTCAATACACCAATATGCTGCAATCTGTTCTTCATCCAGATCAATTTAAACGTTACCTTACTCCCCATTTTACAGCCGCTTTTTTTCAATGCCTTTCGCCAATAAAATTACCTTCCTCTTATCCCGGTGAAAAAATCAGCCAGCATATTTCTGAGAAAAGTTGCTCTGTGTGCCATGAAATTTTTTCTCAATTAGCCAATAATGGAAACGACATATTATTAGTGATGCCGCATTCTTTGCCAGATAAGGTATCCTCTTTGCAAATATATCATCGCTTTTGTTTGTTTAATTGGCTAGGCTTAGCTAAAAATAGTCGTGATCCTTGCACAAATAAAAAAATCGATATGATTTATCAGATTTGAGATTCGTAACCAATTACGATCGATTTTTAGGGTTTGTATGCATCACAAAATTATTTAAAATAAAATTATTAGCCCACTCTCCGTCATCCTCGTGCGAGGCTGTCTGAAAAAATTGAGAAAAATATTTAAATTTCACAGCCGAGTCACGGGGATCCAGATTAAAATGTTGTAAAGAATTTTTTTAAAGGTCGTTAATTTGGATCCCCGCATCTTCGGCCGTGAAAGCTCAGTATTTTTGATCATTCCTATAGACGGCCTTCGTGCGAGGATGACGGAGAGTGGGCTAATAATTTTATTTTAAACTTGATTTCCCGCGGCTTGCCGCGGGACTTCTCGCGTGAGGTTTCCCGAGCAGGCGAAATTATTACAGGAAAAATACCCTGTGGCTTGCCACGGGGATTTTTATTTTGTGACGCATACAAAACCTACAAAATAGAACGCTCCGGATGAATCACTAAATTTTTTCGCACTAACTCTTCAACATGTTGTTCCATCGTACGCATCCCCAATGCTTTTTGTGTTTGGATGATGGAGTAGATTTGCGCTACCTTGTGTTCACGAATAAGATTTCGGATAGCGGGTGTGCAAAGCATAATTTCTATGGCGGCGCGACGGCCGCCTTCGGGGCGTTTTAAAAGCATTTGCGCTATAATCGCCTTCAGTGATTCAGCTAGCATCGTGCGAATCATCTCTTTCTCTCCTACTGGAAACACATCAATAATGCGATCAATGGATTGTGCCGCTGAGCTCGTGTGTAGCGTTGCAAAAACTAAATGTCCTGTTTCAGCCGCTGTCAGCGCCAATTGAATCGTTTCAAGATCACGCATTTCTCCAACCAAAATAATATCGGGATCTTCACGTAATGCGGCACGCAATGCTTTATCAAATCCTTTGGTCTGATTGCCAACCTCTCGTTGTTGAATCAAACTATGAACGTCATCGTACAAATATTCTATGGGATCTTCAATGGTAATAATGTGTTTACGATTTTCAGTTCTGTGATTAATGTAATTGATCATTGCTGCAAGGGTGGTACTTTTTCCAGATCCCGTAGGTCCTGTCACGATGACCAAGCCGTTGGAAAAAGCACAAAAGGCTTCGAAGATTTTTGGGAGTTCCAGTTGTTCTAAGGTAGGAATAGAAAATGGAATCGTACGAAAGGCAGCTGAAACACCGCGGTGCTGCCAAAATATGTTAACCCGAAACCGAGCCAATGCTGGAACCACATAGCTAAAATCAATTTCATTTTTTTCTTCGACCTGCTTTTTTTGCGGTTCTGTTAAAATCTGATGTAAAGAAGTTAATAGCTCAGCTGGATTTAATACGGGAAACGCCAAGCGTTCTAGTTCACCATCCAGACGCACAATGGGCGCTTCTCCAGAGGAAAGGTGCAAATCCGATGCTTTTTTTTCTACTGCAAGACGCAATAAGGCATGAATATCCATGAAAGGCTCCATCACTCACCCCAGCAAGCCGCTGGCGTTTTTGTTGTTGTCCCATTACTGTAGCTCAATGTCATTGTCGCGCAAGAAGTGCCTCCATTCGAGTCCGCTGTTTGGCTACCCACTGCCGTGGCAGTAATTGTGTAAGAAGTCGCAGAAAGATTGGTGATGGAAAGTGTATAATGCCCTCGAGGTGATGTGGTTACCCCCCCCCAGACTTGAGCCAACGTGCCATAAGAAGTATTACTCAAGCGATATTTTTCTTGTTGAAGCTGAATACCCAGCAACGTCTGAAACGCATCCGCACGATTTCCTCGAAGCACATACGTTTGATAAGTGGGAACCGCAATTCCTACTAAAATTCCAATAATGAGCAGAGCTATAAGCAATTCCATCAAGGTGAGCCCAAGTACTTTATTCATAAAATGGTTCCTAACCGAAAGATGGGTAAATACATGCTAATGACAAATCCGCCAATAACAATGCCCAGTAACACGAGCATTAAAGGTTCAACTAACGTACTTAGGCCTTCGACAGCTGAATTGACTTCTTCCTCGTAAAAATCAGCAATTTTTCCTAAAAGCACTTCCATTTCTCCCGATTTTTCTCCAATCATCAGCATTTGAACTGCCATCACGGGAAATAATTTTGTGGTGCTCATCGCTTCGTGCAGCTGCGTTCCGGTAATGACTAATTCCCTAATTTGGATAACGGCTTCCTCATAGATAATATTTCCAGTTACTTTAGAGACACACTCTAAAGCAGAAACTAATGGCAATCCTGCAGCAAGTGCAATGGAAAGCGTTCTTGTAATATTAGCAATGGCTGATTTACGAATCAGTTCCCCAAAAATAAAAATATGAAGAGAGGCTTTGGCAACAACGCGTCGAAATTCTGAAAAGTGATGAAAAGACAAATAAAAAATTCCAACGATCGAAAAAAGGGTAAGGCCTAAAACCCACCAATAATTTTGCATGAACTTAGACAAATCAATGACAACTTGAGTGGGTCCCGGTAATTTTGCGCCAAAAGCGGCAAATAAGCTTTGAAATCTAGGAACAATAAAAAGTAACAAGATGACGGCAACGACGATCGTCACTAACAGCACCAATGCGGGATAAAATAAGGCTTTTTTTACTCTTCCTTTGATTAATTCAGATTTTTCTAAACTCCCTGCAATTTCTAATAAAATGATGTCCAGCGTTCCGGATTGTTCGCCTACATCAACTAAATTATAAATTAAGTAATTAAAATAGCGCGGATGCTTTTTTAACGCGCTTGAAAATGTATTTCCCGCAGAAACATCGTGATGTAATGTCATGATTAATTCAATCATGTTTACATTCGCTATACCGGCGGCTGTAATTTCTAAGCATTGCACTAAGGGGATACCTGATTTAATCATGGTTGCCAGCTGCCTAAAAAAAATCATAATGGCGTGCGCTTTTACTTTACTTCTTAATTTACCCGTGAAAAACGGAGAGGCTTCTTTAATGGTTTCTATTTCAATATGCTGAGCCTGTAAATTATCTTCTGCTTCATCGATGGTTCTTGCGGGAATATAACCACGTGCGTCGTTACCCAAGAGATCCGTCCCTTTCCAAGAAAAAATTTGGTACTTTATCAATTTTTCTGTTTTTGTCATAACACTGGTCTTTTTCTAAAGATTAATAACCCGGCTTAATTCTTCGAGGCTCGTTTCACCCCGAGTGACTTTGTCTAACCCTGAGTCGAGTAAAAACATCATGCCCTCTTGTTTGAGTTTTGCCACAATAGAGGCGATTGATGCTTTTGATAAAATCATTTCAGTGACCACATCGGTAATAGAAAGTACTTCAAAAATACCAATTCGTCCCGAATATCCATTATTGCAATATGAACAAGACGACGCTTTGTATAGTGTTTTTGCTTGAATTTGATCATAACATCCATACAATCTATATTTTTTTTTAATTTCTTTTTCAGAAATCGCTTGCTTGCAATACACACATAACTTGCGCACCAGTCGCTGCGCAATGATGATAATCACTGAACTTACAATGTCAAAAGGTTGTATGCCAATGTTTATAAGGCGTTGTATTGCTAATACCGCACTGTTGGTGTGTAAAGTCGATAAAACTAAGTGTCCTGTTTGCGCGGCTTTTACCGCAATTTCAGCGGTTTCTCCGTCACGAATTTCTCCCACCATGATAATGTCGGGATCTTGTCGTAAAAAGGCTCGAAGCGCGGCTGAAAAGGTGAGCCCCGTTTTGGCATTGACTTGTACTTGATTGATCCCATCCATATAAATTTCGATGGGATCTTCGATGGTTGAAATATTTTTTTCAATTGAATTCAGTATACTTAATGCTGTATACAACGTTACGGTTTTTCCACTCCCCGTAGGGCCTGTGACCAAAATCATACCTTGTGAGCTATGTGCCGCACGGATAAATGCGTTTTTTTGCGCTTCATCAAAGCCCAGTAAATCGACGTTCAATACATTTTCTGAGGATTCTAATATTCTTAGTACCGCCTTTTCTCCATGCAGTGTCGGACACGTACTAATACGAATATCAATCGATTTATCTTTGTCTATTTTCATTTTAAATCGACCATCTTGCGGAACGCGATGTTCTGAAATATTCAGGTTTGCAATGACCTTAAGCCGGGCGATGAGCGTGCTTGCTAACGTTGGAGAAACAGAGGAAATTTCCTGCAACACCCCATCTTTTCTATAACGAATTCTGAATTTTTTTTCATACGGTTCAAAATGAATGTCAGACGCACGATGACTCACCGCATTGCGAATCACAGAATCTAAAAAGCGCGTATTTTCCGTCACAAAGTGTGAATTTGAATCAAAATAATTATTTTCTTCATCAAAGAGAGAGCGTTTTTTTCTTAAAAAAGAATCTGGGTCGCTTTTCTTCTTAACAAGATGTTCCTCAGATGCTTTGAGTGCTTCAATAATTTCTGCCAACGCAACGGCATCTACAATTCTGTATTCGAACGAAATCCCTAAAAGTTTTTCAGCTTCGCTTAATTCAACCAAATCAGGCGTAATGGTCGCAACGATTAATTTATCCTTTTCTTTCATGAGGGGGAGTGCTATTTTTTTTTGAACGACCGGGATGTGCAGCATTTCTTTTGGAATTAATGATAAGTCATGTTCTGCTAAATTGTATAAAGGAAGGTGGTAATATTTTGCAACATAATGCGCCAATAGGCGACTTTCTATGATTTTTTCATCCAACAAATAGAGCACGCTCGAAATGCTTGTGTGAATAATATGCTCACCGATACGCAGACCTTCTTCTTCCGTTAAAATCCCTTCTTTCACCAACAGTTGGATAAAGTCGTCCATTTTAATGCCATAATCCGCTTTTATTTTTTTTAGACGCAACCACCCGACCCAACCTTCTTTGACTCAATCAGATGATTGCGATAGATCTCATTACTGTTAGCAAGACACTAAATTACTGGTACAACCACCGCCGGATGCCGTCCATGAGATCCCTGCTGTTGACGAATACGTGGGCGTTAACACATACGTATCGCCAGCCACAATGCCATGTGTCGCTTTTGGTGTCACCGTAATCACTCCATTCGCTACCGTTGCGGAATCCACTTGACCCACTCCGCCTCCTGCCGCAATATCAGCGGGAATTCCATAGGCATCTGCGTCACAATCTGCCAACACACCATTGCGTTCGTCAAGACAACTGGCCACAGCAACCTTATAACGATCTGCTGCTTGCACCACTTCACTGTAGTACGCCTTTTTAGTGTAATGGATGTAGGTTGGAATGGCGATGGCCGCCAAAATGGCAACGATCGCAATTGCAATCAGTAGTTCCATCAAAGTAAACCCAATCTGTTTAAATCGCGTTTGCATGGTTTGCCCACCTCCCCATTGTTGCTTATGCTTTTCTTCATTCAGCCTAAGGCAAAACACGTGAAAAGCTTAAAAATAACCTGATACTACAAATATAGCATATTGCTGGCACGCCATATGGGGGGAGTGTTTTCTTAATTTATTGATTTAATTGATATCGTCCCAACAAAAGTGAATCACGTCTTTGATGTGATTGGCGTTTAAGATCACCATCAAGAGACGGTCGATGCCAAGCGCAACACCGGCGCAATGGGGTAAGCCATGCCGTAAGGCTGCTAAAAAGCATGGGTCAATCTCGCGGTTGGGAAGGCCCAGCTGTTGGCGAGTGTATTGGTCTTGTTGGAAGCGAGCGAATTGTTCATCAGCATCGACTAATTCATGGAAGCCGTTCGCCAATTCAATGCCACCGATATACACTTCAAAACGCTCTGCGGTGTGTGGATCCGTTTTTGAAATTTTGGCGAGCGCTGCTTGAGCGCTGGGATAATTAAAAATAAACGTCGGTTCTGTATTTCTCAGTTTTGGTTCGATGCAATGCGACATAATTAATTGCAACGCGCTGTCTTTCGAAATATTTTTTGCGGCGTCGTTTAATTCAATTCCTTGTTGTGATAATAGCGTTAAGCAATCACTCACCTCCGCAGCGATAGGATCAAGCGCAACGTGTTTTAGAAAAATATCGCGATAGGAAAAGCGCTGGGCTGCCGTGCAATTTAACACGTATTGCAATAATGCATCCATTTCATCCATTAAATCATGATGATTAAATCGAGGGCGATACCATTCGAGCATTGTGAATTCTGGATGATGATACCGACCGCATTCATCAACGCGAAATGCTTTGCAAATTTGATAAATGGGTTGCTGAAAATGCGCAAGTAAACGTTTCATAGCGTATTCAGGAGAGGTTTGCAAAAAGCCGCCATAGGCGCTGATATTTTCAATGTGCACGTCGGTGACACCATAATGGCACAAGAGCGGTGTTTCAACTTCCAAAACACCGCGCTCTGCAAAAAAGAGGCGTATTTTTCGATAAAGCTCAGCGCGCTGTTGCAGTGCGTGCCACGTTGTTGAGGGTTCCCAGTTCAACGTTAGGTTTTCGCGCGAGAAACGTAAGTGCCTGTGCGCGTATCGATTTTGATGATGTCACCTTCATTTAAAAATAAGGGGACACGAACCACCGCGCCTGTTTCTAATGTGGCGGGTTTGGTGCCGCCAGAAACGGTATCACCTCGTACGCCGGGATCGGTTCGTGTGATGGTGAGGACGACAAAATTAGGGGGCTCTACGGACAGCGGGTGACCGTTATACATGGTCACCGTGCAGGCATCTTGTTCTTTCAGCCACAGTTTTGACTCACCGACAATGTGAGCGTTTGCGGCATGTTGTTCGAAGGTGTCGGGTTTCATGAAATGCCAGAACTCGCCATCGTAATACAGATACTGCATTTCCATTTCTGCGACGTCAGCACCTTCTAGGTTTTCACCCGATTTAAATGTTTTTTCAAGGACACGACCGGTTTTTAAATTGCGGAGTTTGACGCGATTAAACGCTTGGCCTTTGCCGGGTTTGACAAACTCGTTTTCAATGATGCTACAGGGATCGCCATCCAACATGACTTTTAAGCCAGGGCGAAATTCATTGGTTGAGTAACTGCTCATAATGTCCTCTTGTTATTGGCCAGAGCCTAGGGTTATAGTGTTCGTTGACCACATAGCACGGCATATTATCATAACTCAAAATCAGTGAGAAATCAGAACATGGTAAACGATCCCTCTTTTCAAAAAATTCGTTCGCTTTGCGCACAGAGTCGCTGCCCTGAGCACTTTCTCTTGCAGGCGCATTCCAGTTTGAATCCAATGGTTTCTTTGCTGCTCGTGTTGTCGTTTCGTTATTCTTACGAGACGGTGAAAAACGATCACTCGCGTTCGCAACAATGGATGCAGCTCTTCCAAATAAAACGTTGGCTTGTCGAACAATCCGAATTAAATGCACTCACCCTTACGATCCCAGCATGAAAAATACCTGTATTTGGCGCGTTGCTTTATCGACACCGCTGACACAATGTTTTGATTATTTACCACCGCACGTGCTGCCAAATAAAGTTGTGCCTGGAATACGGGTGCGTGTGTCATTTGGGTGGCGTGATCGAATTGGAATCTTATTAGCGGTCGTCAATGAAACGGAAGTTCCTGCCGACAAATTAAAAGTCGTGCAAGCGGTGTTGGATGAAGAACCGTTATTAAGCGCGGAATTGATTAAATTATGTTTTTGGTTGAGTGATTATTATCACCAAGCAATCGGTGAAGTGCTCATGCGTGCATTGCCAAAGCGATTACGCGAAGGAAAAATACTGCAACCAAAGCCGTTGGTTTTTTCTGCGGGAATGACGAGCCAGCCGCACGAATTAAATGAGCATCAGCATCAAGCAGTGACGGCTATTTTACAGCAGCCACATTTTCGTTGTTTTTTATTAGCGGGTGTCACCGGAAGTGGGAAAACGGAGGTCTATTTACGTGCGATTTCCGCGGTGTTAGCGCGCAAAAAACAGGTATTAATGTTAGTACCAGAAATCAGTTTGACACCACAAACGGTACGACGCTTACAAGATCGTTTACCAGTGCCGATGGTGGTCATGCACTCACGATTAAGTGCGAGTGAGTGTGCAAATCGATGGTGGCAAGCGAAGTTTGGTGATGTAGCCGTTGTGATTGGAACACGTTCTGCGGTATTTGCACCGTTGTCTCGTTTAGGTTTAATTATTGTTGATGAAGAGCACGATGCTTCGTTTAAAAGTCAAAGTGGGGTGCGTTATTCGGCGCGTGATGTGGCTGTAATGCGAGCGCATCAAGCCAATATTCCGATCGTGTTAGGATCAGCAACACCGGCGTTGGAAAGTTATTATAATGTGATGCGCAAGCGCTACACGCTGTTAACGTTACCGTTGCGAGCGGGTAATGCGAAACCCCCTAACATTCGTGTGCTGGATGTGCGCAAACAACCATTACAAGCAGGATTGAGTGATGCGTTGCTTCAAGCGATAAAAACGCATTTGTCGAAGGGTCAACAAGTATTATTATTCATTAATCGGCGTGGTTATGCGCCCGTGATGTTGTGTCATCAGTGCGGTTATCTTGTTGTATGTTCGCGTTGCGATGCTAAGTTGACGTACCATGTGAATCCCGCACGCTTGATTTGTCATCACTGTGAAAAAGTGGTTAAGCCGCAAAAAATCTGCCCCAAGTGCCATCAAGCGGATTTAATTACCTTGGGACAAGGGACCGAACAAATTGAAACGGTACTCACTTCATTATTGCCACAGCATCGGATTGTGCGGGTTGATCGAGATACCACCAGCAAAAAAAATAGTTTGGATGAAAAACTCGCGCAAATTAACGCAGGTGAAGCGGACATTTTAATTGGTACTCAGATGTTAGCGAAAGGCCATCATTTTGAAAATTTAGGATTGAGTGCCATTCTTGATATGGACAGTGGATTTTTTAGTGTGGATTTTCGTGCGCTTGAACGTATGGCGCAGTTGTTGGTGCAAGTGTCTGGACGAGCGGGACGTGGTGAAGCAACGGGAGAGGTGATTGTTCAAACGCATCATCCGGATCATCCGTATTTGGCGCTTATTTTAGGAAATCATTATTTTGAATTTTTGAAAACGATATTGCAGGAGCGTTGGGGGGCGAAATTGCCGCCTTATTGTCAACACGCTATTATTCGTGCGGAATCCGTGCAACGCCAGCGTTCGATGACTTTTTTGCAACAGGTTAAAAATCTTATTCCAGAAGATCACGTTGAGGTTATAGGTCCCATGCCAGCACGCCTAGCGCGTAAAGCCGGTAAATTTCGCCAGCAACTGTTAGTGCAATCGTCCTCGCGCTTAAAGTTACAATCTGCATTGCAAGATGCTATGAAGTTCGTTGCGAAATTGCCTTCGGCACGAAGCGTGCGATGGTCTGTGGATGTTGATCCTATCGAAGGGGTGTAAGTCTTTTGCTTTTTGAAGATGACGGTCACACGAAGTGCTTTGCCACCAACGGGAAGGTCTTTTGTTTTCAGGGACGCACATCCTGTGCTCGACGCTCCTTACCCTCCTTGGTCACGACGCCCTTCAAACAAATTTCGCGATCCTGTATTACATCACTGAGTATACCCAAGCAAAATGAATCAAAACGCAGCACGTCATCCTCGTGCGAGGCTGTCTTCAAAAATTGAGAAAAATATTTAAATTTCACAGCCGAGTCACGGGGATCCAAATTAAAATTTATGGAAAAAATTTCTTAATCTAGACTAGCAAGTCGCATTAAAACCCAATTTTTTTAAAATGTTTGCCGTTTGCGGTGATACTTCTTTTTCAAAAAAAGAATAACAACGAAACTCCTGTCGCAAAGGATAATGCTGCCGCAAATTTTCAAAATCTTTAGGATGGAGCTGCATTTTCATTTTGTAAAATTCACTTTCCTTCAAGGGGTGATACGCTTGCAATACCATTGCTTGCCACGTATCTTGGGGTTGTAGAGGAAGGCTGGGTGCGGACAGCGTTTGACGTTCAATTTCTTCGAGATCTCGTTGGTCTTTCAGCTGAAAGTGTTTTATTAACGCATGATAAATTTGAAACGTCGCTGCCCATTTTGCTTGCCAACTGTAGCCCGCAATGTGGGGGGTACTGATTTCCGCTTGTAAAAAATGCTCGATGTTGATGTTGGGTTCATCTTCCCAGACATCAATACAATAAAAACGCTCATTTTTATTAGGAAAAATATCGCTATTCAATATTTCACCGCGACTGGTGTTAATAACGAGGCAATGTGGATTTTGTCGTTGTAAAAAAGCGTCGTCGATCAGATGATACGTTTTGTCAGGACCAGAAAAATTGAGGGGAGTATGTAAACTAATCACATCGCAGTCGGTGGTGTCTTCTAATCGACACGATTTAAAATCATTTTCTTTTTTGGCACGAGGAGGGTCGCTAATCTGTGTTTCAAATGCGAGTCCGTCGAGTAATTTTTTGAGGCGCGTGCCAATGTGTCCGGCTCCGATAATACCAACGCGCGGCGATGTCACCGCTCGTTTTTGTTGATAATAGGCAATACAGGCGATGGTGTATTCAGCAACTGCATTGGCATTAGCGCCTGCGGCACACGCAACAGCAATATGATTGTTGCGCAACCATGTTAGGTCAATGTGATTCGTGCCCGCAGTCACTGTACCAACAAATTTTACGTTAGTGCCGTGTAGCAACGCTTCGTTAACCGAAGTAATGGTGCGTACTAATAATGCATCGGCGTCCATGAGGTGAGACCGATGAATCCATTGTCCAGGAATCAGTTCAAGCGTAGCCAGTGGATTGAGTAATGCTTGAATGCCTGGAATGGCAATATCCGCAATGATTTTGATCATTTTTCTATTTTTCCTCTGGTAAACAATATCATTTTTAGTATTTCAGGATCAATTGAGATACAATACTCTGAATTTTTTGAGGTTTTACTGCATGCAGCTCATGCGACGTTTAATCCTTTTTTTTATTTCAATGCTGATGAGTGGTGTTGGTTTTGCAAACACCCTAAAATACAGCATGCAGCCCGCTCAGATCGCTAATCTGTCACCCAAGAGTGATGTGGTGAATGAGTATAATTGGCGTGCAGATGTGGTTGGTTTGCATCGGGGGGGTGTCGCAGATCTTCCTATACCGCGCATCACATCAAAAAAACCTATGCATTTATCACTGAAAGAAGCGATATTACTATCGCTGCGCAATAACCCCAGCATTATCAGCGCCGATCTCACCCGGGTCGTGGATAAATTTGCCGTGTTGGTGGCACATAATGCGTTTGAACCACAATACACACTGAGTGGCACAGCAACCTACATAAAAGGCTCAAATCCGATTTACTCCAGTCAAGCGGGCGTGAACTTAAAAACTAAAATGGGCACTACGTTTGGATTAAATTACAGCAATACTTATCTCGGTGGTGGCGGTCCTGGTGCAACGAATTTCTCTATTACGCAACCGTTGATGCAAGGGTTTGGTGCGCAGGTGAATTTAATCCCCTGGTATAATGCCTTAGATACAGAAAATCAGGCGCGACTGACGTTCAAAGGTACGATTATGGACCAAGTCGTTACGATTATCGGTAATTATTATCAGCTCGTTCAAGATTATCAAAATTTGGCAATACAAGAACGAACGCTTCAAGACAATGCAGAAACCGTACGTCAATCCGAGCTGCGATTGAAAGTGGGTCAGTTAGCACGTAGTGATTTAGTGCAGCAAAAAGCAACGTATGAAACAACGAAATTATCGTTATTAACGCAGCGCAGTTCATTGATTTCCGATTATCAAACTTTTTTAACGGCATTAGGGCTTAATGCTGCCGCTAAGGTGAGTATCGATAAAGAAATTTCTTTTACGCAATTAAAAGTGCCGAGTTTAGATGAGGCCATTCGGCTGGCACTTAAAGGCAATATTCCGTATCAAAACCAATTAATTGCGATACGTGCGACGGAGCGTGCGGTGATTACTGCAAAAGATGCGGCGCGTTGGCAACTCAATTTAACCGGAAGTTTTGCTATTTCAAACACACAAACTCAACCCCAATTTATCACCGTGAATGGCGTGACCACGGTGCAAACGTTTACCGTGCAAAATACACCGAGTTTGGTGATGCAGTTGACGATTCCCATCAATAACTTGCAGCTGGAACAAGCCATTGTGGGTGCTGAAATTACATTAGAACAAGCCAAATTAGCGCTTGAAGGCGCCAAGCTTGCATTAATTCGGCAAATTACCAATGAAATTCAACAAATTCAGAATCAAATTTTAACGTTGAAATCCGCCGAAGAGCAGGTTAAATATCAGCGTGAAAGTTTACAAGCCATACGAATTAAATACCGATTTGGCAGAACAACGACGTTTGAAATGAATCAGATTCAAGATCAGCTGTTGTCACAAGAGACGAGTTTAGTGTCTAATAGAGTGGCGCTCATTAATCTCATTGTTAAATTGAACCAAGATCTCGGCTTAACGTTGGAGCAATGGTGCATTAAATTGAGGTATTGATGGGAAAATTGTCGGAAATATTTTCTGCATTGGCCACGGTTCTATTGGCGTTGCTTATTATTTTTTTATCAAGCTGTCATCATAAAGAATCAGCATCCACGCTGACGTCCACGACGATTGTCGCTAAAAGTGAAAGTCAAATTGTACGGCTTTATTTTAAAGGCACTTTACTGCCGCTGCGAACCCTCATGGTATTAAGCCCCATTGATGGGGTTGTGAATCAAATTAAATTTAATTACGGAGAAATCGTACAAAAAGATCAAACGTTGGTTTTTCTTCAAGCAACAAAACTGGTCGATACGTTTCGCACGACGCTGAGTGATTATCTGCAAAAAAAAGAAAATATGGAACAACAAGAACAAAAATACTTGGGCGATAAAGAACTTTATGCAGCGGGTGTCATGTCCAAGCAAGATTTTCTGGCCTCTGGAGGCAGTTATGCGACGAGTGTGTTGAACTTCAATCAGTCACGCTACGAATTGGACAGGGTATTAATGCAATTGGGTGTGACTCCAAAAGACATAGAAGCATTGCGGCTAGCGGATACTCAACAAGTCAGTGAGGTGTTAAAAAAATCGTTTGCGCATGTGCCAGTAAAAGCGCCCAGCAGAGGCGTGGTATTAATCCCCATTCAAACGAAGCATGATCAAAGTGGTGGTAGCAGTGGTAGTGATGGTGGAGCAACGACTTCACTGATTAGCCAACAACTGCAGATAGGGGCACAAGTTCAGGCACAACAAGCCATTGTGTCATTGGGTGATTTGACAGGGTATCAAATTAGCGTGGAAGTCAGTGAGCTCGACATTGTGCGTCTTAAACCAGGATTGAAGGCCGTGATTACGGGAGATGCGTTTCCGGGGGTGGTTTTAAATGGCGTGGTAAAACAAGTTGCTTTTCAGGCGGACCCCAATCAATCGGGGGGAGGACAAGGGGCTGGTATCAGTATGTTTAACGTGTTGGTTGAGGCGCCAACGGTTTCTGCGAAAGACCAATGCGCATTGCGGGTCGGCATGACGGCGAAAGTGGAGATTCAAATCAAAAATCCCCCGCAAATTATGATACCGCTCAGCGCGGTGGTCAATACCAAAGGTAAATTAACAGCCACCATTCTTGATCCTAAAACGGGTCAACCGCGTGTGGTGGAAATCAAAACAGGGATCACTTCGCAAAATGAAGTGGCCATTCTTGAAGGAATTAAAGAGGGCGATAAAGTGGTGGTTCCGAAAGAGCCTCCTGAGCCTCCTGAAGAGGGTTCTGACGAGGAGGCTCCCGATGCTGGAGCTCCGTAGTGTCACCAAAGTTTTTAAAATGGGAGAGCAAACGTTTCACGCGTTAAAGGGAATCGATTTAATCATAAAACAAGGTGAATTATTGGCTATTGTGGGTCCTTCGGGTTCTGGTAAGACCACCACGATGAATATTATTGGGTTACTGGATCGCCCAACAACGGGAAAGCATTTGCTCGATGGTCAAGAGGTATCAAAACTTGGTGTCAATAAACGCGCGCATTTACGCAATTTACGAATTGGATTTATTTTTCAAAGTTTCATGTTATTGCCACGCTTAAATGCATTACAAAATGTCAGTTTACCGTTGTTGTATCGGGGCGTGAATCGCGGTGAAATGCGTCATCGTTCTTTGGAAATGTTAGAAAAAATGGGCATTGGCAAACATTGGCATCATCACCCGACAGAATTATCCGGTGGTCAACAGCAGCGCGTTGCGATTGCTCGTGCTTTGGTGGGCAATCCCAGTATTATTTTAGCGGATGAACCGACGGGGGCGCTGGATACAAAAACGGGTGCTGAAGTACTGGCGTTACTGAAAAAAATAAATCAAGAAGAAGGTGCAACGATTATCATTATTACTCATGATCTGGAAGTGGCTGTACAGTGCCCTCGGGTGATTCATGTTCGTGATGGCTTGATTGAAGAGCAGGAATCAGCGATACAGGAACAAGGGTAGCCTATGGGAATATGGACGCATTTCAGAGAATCCATGTTGAATATTTTGTCCGCTAAATTACGTTCCATATTGGCTATTTTGGGTATTTTAGTGGGAACGGGTGCGGTCGTAGCATTAATTACCTCTTCGCAATTAGCAACAACGCATGCTTTAGCGCAGTTTAAAACGCTGGGTACGCATCTGGTTTCAATTAATATTTCGTATCAAGGTTCAGGAGTAGATACGACGAGCTCTACGGGATTAACGCTAGATCAAGTTTACCAATTGGCAAATTCCATTCCAGGAATAGAAAAAATGGCACCCTATGCCAGCATATTCCAAACTATCCTGTATCAAGGACAGACGTTTCAAGGTTCTGTTGCGGGTGTAACGCGCGACTTTTTTAATGTGGCTAAAGTACGACTTTCTTCGGGTCGAATGGTTTCTATTTTCGATAAAACGAAATTGTACGCGGTGATTGGTCATAAGATGGCGAAGCAACTCAGAGGAATGGGGGTGATGGATCCCATTGGCAAGCAAATTACCGTGGGCAATTGGTTTGTAACGATCGTGGGAGTCGCTAAGCCTTGGCAACCTAATTTATTTGTGTTTTTGAGTTTGAACGAAGGCATGTTGGTGCCGATCGAAGCAGCCTCTTTATTGGCGCCCAGCACAACCATTAGTAATTTGCTGATTAAACTGACTCCCGAAGCAAATTTGCAGAAAACGCAGGCGGTTATTCAGCAAACGTTGCAAAACATGTTTCCTACGGCCGTGATTAATGTGCAAAACCCCCAGCAAATTTTAGACCTCATTAAAAAGCAACAAGCCACATTTACTTGGTTGTTAGCTGCGATTGGTGGAATTTCACTGTTGGTGGGTGGTATTGGTGTGATGAACATCATGCTGGTGTCGGTGGTTGAGCGCAGGCGAGAAATTGGGATTCGGCTCGCCATTGGCGCCTATCAAAGTGACATTTTAATCATGTTTTTAATTGAATCCGTTATGCTAACGCTCTTTGGCGGTGTTCTGGGGATTATTATAGGCTTAACATTTTCTTACGTTTTAGCCTATTTGTCGCATTGGGAGTTTTATTTTTTTCTTTTACCTCCCGTATTGGGTTTTGTCGTGTCCGTATTTGTCGGTATTGTTTCTGGTTTTTATCCCGCATTACGCGCGTCTCGCCTCGACCCCATTCAATCCTTACAGGCAAATTAAATTGATTGATATGGAAAAATTCCCATCTAAGCGATGGTTAATTCAGATTTAGTTAATTTTAAACAATCATAATGTCGGGATGGGGTTCATTGGGGAGTATCCACGTTGGGAAGTCCTAGTCTTGTTGTTATTGAAGTAGAAAACCTACCGGATGCTGAATTTGCTCTGTTGAATGAAAAAGCATTGATCTCCGCACAAGCCAAGCGCAAGCAATTCTGGAGTTTTATTTTCTTTCTCCTTTCTAGCCTATTATTTTTTTTAGCGATGATTCCCGGCATTTTGTTCGCGTGTTTCCCGGTGGTGTTAATGCAACACATCGGATCGTTGGTGGAATATGGTTTGCGATTGCTAGGGTATAGCAGTTGGGGTGGTTACGCTTTTACTCGTTTTGATGAATATGAAACATTAACATTGGGTGGAGAACATTCGTTACCGAAAAACACGGAAGTCGCCAGCTTGCGACACGAAAAATACGCCGCGTGGATAGGTGTTTTTGCGTGTGTGGCTATTATTGTTTCGTTGACATGCCCGCCAGCAGCTATTGTGGCATTGTTGGTTGGCTTTTGGGGATTTGCCGTCAGTAACGCCATTTGGTCACAGGGTTGCCAAAAAAACGTGGAACTTGGCTCGAAAAAATATTATGCCAGTGGTAATTACCCGGCGGATTACGAGACACTTTTGCAATTAGAATACGAACAAGCACGAGCTTATCGTAATTATGCGATTGCGGCCACCGTATTAAGTCTTGTCGTGGCAATGACAGCGACCGTAATCGTTCTTTTTCCACCGAGTATTGCTTTAATGGGATTAATCATTGTGGCTGGTATTAGTTTAAAGGGTGCTGTGACCGCCAGTATTGCAACGACGGCCATTGGATTATTGGGATATTCTTTTTATAAAAGAAAAAAAATGGAGGATGCGAAAAAATTAATTGGGAATGATTCTGCACAAATCGATTCAGAAGCAACCAAACCGAAGCTACTTCTTATAAAATAAAACACATTTCCCCCATTTTTTTCTGCAAAAATGATGAAAAATAAAATCGCTTAAGATATATTGGTAGGTAATTGATTGTCGGTGGTCTGATTTTTTATTTTTTGTTTGGTGAAAAATAAAGAAGTGCGCTGCTAACAAAACAAGCTGTTGAAAACATAATTAAATTTATTTAATATATACAGAGGACTATTATTAGCCTAGCTATAAAAAGGAGATTTTGATAATGAAAAAATTGATTGCACAGGCAGCAGTAAGCCTGTTAGTGAGCGGAGCAGTCGCAACTGCTTTTGCAGGGGGACCCGACGTACCAGCACCGATGGTGACACCCGGTCTGTATTTAGGGTTAGGAGGCAGCTGGAATACGGTTGATGAATCAACCGGTACGATTATTTCTGCTTCGGCGAATAACGCAACGGCTGCTGCTACTGGAAATTTAGGAGGTACTACTGGTCGTACTGCGTGGGATCAGTACGATGCGAGCCAAAATCGTTTAGCGCCTATGGCTCAATTAGGTTATTGGGCTCCTATCGATAACGAATGGTTGTGGGGTATCGTAGCACAATGGAAATACCTCGGTTATAAAACGCAAAATGAAAACACCTCTCGCGGTCAGTTCTTGGATAATGCGACGGCAAACCCTGTTATATTCGCGACCGCTCCTGCCAACGTTTCTTCCCAGACGCGTGTTAACAACGAAGTATTGCTGTTGGTTTATTTTGGCGCACAATACGACAAAGGTTACTTCTACCTTGGGTTAGGTCCTGCGCTGTTTACAGCGTACAATGCAGTTTATGCAAATGGTATAACGACAGGGTTACCACCAGCAGGTCCGAATACTTTTAGTCCGTCAGTATCTACTTACGAAACCATGTGGGGTGGTGCTGCGCAATTAGGATATAATTACTACTTCAAACCAACCTGGTTCTTGGGCTTTAACTACACGTATGCATTGTCTGGAACGTATAACTTTGGCTCAAGTGCTGATCAGGCTGCATTTGAAAGCGGTACGGCAGCTAATCTTGCGACCTTGAATTTCAGCCGCAACGTACAGATAACCATCCAAGAAGTCATGTTCTCAATTAACAAAGTGTTTGAAATGTAATTAATTGGGTTCATTTGCTCCTTAACAAAAGAGAGGCAAGCCTCTCTTTTGTGTTTTTGGTTTCCGTTCAATGAAAAAAACGCGTAATAGCTCATGTCCTCGGGCCCGTCGTTCCGGACAGGCGCCGTCTCCCTATTGGTCGTCTAGTCCGGATATTTCACATCGAACTGCGATGGTCGGTGTACCGCCAACGGGAAGGTCTTTTGTTTTCAGGGACGCACATCCTGTGCTCGACGCTTACCCTCCCTGGTCGCGACGCCCTTTAAACAAAAGACCTTCCCGTTGGCGGCAGGGCACTTCGTGTGGCCGTCATCTTCAAAAAGCGACATGAAATATCCAGGCTAGTCAGCTAGGATCACAAAGCCAAAGAGCTGCTGCCGAAGCGGTTAGGCTAACCCTCCAGCTTCAACGGCAGAACCAGCATCTTCACGCCAAGCGGTTGTAGGCGGCGTTGCAGGATGGTGGTCATATCGCTGTGAAGAATGCGTATGAACCAATTTTCGCCGGGATAAACGTAGCGTGAGGCGAAATAAATGGTATTGGTGTATTTTGCATTGACCTTTTCAGCGACTTCGTAAATATGATCGACAGGATCCGTACCAAACGTGCAATAAGAATCCGCCGCGATGTCGTGTTGTTTGGCGTACGTGACTAAATAATCGAGTGTGTTGTCGGTTTGTCGTTTTAATTTTTCGAGGGCTTCTTGGCTACCAAAACTACCAATATCCACTTCCCCATGGCTCACAAAAATAAAATTGCGAAAATAATCAGGAAACATCCGGTTGACCCACAGCAGCGAATGCATGGCAGCCCCAATTTCAGAAACCAAAAATACCCCCGTTGGTTTTTTTGAATCTAATGGGATGGTTTTTGTTTTGGCTCCCACCAGAGGGATACGCATTTCTTGATTGAGTCGTGCTTTTAATTTATTGAAGCGTCGGTAATGGCCCCGAATTTTTAGTCCTATGGTAATGGCAGCCCCCGTAATGACAATAGTAATCCAGCCGCCGCTTTCAAACTTGGTCAGTAGCGTGCTGATTAAGATCAAAACGCAAATAACCAAGGCAAGAATGGAAAGGAAAATATGCGGTAGCCAACGTTTTTCTTGTTGACGGTGACGCCACCAGTACGTTGTTAATCCCAGCAATGACATCGAAAACGTGATAAACACATTGATACTGTAAAGAACGACGAGAAAGGAAACATCCCCTTCCGTGGTTAATAATAAAAAAGCGGCAAATAACCCGAATAAAATAATGCCATTTTGCGTGACCAATCGACTTGAAAGCATGCTAAAACGCTTAGGCACCCATGAATCCACCGCCATATTGGCGAGTACCGCAGGGCCACCGAGAAACCCCGTATTAGCCGCCACCAATAAAATACCCGCTTCCGCCAGCAGCAGAATCACTAATCCTAGGTTTGACAGACCTTCTGGCCACGAAGCAAGAATATTATGAAAAACCACCGCATTTAATGTCTTACCATAATGGGGTACAGGCGCCCACAGTAAATACAGCAAAATAATGCCGCCAGCGACGATGCTGAGTGACAGCGCCATATAAAACATCGTCCACGTTCCCGTCTTAACGCGGGGTTCTTTTAAAATATTGACGTTGTTAGAAACGGCTTCGAGACCGGTATAGGTACCGCTACCCAGCGAATAAGCACGCATAAAAAGCGCTAACACAGCAAAGGCTCCGAGTGAACCCATGGAAGAAGACGTTTCCGAATAAGCCTCATGCACGATCGTAGGGATATCGTGTTGATGCAATACAATGCCATAAATAATCATGCCCACATGCGTGATAAAAAAACCGAGAAAAATCGGCATTAAAATTTTGATGGATTCTTTTGCACCTCGCAAATTCATGAGCATGAGCAACAATAAAATCACTACTTCAAGCGACAGCTTATAATGTTGCCATTCAAAGGGAAGCAAGCTAAACAGCGCATCCGCACTACTCGCAACGGAAGTGGTGATCGTTAACGCGTAATCGATAATCAACGCGGCACCCGAGATGAGACCCGCATGCGGACCGATTAAACGTGAAGCCACTTTATAACCGCCACCTCCATTAGGAAATAAACGAATGACTTGATTGTATGCCGATGAAATGAGAAAAACGGTGAGCGCGGTGGCAACGGCGAGATACAGCGCCAAATGTTGATATTTGCCGAGCGCAATAAACGCTTGCTCAGGACCATAATTAGCAGAAGAAAGCCCATCCGCACCCAGTCCAATCCAAGCGAGAAAAGCAACGAGTGCAATGCTACGGTGGGTGTCTTTTGATAATGGGTTACGTGGTTTGCCCAGTAGTAAACGTCGAAACTTATTCATGCTGATCCTTCGAAAATGACGGCTCGATTTTAAGTTCTGACTTTCTTTTATTATGTTCCACTTCAAACTTAAGCCGCATTTCTTTGCGCAACTTCGCTTCTTCAAAACGACGCTTTTGAGTCGTGTTGTGCAAAACCAAAGGTTTCACAGCGGTTGGGCGCAGATTCGTGTCTACTGCAATTAACGTAAAAAAACACGAATTGGTATGGCGTTGTTGATGCGTCCGTAAATTTTCGGCGATGACTTTGATGCCGATTTCCATCGAAGTATGACCCACATAATTGACGCAAGCCAAGCAAATTACAAGCTCGCCGACATGAATCGGTTCTTTAAAAATTACCCCATCCACGGAAAGGGTCACGACGTAATGGCCTGAATAACGAGCCGCACAAGCATAGGCCACTTTATCGAGAAGGGATAACAAATAACCACCGTGAATATTGCCGGCGAAGTTTGCTTTTTCGGGGGTCATCACTTCCGACATAATGATGGTTCGATCTTCGAGATGGTCATAATCCATTATGAACAGTTCCTATAGTGTTTCAGATAAATATTTTGGTAAAAATAAACTATTTTAA
>Ga0155581_130_pt1 | contig 29342 bp, 23 predicted proteins | sample RifCSPhighO2_12_FD_107238 | JGI IMG/M metagenome (GOLD analysis project Ga0155581, IMG submission 107238) | Coxiella sp. RIFCSPHIGHO2_12_FULL_42_15 | reverse complement strand
TCTAAAAATCGATCGTGATGGGTATACCTAATCCCCAATTAATTATTTTGTACGATCCTTTTTTTCACAGATCGAGTATACTTCCACTCTTTAAGCAAAAAATAGGAGATCATCATGCAATCGGGGTATCACAGAGTTAACGAGTTAAAATCATCTTCATCCAAAGCAACTTCTCAGATGCAGCAAACACCTTCCATGTCCAATAATCCTGACGATGCCGTTCATTGTCATTCTGTTGTTTTCTCTTTGTTTTCCTTCTTCTACCCACAAAATTCCTGTGAAAACGCGGCACTGAAGGAACCGCTTGCTCCTGAACGCTTTGATCGCCGCCCATTCAATAATAAAAAATAGTCAGCTTATGGCTTAGACAAAAGCGTAAATTGCACATCGGCTGTGCCCAGCGTTTTGTTTTTCGTCGCTTGAAGTGCAGCGACGTTGACTTGGCGGCTTTCGACATAATGCTGCAACCATGCGATGAATAAATCAAACGGCACAGCCTGTAGGGAAATCGTTACTTCATCAGTCGCGGGTTGCTGCACGCGCTTCAAATATTTTGCCAGATGTGCCTCTGCCAACGCATGTTCCACATCCACCATAATATTGGTAACCGGTATTGGGCGCGCCGTTTGTTTCCCGCGCGAATGAAGCAACTTTTTTTTCACTTGTTCGGCATACACTAATAATTGCTGGTGATCACTGACGTTTTGTCGCAAACCATCGACGTGTGCACTCAAAGGTGACCATATCAGCCAATAAAACAATAATACGGCTACTAAAATACCACCAACCGCAACCGTGTATTGCTCGCGTTTTGATAAAGCAAAAAACCAATTTTTCAAGGCGTTCATGATGAACTCTCCACAATCAGTTGACTCGTCATCTCTTTTTCGCCGGTGTTTACCTGATTTTGCTTAATGGTCAAATGATTTTGTTCCAAAGCGCGGCTAAAATTCTCAATAGCCGATAACATGTTGGCTTTTACGACGAGCGACAGTTGTTGATCTTGATAATGTAACGATTGCAGCTCCACCTCGCCCGATTGACGCAGAGCCATACCCACAGAAGATAGCAACAACATAAAATGATCTTGTGGTGGCGTATACGTTAAATTCTTCATCGCGCGCTGTAACAGCATGTTGGGATCGGAAATGCCGTGTTGATTTGGAAAAATTTCCTGCGTAATGGCAGTGATTTTTTTTGTTAATTGAGAATGTTGGTGTTGATAGTAAATCCATTGTGTTGTTTTACCCGCAAAAAGCAAAACAATCCACAGAACAAACGCATAACCCACGTAATGCCAATAATGATCTTTGCTTTTTTTAATCGATTTTAATCGATAAGGTGCTTGCAATAAATTGAGTGGCGGTTTTTCATTAAATAAATTCACATCAAATGACACCGCACTATCGTGCGATTCCACCGTAAACATCGAACCCAATGGCTGCGTTAAGTGCGTCATCTCATTGAGCTCATCCACCCATTGCAAAACAATCGGCTGAGACAGTGCCATCTCTTTCGCTTTGAGTGTGAGTGTAAAGGCTAATTGTTCGCAATAAGTCGAAAATCCTGAGGAACGACCACAGCGGACCAACGCTCTTTTATCGTTTATTTTTACTGTCCATTGCGAGTCTGCATAAGGAAGTGCTAAAAAATCCGGTATGATTGCCTCGGGCTTTACGTTATATTGCTGCAACACGGAGAAATACGATTCAAACCGCTGTTTATTCATGGCCGCAACCAAATAATCATTAGAATGCGGAATTTTATTCGCAACAAAATGAAATTTTTCCACACGATCCGCTAGTTTATCTTCCAATAAAAATGGCAATGCTTTCAAAACATTTTGCTGCCGTGTGTTTGGCATAGTCACTTTATCAACAAAAATTTCGTGCCCTGGTAACAATACCAGGCAGCGCTGCTTCAACCCTTGTGGCGGTAACGCTTCTATCCCCGAAAAATGTTGACTCGATAATACATGGCCGGCAAGACTCAATTCAAACCGATGAACGGATTGATCCGAATAGAATTGAAGAATCACATGGGTCGGTTCACTCGCCATTATATTCCTGCCATAATAAGGTCGCCGCCAGTTTATTATCCACGGAATTGATTTGGACGAAACTCTGCATCAATAACCGCTGCTCATTTTGTTGAGCGACTCCCGTGATTAAATAATAAGAATTCGTCGTGGTGAGATGATGCAAATCCAGTAACCGATTTATCCCACATTGTTTCATAAAATCAGACACGGAAGTGAAAAGTTCGGAATGATGGCGACACGACACGATCGATTGCGCTTCTGCTTCTGAAATATTCAACACACTCATCAATACGGGAACAGAGGCATAATTGACGTCAATTTGCATCGTATTGGTAGGGAGCGCAACAAGATACGGTTGTTTCTCTGACACCAAAGCGGCATATAACGGTGCCGTCATCCCTTTTATCAAACGCAATTCACTCAAAAAAAGCAAGGGCTGCGAAGCTGCTCGATAAGGGGGACGTTGTGCTAAATAATATTTATCCGTTTGATTCGAGGGCACCATCCAACGCGCTATTTGCATTGCTATATGTTGCGCTTGATGTTGATCTGCCATTTTTGTTACGTGCTGCAATAACGCAGCCAGCAAAGGGATATTTTCAGTATCCTGCAACCCATTCACATTCAAACGGCCACCCAACGCATAAATCATGCCAGAAACGTGGATGCCATTGTCATTAACGTGATAGGCTCTTATTTTACGAATGTCTTTACCCTGTTTCAGCACTCCCATTCCCCAATTTTGTACCTCCTGCAATGTCAACGTCAAGCGATCACTGGTATTCGCTAAGGTCACCTGCTGAATCAGCAGGCGCTGCCCTAACAATAAGAATACCGCTAAAACCGAACATAATGCCATCATCATTAAGGCCGTTATTAATGCAGCGCCGCTCTGTTTTTCAAATGGTCTATTCCACATAGGCCCCCCGGGCGCGAATCGTAAAAATCAATCTCATTTCTGCGAAATCTTTTAACGTTAAGGTGATAATAATCGCCTTTGGTAAAATGGCTTCCTTCGCTGTTGAATTTGACCATACTTCCACTTCCTGACCTTCATTATTCACAAACCCCAGGCGCAGGCGTGTGACGTTTTGCAAAAGTACGCGTGCAACGGACTTTGTTTCTGGTGCGCGATCCAGGACAGGCCACGTGATGCGATACAAGGTATGATCTTTTAACGTATAAGCAACACGCTGCAAGGAGCTGCGCGCACTCATCTGCAGAGGATTAGTATACCCCGCGCGGGTAAATTCAAATTCGGTTCGGTTAGGAATGAGTAGTGCGGGCAACGCTTCGCCACTGGTGTCTTTAACAGGCCGCGCAACCATTTGCGTCACATCACGTCGCAGAATAGTGACCGCTGTTACCATTTCCATGAGACGTTGATCGGATGTTTTTAACTGTCGATGGGTATTTAACACCGTACGCAAAACAACCGCTGATGACGCAGCAACAAGCGCAAAAATGGCTAAGGCAATTAAAATTTCAAGTAAGGTAAAACCACGAGCACGCATCACATCGCCCCCGTCAAACTTTCCACTACATGATCCTGATGCTCTGGTTTCACCGAAACGTGAATTTTCGAAATTTCTCCAGCGGCATTTTTTAGCAGCGAAGCATGCCATCGCCAAAGGCTACCCAGCATAGGCATCGTGCCATCGCGACTATTCACTTGATCTGTTTTAATGAGACCGCATTGCACTTCTGAAATGACATTCATTGCCACCCAATGTGCCGCTATTTTTTCTTTCACTTTGAATGTATGGCGAACGCTTTGCCCGGCGATTTTAACCACCGCCACCAGCGCAATCGCAATAATCGCAAGGGCGACTAACACTTCAATTAATGTGAAACCGCGTTTCATGATGCTTTCGCCTCTGTGTTCAACGTCATCATCCCCGCATCATCCATCCGCAACTGATACACTACCGAATGTTTTCCATCCATCAAGACGATGGTGAACGGCATCACATCACCACTGCTGGAAATAACAATCATTTTTGACGATGCATCACGATGCTCTAACTCCATGAGGGAACGATCATCATTCCATCGCGTGAGCTTTGCCAACACACGGTGCTGCTTAAAAATATCGGGATGTGAAAGACCCCCTTTTTTTAACACTTGCCAATGCACCCCTTTTTTATCACGCACGTAATGATAATACTGATAACCGTCACGCGTTATTTTTAATCCTAAAACATCGGGCATCAGTATCGCGTGTTGTCGCGCTGTCATTATGCCATCGCGCAATTGCTCCGCGACAAGCCGTATTTGGCGATCCGCACTGAACAGATTCATCGACAACGTGGCGGCCGTGATCATCACCGCGATAATAACGATGACGATCAACATTTCAATTAAAGTAAAGCCGCGCTGCATGAACGTTATGCTTTTTTGTTGATTGACCAATTACCCACAATACCTTTATCCGAACCGCTCGCAGGACCGTCCGTCCAAATATCAATTTCACCGTGTTTTCCCGGGTTTGTATAATGATAAGCGTGACCCCACGGATCTTGCGGAACATCCTTCAAATAACCGCCGCTTTGCCAGGATAGTGGCACAGGTTCACCTTCAGGTTTTTTGATCAGGGCCTCAATCCCTTGCGCCGTTGAAGGATAAAAGCCGTTATCCAGTCGATACATCTCCAACGCATTTTCAAGCGCCATAATATCTGTTTTTGCTTTCACCAACCGCGCCTGCTCTGGGCGACTCATAATACGCGGCACAATGATGGCCGCTAAAATGGCTAGAATCACCACCACCACCATCACTTCAATCAAGGTAAATCCTCGTTGTTGTATCTTATTTTTTTTCATCATTTTCCTCTTATTATAGTGTTTCAGATAAATATTTTGGTAGCCCTACCCATTAAAATTATCGAGTGCGAAAATGGGCAGCATCACCGCCATCACAATAAACATAACAATACCGCCCATCACCAAAATCATCACGGGCTCAAAGAGCGTCAGCGAACCTTCAATTAACGCTTCGACATCCGCTTCTTGATTTGCGGCGGCTTTTTCCAACATTGCGTCCAATTGTCCCGATGCTTCACCACTGCCAATTAAGTGAATAAACATCGGAGAAAAATAATCCGTTTTTTGCAGTGCCGTGTGAATATTCACTCCTTCACGTACTTCGTCAATTGCTTTTAAAACGGCTTCTTGCATCGGTAATGGCGTAATTAATTGTGCTGCCGCTTGCATCGCTTCCAAAACAGGCACGGTTGCTGCATTTAAAATACCAAAAGTTCGTGCAAAACGCGCACTATTGATGGTACGAATGGTTTTCCCTATCACCGGAATTTTAAATAAAAAGCGGTGAAATTTGCGCCGGAAATCGAGGCGCTTCAACAAGCGGTGAAATCCAAAACCCACCATCACAACACCACCCAACAAATACAAACCATCTCGTTCCATCATCCCGCTGATGGCAATCAAGATTTGAGTTGGCAATGGAAGCACTTGATTGGTTTGATTAAATACATCAATAATTTTTGGCACCACGTATAACAACATAAAAATCACAACGAAAATCGACACCACCACCATGAGCGAAGGATAAATTAAGGCTTGACGAATTTTACGTTTGATGTGTTGCTGTTTTTCAGTGTATTCCGCTAAGCGCGTCAATACCTGATCCAGTTTACCGGATTTTTCACCGGAGGCGACAGTGGTACGATATAATTTTGGAAACGCCGCAGGAAATTCTCCCATCCCCATCGCTAAGGTATAGCCTTCCATGACTTTAGCTCGAACGCCTAAAATAATATTTCTCACATTTGCTTTTGTATTTTGCTTAGCAACGCCACTTAATACTTCATCCAGTGGAATTCCAGCGTTTAATAACGTCGCTATTTGTCGTGTCATTAACGATAAATCTTGCGTGCTCATGCGCTTAGCGCGCGTGAAAGAAAAGGGTTTATTTAATTTGGAGGTTAGCGATGACGCATCATCCGTCACAGATGTTAATTCTAACGCCATCAAACCTTGCTCTTGCAGTTGTTGACGAACGTGACGCGCGGTGTCTGCTTCTAACACGCCTTTTTTGTGTTTACCACTTTTATCAAGTGCCCTATAGTGAAATACCGCCATGATGGTTATCCCTCACTCGTTACCCGTAGCACTTCTTCTACGGTGGTGTCGCCATTTAATACGCGGCGCCATCCATCCATGCGCATACTGGGAAAGTGCTGGCGTGCCTCCATTTCCATTAACGCTTCGCTGGAATTATCATGAATCATACTGCGCAAACGGTCATTCATTGCAATAATTTCATAAATACCGGTACGGCCATAATATCCAGTGTCATTACACTGTTTGCAACCCGTGGGGCGACACAACGCTAACCCTTCTTGCGCTGTCATTCCCATTAATCGTAAGGTGCCAGCGGGAGCAATTTGTTTCTCTTTACAATGCGAACAAAGCAGACGCACTAGGCGCTGTGCCGCAACACCGATTAACGTCGACGACAGTAAAAAAGGCTCAACGCCCATATCACGCAAACGTGTTACAGCACCAATGGCGCTGTTCGTGTGTAATGTCGACAACACTAAGTGACCGGTTAAACTGGCTTGCACGGCCATTTCTGCTGTTTCTAAGTCACGAATTTCGCCGACCATGACAATATCGGGATCTTGGCGCAGAATCGCGCGCAAACCACGCGAAAACGTCATTTCGACTTTGGCATTCACTTGCGTTTGGCCAATGCCGGGAAGGTAGTATTCGATTGGATCTTCCACCGTTAAAATGTTACGACTCACCTCATTGAGTTCGGTTAATGCGGCATATAACGTGGTGGTTTTACCGGATCCTGTGGGCCCCGTTACTAAAATAATGCCGTGTGGTTTTTCGATTAATTGTCGCATCACGATCAATGATTCAGACGACATCCCCAAACGCGCCAAATCCAACGGCGCGCTTTGCTTATCCAATAATCGCAATACAATACGTTCGCCATAATGGGTTGGAATCGTTGAAACACGCACGTCAACCGCTCGACCCGCAATGCGTAATGAAATACGACCATCTTGCGGTAATCGTTTTTCAGCGATATCGAGTTTCGCCATCACTTTAATGCGCGACACCAGTAACGAAGCTAACACGCGTGGAGGTTGCAGAATTTCTTGTAATACACCATCAATACGAAAACGCACCATGAGTTTATCTTCGAATGTTTCAAAATGAATATCCGATGATTTTTGCTTGATGGCTTGTGACAAAATCGCATTTAATAATTTAATGATCGGCGCATCGTTTTCCGTTTCCAGAAGATCTTCTGTCGTTGGGAGCTGTGACACCAACTCTTTTAAATTCGCACTTTCTTCCATCCCCACGATTGCTTCCATCGCTGATTCTTTACCGCGTTCATACGCTTTGGCTAATTGATGCGGAAATTCATCTGCACTCGTTTCTTTTAGTTTAATCGGTCGTGTAAAAAAACGTTGTAGTTCTAACAACGTCGGCAATGAAATTTCGGGGCGATGCACAATAACAACGGCTTGATCCGTGACGGATTCGACAAAAACGCCATAATTTTTGGCAAAAAGAAAGGGTAATTGGTTATTGAGTGCATTTTCTTGCATAAAGGTTACTATCCGTTATTCAAATGGATCGGGTAATTTCGTATCGTGACCCGTATCAACATACGGTAAAACGGGATGACGATCCGCGTTTGATAAACCTAAGCCGTCTTTTCTACGCATTTGTTGATAACGCGCATAATTATATTGTTTCATACTTTGCGCTTGTGCGTCTTTTTTATTGTTAATAATCATCGGACGGATAAAGACCATTAAATTCTTTTTCTCCGTACTGTGCTGTTTCGAATGGAATAATCTGCCAATTAAAGGAATATCACCCAAGATTGGAATTTTCTGATCTTGGACCGTATCGTTATTGCTAATCAATCCACCTAAGACCAAAATGTCACCGCTGTTCACTAAAACCGTCGTATCAATTTTACTGGTATTAATGGTTGGATTTGGATTATTGGGATCTTGGCCCTGCATGAGGGAGTCGTCTTTCTGACGAATCTTCAATTTTACAGTATTATCAGGTGCAATTTGCGGCGTGACGTTTAAAGACAACGTGACGTCTTTGCGATCATAGGTATTAAAAGGTACGGTCGAATCACCGGTGTTCGTTGTATTCGCGCCATATTGTCGGTTATACATACCAATATTTTTACCGTCACTGATACTCGCTTTTTGATTATTCAAAACTAATATGGATGGTGTTGCTAGAATATCCGTGTTGGCATTCGTCATTAATGCTTGAATCACTGCACTGAAGCTGCCATTACGAATGTAGCCTAAACCATTTTGGAAGGCTTGTGAAATAATCGCTGTACCATCTGACGACGTTTGCCGTGGATCTCCCATGCCCCACTGAATACCCAATTGTGACATTGCAGATTCATCAATTTTAACGATAATCGCTTGTACCAATACCTCTTGTGGACGCGTATCGATTTTTGCAATCACGCCTTTTAAGCTTTGAATAATTTGATGTGGACCACTCATCACAATCGCATTAGCATCTTTAACCGACTGAATGGAAACGTCACTATTCTCTCCATTATTACCAACCCCAAATGAATTGGACATGAGCGCGCCTCCCCCTGGCGTTCTTTTCTTCGCTTGCTCGACATAACCGTGCGCAAGCTTGGTGAGCATTGGCGCTAATTCTTTGGCGGTGAGATAATTTAAATGCACGACGGCCGTATTATTTTCACCCGCCGCATTGGGTGTATCTAATTGTTTAATCAGTTTAACGGATCTTTCGCGGTTAACACCGTTACCGCTAACGAGTAAAACATTCGATGCGGCATCCGCAACGACGGAAACATTCGACACTTTGCCCTGATTACTATCGGACGATTGCAAGGATTGAATCACTTGCGCAAGCTTCGCCGCATCGGCATATTTCAAACGAACCACTTCTGCGGTTGAGCCGTTGTTTTGATCCAGATTATTGACAATGGAAATGAGTTGATTGACGTTGGCAGCCGAACCCGACAATATTAACGCATTTGAGGGTTGATATGCACTCACACTTCCCCAATCCAACATCAACGGACGAATAATTGAAACCAACTGGATAGCAGACACATTATTAACGGGTACCACACGGACCACCACTTGATCACCCGAGCCGGGATTACTGCTATTAACCAGCGTTCCACCATACCCTTTAGCATCCATGGAGGGAACAATTTTAATGATATTGCCTGCGGGAATCGCGGAATAATTTAATACTTGCAGCATGGATAAAAAGACATGATACATTTCTTCGAGGGTCATAGGCTTCGCAGAAACTAACGTCACATGGCCTTGTACACGAGGATCAACCACAAAATTTTTATTCGTCAATTGCGAAATGGCTTGAATCACCGCGCGGATATCCGCATTCTGCAGATTCCACATCTGTTTTTGGCTTTGTGTTGGCGTTGCAAGCGGGGGAGCACTTGGGTCAGCGTAGACAGCTGAACAGAGCAAGGTCGATAACACCGTGTTGGCAACGAATGCCGCTATAGATAACCTCTTTTTTGACATTTTACTCGCTCGCTATGGTTTGCCTTTAACGGTCTTCCATAACAATCTGCAAAACGTCCTATGGTCATTCCATGCCTCTTAATGGGTCGATCATACCTTAAGGTTTTATAAAAAGCAAACAGTTGTTTTATTTTTCATCAGTTCGCGAGGGAGACTCGCCGGAATTTCTGATTATTTTTCAGTCAATTACAGAGAATAAACTTTGCGACAGAGCCCTTCTTTTAGGTATGATAAGCTCCATTTTTTTCAGTTATACTTAACCCGAATATTTCGCATCGAACTGCGATGGCCGGTGTGCCGCCAACGGGAAGGTCTTTTGTTTGAAGGGCGTCGCGACCAGGGAGGGTAAGGAGCGTCGAGCACAGGATGTGCGTCCCTGAAAACAAAAGACCTTCCCGTTGGCGGCAGAGCACTTCGTGTGACCGTCATCTTCAAAAAGCAACATGAAATATCCAGGTTAATGGCGTTAACAGGCTGATTTTTCAAAGGGGAAGCACCATGCAGGATTCATTCAAAGCGTTACGTGAACTTAACATCCAGAATAAAATCTATCATTATTACGATCTCAACGTGGCTGAGCAAGCGGGCCTAAAAAATATTCACCAATTACCATTTACCCTCAAAGTGCTTCTTGAAAATCTCTTACGGCATGAAGACGGTAAGACCGTTTGCAAGGAGGATCTCCTCGCGTTTTCAGAATGGCTAAAGCACAAGCGCTCCGATCGCGAAATTGCGTATCGTCCCGCGCGTGTTTTAATGCAAGATTTTACTGGTGTTCCTGCTGTCGTCGACTTAGCCGCCATGCGTGATGCGATGGAAAATTTAAACGGCAACCCTAAAAAAATTAATCCTCTGTGTCCGGTTGATCTTGTCATTGACCACTCCGTACAAGTCGACAAATTTGGTACGGCAGCAGCGTTTGCTGAAAACGTCACGCTGGAAATGGAACGCAACCATGAGCGTTATAGCCTTTTAAAATGGGGGCAGAAATCATTTGCGAATTTCCAAGCGGTTCCTCCCGGTACCGGTATTTGTCACCAAGTCAATTTAGAATATTTAGCGCAAGGCATTTGGGCGCAGCAAGAAAATGGCAAACTATTTGCGTTTCCCGATACGCTCGTCGGCACGGATAGTCACACTACTATGATTAACGGGTTAGGGGTGCTTGGTTGGGGCGTGGGTGGTATTGAAGCGGAAGCAGCCATGCTCGGCCAACCAATTTCCATGCTGATTCCCGAAGTGATTGGCTTTAAATTAATAGGTAAATTGCAAGAAGGTATTACCGCTACCGATTTAGTGTTAACGGTCACCCAAATGTTGCGTGCAAAAGGGGTCGTCGGAAAATTCGTTGAATTTTTTGGACCTGGTCTACGCGAATTACCACTCGCCGATCGCGCCACTATTGCTAATATGGCACCCGAATACGGTGCTACGTGCGGGTTTTTCCCGATTGATGCAGAAACCATTAAATACCTACAATTAACTGGTCGCCATCCCGATATCATTGCACGTACCGAAACGTACGCAAAAGCACAAGGCCTATGGCACGATGAGCATTCGCCAGAACCTGAATTTACCGACACGCTCGAACTCGACATCAGCACGGTTTTACCTTCACTGGCAGGACCCAAACGTCCTCAAGATCGCGTGTTACTTTCCGATTTAAAATCCACCACCGAAAAAGTGATTATCGGCTTTAATCCGAAGAATAAACTTGAAGAAACATTCACAACTTCGAGTGATTTTTCTATGCATCACGGCGATGTGGTGATTGCCGCTATTACCAGCTGCACGAACACTTCTAACCCTAGCGTCATGTTAGCTGCCGGACTGGTTGCGAAAAAAGCCTTAGAAAAAGGCCTGAAACGCAAACCGTGGGTAAAATCATCCCTCGCGCCGGGATCAAAAGTCGTCACCGATTATCTGCGAAAAACAGAATTGCTGAAACATCTCGACAAGCTGGGTTTCTATCTCGTCGGTTATGGTTGCACGACGTGCATTGGAAATTCAGGCCCCTTACCCGATGTCGTCAGCGAGACCATCAACAAAAATGATTTAGTTGCCTGCGCGGTTTTGTCCGGCAACCGTAATTTTGAGGGTCGCATTCATCCGCAAGTGAAAGCCAATTGGTTAGCATCGCCGCCATTAGTCGTTGCGTTTGCGTTAGCCGGAACAACGCACATCGACCTCAGCAAAGAACCCCTCGGCAACGATAAAAAAGGCCATCCGGTTTATCTTAAAGATATCTGGCCATCGAATGCAGAAATTACTGCAGAAATGAAAAAAGTCACGCAAGGCATGTTTAATAAAGAATATGCGGAAGTTTTTCAAGGTGACAAAGAATGGCAGAAAATTTCAACTCATGCGAGCGACACGTATCATTGGGAAGATAAATCCACCTATGTACGCAATCCACCGTATTTTGACGGCATGAGCTTGCAACCCGCTGCATTACAAGACGTAAAAAACGCGCGTATTCTCGCCATGTTCGGCGATAGCGTGACCACCGATCACATTTCTCCTGCAGGTTCCATTAAAGCGGACAGCCCCGCCGGAAAATATTTAATTGCACACGATGTGCAAGTCAGCGATTTTAATTCTTATGGGAGTCGTCGTGGTAATCATGAAGTTATGATGCGTGGCACATTTGCGAATATTCGCATTCGTAATGAATTAGTGCCCGGCCTTGAAGGCGGTTACACCCAGCATTTACCTGACGGCGAAAAAATGTCGATTTATGATGCGGCCATGAAATACAAACAGGAAAAAATTCCTCTCGTGATTATCGCTGGCAAAGAATATGGCACGGGTTCTTCACGCGATTGGGCAGCAAAAGGCACCTTATTGTTGGGAGCCAAAGCCGTTATTGCAGAAAGCTTTGAGCGTATTCATCGTTCTAATTTAATTGGCATGGGCGTTTTACCCTTAACCTTTAAAGAAGGAACGACGCGCAAAACGCTAACATTGGATGGAACAGAGCTTATCAGCTTACACGGTATCGAAAAATTAAGCCCGAAAGCCGATGTTGCGATGACCATCACCCGTGCAAACGGAACGACAGAAAAAGTCACTTTGCATTGCGCGATCGACACCCAAAATGAACTCAGCTACTATAAAAATGGGGGCATATTGCAGTACGTGTTGCGTAATATGATTAAGCAACGTTAGCCCATCTATTTCACATCGCTTGTCGGGAAGTGGGAACTTACAGAAAAGCCAGAGACCACCATCAAATTATAGGGAGACGCTTTAATGGCAAGGTTCATTCATTTCCTTCTTCGATTACTGATTTTTATTGGTTTTTCGAGTGGGTTAACGGCACAAGAGCTCCCTTTACCCGCCGATCAAGCATTTCAACTGACGACCGTGTACATCAATAATAATCATGACGTTGTGACAAAATGGAATATAAAACCCAATTACTTTCTCTATCACCCCCATTTCCAATTTCATGTAATTGAACCAAGCACGATTGAATTAGGCCCAGCGACATTTCCTAAAAGCACACTTTATAAAACACATCCCAATGGAAAAATCATGCCCGTTTATACCGGACAATTTCAAATTATTGTGCCCATCCGATGGATACCCGCGAACGTGACACAGATGCAACTGGAGATTCACTACCAAGGGTGCTCTAACCTCGGTGTTTGTTATCCTGAATTACAAAAAACGGCAAAAATTTCCCTGATGCATCCTGCGGCTAACTTCATTGAAGACAAATCCACAACAGAAAAACACCCAACAACCCAAGGTTATTTGACCCATGTTCTGCAGCGTGGTCACCTTACCATGGTTATCGCCGTCTTTTTCGGTATTGGGATTTTACTGTCATTAACGCCTTGTGTGTTACCGATGATTCCAATTTTGTCGAGCATCATCATGGGGCAAAAACAGGTCACGCATGCACGCTCGTTTGGCTTATCGCTGGCTTACGTGTTTGGCATGGCGATCACCTATGCGGCGCTGGGTTTATTAGTGGGTTTGCTGGGCGCCAGTGTACAAGCGGCATTGCAAAAAACCTGGATTATCGTCTTATTTGCGCTCTTGATGATGACCATGGCCTTTTCGTTATTTGGTTTTTTTAGTTTGGAACTGCCACAATTTTTACGACATCGCGTTGCAATCATCAGTGATCATCAAAAACACGGTCACTACTTGGGTTCTTTTGCAATGGGCGTCCTTTCCACGTTGATTTTATCCCCGTGCGTCACCCCTGCACTTGCCACTGCCATTCTTTACATTGCGCATCGAGGAGATGCCGCCTTGGGCGCAACTGCCTTATTTAGCTTAGGGGTTGGGATGGGTATTCCCCTTTTAATGGTAGGCGCCTCAAGCGCAACCTGGCTTCCCAAAACGGGCCATTGGATGAATAACGTTAAAATTTTTCTGGGTTTTGTGATGCTGGGGGTGGCGATTGGGATGCTATCGCGTGTTCTATCCGCAGAAGTGTCCATGTTATTGTGGGCGTTACTGGGTACCAGTGCTGCCATTGCGCTGCGCGCGTTCAATTCCACCCGTACCGTTGCTCAGCATATTGCGAAAGCCATCGGTATTTTATTATTTATCTACAGTATAATCATTGGGGTCGGAGCATGGTTAGGAAATACCAATCCACTAAAACCCATCGTATTTGCTTCAACGAAACAAGATGCTTTGCTGAAATTTCATGACATCACTTCCCTTGAAGAATTTCAGCAACAGCGGCAATATGCGCGACGGATTCATAAACCGATGTTGTTAGATTTTTTTGCGGATTGGTGTGTGGAATGCCATAAACTGGATGCCTATACGTTTAGTCACCCGGTCGTGCAAGCCTTGTTAACACCCTATGTGCTGGTCAGAGCAAATGTCACTACCAACAGTCTAGAAAATCGCTTGCTTGAACGACATTTCGGTGTTGTTGCTCCTCCCACCTTATTATTTTTTACCCCAGAGGGTAAGGAACTACCCCAATATCGCATCATTGGTGATATTCGCGCTAACGCTCTGATTCAGCATTTACAGTCAGTGAAATCGATATACTACTAACGAAAAATTAAACCACCCCCTTGAAATTCAAAATCCTGGCCTTATATGACACCCTATCAGTGACGCACTTCAGTTACCTACTGAACCTGTGTCTTCATTATAACCCATTGAAAATTAATTTTTGTTAGCAAAGGAGAGAGTAAAGCAATGAGTATTCATATTAATCCATTACATGACCGCGTTGTTATTCGCCGTCTTGAGGAAGAACGTAAATCCGCTGGGGGTATCGTTATCCCAGATTCAGCGGCAGAAAAACCAGCGAAAGGGGAAGTCGTTGCGGTAGGTCCTGGCAAAATGCTGGATAACGGCAATGTTCATCCTTTGGCGGTTAAAATCGGTCAAAAAGTTCTGTTTGGCAAGTATTCTGGTACAGAAGTCAAATTGAATGGCTCCGATCTTGTTGTGATGCGCGAAGACGACATCATGGCGATTATTGATTAACTATTGGACATGGAAAATAAGAGGTATTAAAAATGGCAGAAAAAGTTTTAAAATTTGGACATGAAGCGATTCATGCGTTACGTAATGGTGTTAGCAAATTAGCGGATGCCGTCGAAGTCACGTTGGGCCCTAAAGGCCGTAACGTCGCGATTGATAAAGCGTTTGGCGCACCCACCATCACCAAAGACGGTGTGAGCGTGGCGAAAGAAATTGTGTTGCTCGACAAGTTCGAAAATATGGGCGCACAAATGGTTAAAGAAGTGGCTTCTCGTACATCGGATGCCGCAGGCGATGGTACCACCACCGCAACCGTATTGGCGCGTGCGATTCTGGATGAAGGCATTAAGGCGGTTATTGCTGGGATGAACCCAATGGATATCAAACGCGGTATCGACAAAGCAGTTATCGCCGCCGTTGCGAAATTAAAAGAAATTTCGCGACCTTGTGCAGATGATAAAGCGATTGCGCAAGTGGGAACCATTTCAGCGAACTCAGATGATGCCATCGGCAACATCATTGCTGAAGCAATGGCAAAAGTCGGTAAGGAAGGGGTGATTACTGTTGAAGACGGTAACAGCTTAGAAAACGAATTATCCGTGGTTGAAGGTATGCAATTCGACCGTGGTTATTTGTCACCGTACTTTATTAACAACCAACAAAACATGAGTGCGGAATTAGACGCGCCCTATATTTTGTTAGTCGATAAAAAAATCTCTAACATTCGAGAAATGTTACCTGTTTTAGAAAATGTGGCTAAATCGGGTAAACCTTTATTGTTAGTGGCTGAAGATGTTGAAGGCGAAGCGTTAGCGACGTTGGTGGTGAATAACATTCGTGGCATCGTTAAAGTAGCTGCCGTAAAAGCACCAGGCTTTGGTGATCGTCGTAAAGCAATGTTACAAGATATCGCGACATTGACAGGGGCGAAAGTGATTTCAGAAGAAGTCGGTTTAACACTGGAAAATGCAACCATCGAAGACTTAGGTCTTGCGAAGCGCATTATTGTTACCAAAGAAGACACGACCATTATCGATGGTGCGGGTGATAGCGGCGAAATTAAAGATCGTATCGCTCAAATCCGTCGTGAAGTGGAAGCGTCTACCTCTGACTACGATCGTGAAAAGCTGCAAGAACGTTTAGCTAAATTAGCGGGCGGTGTTGCAGTTATTAAAGTGGGCGCGGCAACCGAAGTGGAAATGAAAGAAAAGAAAGCACGTGTTGAAGATGCATTGCATGCGACTCGGGCTGCGGTTGAAGAAGGCGTGGTTCCTGGTGGTGGTGTTGCGTTGATTCGTGCGATCCAAGCATTAGCGAAATTAGAAGTCACCAATGAAGATCAGCGCATTGGTGTTGAAATTACTCGTCGTGCGATGCAAGCGCCATTACGTCAAATCGTCAGCAACGCCGGTGAAGAAGCGGCGGTGATTTTAGCGAAAGTGATGGAAAATAAAGATCTTAACTTTGGCTACAACGCAGCAACTGGCGAATATGGGGATATGGTTGCTATGGGTATTCTTGACCCCACCAAGGTGACTCGTACGGCGTTACAAAATGCTGCTTCTATTGCGGGTCTTATGATCACAACGGAGTGTATGGTTACTGACGCCCCGAAGAAAGAAGAAGCCGCTGCAGGTGATGCAGGTGGCATGGGAGGTATGAGCGGCATGGGTGGCATGGGTGGAATGGGCGGTTTCTAATCGTCGTCAAAAGGGAAGGAATTCTCCATCGAAAGATGGAGAATTCCTGACAAAAAGCCCCGGTTATACGGGGCTTTTTTTTTAGAAATGGGATGGGCTTTATTCGAAGCTAAAAAAAACCCCGTCGATTGACGGGGCTTTTTAATTATTAGCCAGACCATAAAGAAGCCAGCATGTTCAGGGGGGGGGCCAGTAATAGTATGCCGGTTGATCTAACTCATATGCTACGCTTGAACGGTGAGTTCTGTCAATTGAAAAGTAGTATGTACTTGAATATTTTTATGAAAATCAAATAAAAATCCCCAAGCTTACGCCCAGGGTTTGACCGCAGGACATTAAAAAATTTAGCTTGATTATGTTAATCCACGGTCTATGATAAACTGCCAGCCGTGTCCGTCCCTATTTTTTTGTGCAAAAAGGAACTCGTTTTATGCTTGTCAGCCATTATTTGTTAGCTACGGTTAAAGAAATTCCAGCTGATGCTGAGTTGATCAGTCACCGTCTTATGTTGCGTGCCGGTATGATCCGAAAATTGGCCAGTGGGCTATACACCTGGTTGCCACTGGGATTAAAAGTGTTGCAAAAAATAGAAGCCATTGTACGTGCGGAAATGAATGCCAGTGGCGCGTTAGAGATATTAATGCCTTCAGTCCATCCTGCAGAATTATGGCAGGAGAGTGCTCGCTGGGAAAAATATGGGGCTGAGTTGTTGCGTTTTACCGATCGACACCATCGTGAATTTTGTTATGGGCCCACACATGAAGAAGTGGTAACCGATGTTGCGCGACGTGAATTAAAAAGCTATAAGCAGTTACCCGTGAATTTTTATCAAATGCAAACTAAATTTCGCGATGAAATTCGCCCTCGTTTTGGTGTGATGCGTGCGCGAGAATTTATGATGAAAGATGCTTATTCTTTTGATATCGACATGGCTAGTATGCAACGCACTTATCAAAAAATGTATGACACTTATACGAAAATATTTACACGGTTGGGTTTGAAATTTCGTGCCGTATTGGCTGATACTGGAAGTATTGGTGGGAGTTTTTCGCATGAATTTCAGGTGCTCGCGAATTCAGGTGAGGATTTAATTGTATATAGTGATGGTAGCGACTATGCAGCAAACATTGAAAAAGCTGAAGCAAAAGCACCTACGGAAAAAAGAGCATCAGCCACACAAGCATTAAAAAAAGTCGCGACACCCAATGTAAAAACCATTCAACAATTGTGTAATGCTTTTAAAATTAAAGCGGCAGATTCCGTTAAAACATTGATCGCAAAAAATGAAAAAAATCAATTGGTTGCCTTGGTGTTGCGAGGGGATCATGAATTAAATGAAATTAAAGCAGCTCATTTAAAGGGAATGTCAGATCCTCTGCAATTAGCAAATGAAGAGGAAGTGAGGCAAGCACTGGGTTGTGGTTTTGGATCGCTCGGTGTTGTGAATTTAGCAATTCCCTTTGTGGTGGATCGTGATGCAGCACAATTAATTGACTTTAGTTGTGGTGCAAATGAAGAAGGGTTCCATTATTTTGGGGTGAATTGGGAACGCGATATTCAATTGCAGCAAGTAGCCGACATTCGAAAAGTCTGTGAAGGTGATACGAGTCCAGATGGAAAAGGCACTTTACGTTTTGCGCGGGGCATTGAAGTGGGACATGTATTTCAGTTAGGAACCAGATACAGCGATCAAATGAATTGCCTCGTGTTAAACGAGCAAGGAAAATCAGTGCCGCTCGTGATGGGATGCTATGGATTAGGAATATCACGAGTCGTAGCTGCAGCGATCGAACAGAATCATGATGAATTTGGCATTGTCTGGCCGATGGCGATGGCACCTTTTCACGTGGCCCTTATTCCGATGAAAATGCATAAGTCTGCTGATGTGCATAAAGCAGTGATGGATATTTATCAACAACTGACTGCCGTTGGGGTTGAAGTATTATTAGATGATCGAGATGAACGCCCCGGAGTGATGTTTGCTGACATGGATTTAATTGGTATACCACATCGTTTAGTGATTGGTGAAAAGGGTTTGGTGGAAGGCCAAGTGGAATATAAAGCACGTGCGGATGCTGAAGTGCAGCATATTCCGCTGAAATCAGTGGTTTCTTTTTTACAAAACAAGATTTATCGCTAGCCTGGATATTTCATGTTGCTTTTTGAAGATGACGGCACACCGACCTTCGCAGTTCGATGTGAAATATCCAGGCTAGAGATTTTTATTTTGGTTATTGCTTAATTTTTGTAGAGGGAAATGCATGACCCATTTCAAAATGGCTCCACGACGGTATTTATTTCGATTGCTGACGGGGTTTTTTTTCATTAATGCGCTTATTGCCAGCCTTGTCATTTTTGGTTATTTACCCACGTTTTCTGATTTAACGTTTGTTTCTGGTGCAACAACGGGCAGTAATATCTTTGCGTGGATTTATTTTGTTTTAGCGTTTTTCGCTCAGGTGAGCTTGTATGAATGCGGTTGTGCGTTAATTTGTGCGTTAGCGGTCGTGTTATTCCCTTCGCGTACTTTGACGATTGGTTTAGCCAGTCTTTTATCTGCCGCTTTATTGGCGTCTTTAATTGGTGATGCGATCGCTTTTCGTTTGTATCATATGCACTATGCTGGAATTGGCTGGCAAGTATATCAAGCTGGCGCGTTCAGCGAAGTGTTACCATTAGGTTATAAAGAACAAGTTGCCATTTATGTGTCTTTTGCCGTCAGTTTTGCGCTAGAAAGTTTGTTGGCGTTATTTTTATGGAAAGTATTTTCGCGCTCTGCTTTTAAAGTCGCGCGGCGTTATGCGATGGGTTTGGTGTTGGGCAGTTGGGTTTTTGTGTATTTGTCGTTTGGGCTTGCCATTGCAGCCCATGTTTGGCCGCAAGGATTTCGTTACGCGATTTTACGTGTGGGACGTGTTGTGCCCTACATGAGTGAAATGTATTTAGATCTTTTTGAAATTTGTAAACCCATTCGATACTTAGCGATTAACGATCAGCAAGTTCCGGTCGTGCTTCATGATATTGTTCGCCCGTTAGAATACCCACAAAAACAGTTAATTTGCAAACCGCCGAAACGTAAATTGAATATTGTGATTATTGGTATTGACACATGGCGATTTACGTCAATGAATCCCACGGTAAGTCCGAATATTTATCGTTTTTCGCAGCAAGCCATGCAGTTTAAAAATCATTTTAGTGGCGGAAATTGTACGCAGCCGGGATTATTCAGCTTTTTTTATGGACTTCCTCCGAATTATTGGCGCGCCTTCTTGCGTGAAAAAAAAGGGCCCCTTCTGATTCGAAAATTGCAGGCAGCAGGATATCATCTCGGTATTTTTTTCAGCGCGCCAATTAATTTCCCACGATTTGATGGAACGTTGTTGGCGGATGTGCAGCATATACCGGAACGTATTACGGGGAAGAATTCTATCGCGCGTGATAAGATTATTACACGTGAATTTTTAAATTTCTTACAAAAACAACACTCGAAAAAACCTTTTTTTAGTTTTCTTTTTTACGACACATTACATAATTATTGTGAAAGCGCGCGTCCTCCCCATAATCCATTTCAACCTGCCACTAAAAGCTGCGATCGATTTTCACTGAATGAGGAAACGGACCCTACACCTTATTTAAATTTATATAATAATAAAATGCTGTTTGTGGATGCTGAAATTGAAAAAGTGTTGCGCGCGTTGCGAGAGAAAGATTTTTTGAAAAATACCATCATTATTATTACGGCGGACCATGGAGAGCAGATGAATGACGAGGGCATGGGGCTGTGGGGACATGCGAGTGCTTATGATTCTTATCAATTGCACGTTCCGTTGTTAATTCACTGGCCGGGACAAGCGCCGCAAATTTTGCAAGAACAAACCACGCACTACGACGTGGTACCTACCTTATTGCAAAATGTTTTGGCCTGTCGTAATCCGCTCGATGAATATAGTGTAGGACACAATTTGTTGCGTCATTCTAACAGTGATTATTTTGTCGCAGGAAGTTATGGAGATTATGCGATTGTGATGCCGCAACGTGTTATGCGTATCTATCCCGATGGGGATTATAAAATTCTCGATCGAAATGGGCGGCATGCTTCACAAGAGAATGTGAATGTAAATTTTTTACGCAAAGTATTGCATGATTTGCGTGCCTATTTCAAGCCTCTGCCTGGGTGAACAAAATGATGATGGACGAAAGCGTTTACGCTGTGCAGATGATGCGTTATCATTTACCACTTCTATAGCTTTTCAGATAAATATTTTGGTGAAAATGATCGTGCCATTAGAAGCCGACTCTCTCCTAGCCTCTCCCGCAGGCGGGAGAGGGAAGCTCGACAGTGAGCACCATCGCCGGTAAGACAATTAAAATAGTTTATTTTTATCAAAATATTTATCTGAAACACTATATAGGATGGAGTGGAGTGAGCTGTGAGCCTACTTAAAATTCCGAAACGCTATCGCAAGCCCTTTTTGCTTGCTGCTGTGTTGCATATTGCGTTGGCCATTGTGCTCATGTTGCAGGTATCACCGACGCAGTATCGTTGGCAGCAAAACGCGGCAATAGAACCTAACATCGTCAATGCAACGGCAATAGATGCCGCGCAATTAGCGATACAACTCAATAAAATAAAGTCCGAGCAAAAAGCGAAACAGCAACAAGAGACAGAGCACCTGCGTCAGCTGGAACAAAAGGCAGTGGCTTACCGGCAAAATCGGCTCGTGGAAGAGCGCCGTTTGAAAGAAATTCAATTGAAGCAACAACAAATGAAAGAACAACAGCTCGCACAAGAAAAAGCCCTACAACAACAGCAAAAAGAAGAACAATCGGCACGACAAAAAGCGTTGGAATGGAAAAAGAAAGTGAGCGACATGAAAAAACGTGAGTTGGCTGAACAACAAGAAAAGTTGCAGAAGCGATTATTAGAGCAGCAACTCAAAGCAGAACAGCAGCAAATCCATAAAACCACACAGCAGTTAAATCAAGCCAATGTAGCGCGTTTAGATGGATTGGCCGATGAATTTCGTGCGAAAATTTTGCAAGCGATCGAAAACAATTGGCACCCCCTTGTACAAGATGCGAAGCTCACTTGCCAATTTTTGGTGCATTTAGCCCCCGGTGGTATGGTAACGGGAGTTGATTTATTACAAAGTAGTGGTGACGTTGCTTTGGACCGTTCAGCACGGTTAGCAATTTTGAAAGCTTCCCCTTTACCTGTGCCGCAAGATCAGGCATTATTTGATCGATTTCGTGAATTTAGAATTAAAATGTCACCGCAAGATATAAAGGGGTGAGTTAACCGTGAAAAAAATGCTTTATCTCCTCTGTGTGAGTTTAACACTGTGCATGGGCAGCAGTTTTGCCATGATTGATTTGGAATTAACACAAGGAGTGGCTGCTTCTATTCCCATCGGCATGTCGTTTACGCAAAATGGTTTTGTCCCTTCGGCGGGCCATCAAAGCGTGAGTGAAGTCATTACGAATGACCTGCAAAATAGCGGTGAGTTTCGTGTTTTAGGGTCACAGTTAACCCATGGTGACGCTCCAGATTGGCGTGCGTTGGGTGCTGACTACGTTGTGACAGGTTCTATCGCAGCGTCTGGAAGCAATAAATATGTTATCCATATCCAACTCAGCACCGTCGTTGCTAAAAATAGAGATGATGTTTTGTTGGATGCCACTTATACGGCGAGTGCATCTGCGTTACGCGGTTTAGCGCATCATGTCAGCGATCGAATTTATGAAAAATTAACGGGTGTTCGTGGAATTTTTACAACAAAAATCGCCTACATTGTTGTCACACACCCAACGCGGCAATCTTCGCACTATGCGCTGCAAGTTTCGGATGCAGATGGCTTTAATGCCGAAACTTTATTGAGTTCCGAAGAACCCATTATGTCGCCAGCATGGTCACCGGATGGTCGTCAATTAGCTTATGTATCGTTTGAGGGGCATCGTGCTTCCATTTATTTGCAAGATCTGGTCACGGCTAAACGTTTTCGATTAAGTGCAGTGCCAGGCATCAATGGTGCGCCCAGTTTTTCTCCGGATGGTCGTACGCTTGCGATGGTGTTGAGCAAATCAGGTAATCCCAATATTTATTTTTTAGATTTACAAACCAGACAATACCGAGCGATGACCAAAGATGGGTATATTGATACGGAACCCCGATTTTCACCCGATGGACAATCGTTTTTATTTACTTCAAATCGAGATGGTTCTCCGCAAGTGTATCGTTACAGCATCGCGAGCGGACAAGCGTCAAGAATCAGTTATAGCGGTAACTACAATGCTCGACCTTCGTATGTGCCGAACTCAGAAGACATTGTGATGATGCATCGAACTAATCATCTGTTTGGTATTGCGCGTTTAGATTCCACAACGGGGCAAATTCAAACGTTAGTTGAAACAGGAGCAGATGAATCTCCCAGTATCGCTCCAAATGGTAAGATGGTTATCTACGCAACACAGTATGGTGGACGAGGGGTATTGGCACAGGTCTCGGTCGATGGTCGAATAAAACTACGTTTACCAGCGCGCGAGGGTTCCGTACAAGAACCCGCGTGGTCGCCTTTTCTTTAAAACAATGAGGGAGTCAACAGAATGAAAGCAATTCGTTATTTAGGTTATGCTGCGTTAGGTGTTGCAGCATTAGGTTTAGTGGCATGTACCACGCCGAAATCAAAAGAAGTCGCTGGTGCTTATCAACAGCAAAATGATGCGGGTGCTGAAAGCTATGCTCTAAAAGAAAATTCAGGCTATACTGATCAAGAACGGCGTAATCAATATGGAGAAATCATTAATTCTCTAAAAGCACCCTCAAGTCAAACTTATTATTTTAGCTTTGATGAAAATGTGGTGCGCAGCAGTGATTATAAAGCCATTCAAATTCAAGCGAGTTATTTAGCCGCACATCCCAATGCCAAAATTCGCTTGGAGGGTAACGCCGATAACCGCGGCAGCCGCGAATATAATATTGGTTTAGGCTGGCGTCGTGATCAGGCGGTGGCAAAAATCTTAGAACAAAATGGCGTATTACCGAGCCAGATTGATATGGTGAGCTATGGTAAAGAACGTCCCGCTGTAGTAGGAAATAATGAAGATGCCTGGAGATTAAACCGTCGGGTGAATCTAATTTATGAGGCTTACTGATGAATAAACTGAAGTTATTGCTCTGTTTGGTTGTGGCTATTGCAACATTGACGACAGTTAGTGTTTTTGCAGAAGCACCAGTAGAAGAAGCTGGCCTGGATTATCAGCAACCGGCCCCAGCGCCGGTGACGGATTCAAATGCTGAAGTAAATAGCAATGATAATCCAGTCACGACAACGAGTCACTTCAGTAACAATGAGGGGCAAACGGTGAATGAAGCTGAACAACCGGCCCCCCTAAACACCGCGAACATGAGCCTGGAAGACCGCGTCAGACGATTAGAACAGCAAGGCAATAATATCGCGAACATGAATATGCCACAGCAAATTGCCGACTTGCAGCAACAAATCGCGCAATTGAGAGGACAATTGGGCGTCCAGGAGCACGATATTCAATTGCTGAATAAACAATTGGCGGGTTTCTACAAAGAATTGGATGATCGACTTCGTCAAGCAGGCAATTCCGCCAACTCAAATTCTCAATCGATTAATCCCGCATCAGATTCAACTTCAAGTGCACCGACCCATGCCCAATTGCAAGATGCAAACGCCTATCAGGCGGCATTTACCCTATTAAGTGGTCGTCAATATCATGAGTCAGAAAAAGCCTTTTTGAATTATTTAAACGACAATCCCAACGGTAAATATGTCGCTGATGCCCATTACTGGCTTGGTGAAATTTTTTTATTGAATAAAAACACCAAAAAAGCAGAGGCTGAGTTTCAAACTGTTGTTGGCAAATACCCGAATTCCGCGAAAATTCCCGACGCAAAATTAAAAGTTGCCATTATTCACGCTAACGCAGGCCAGGTGGCTCAGGCCAAGACGGAGCTGTTAGAGATCAAAAAGAAAAATCCCAATTCTACGGCAGCACAATTAGCGAATATTCGTTTACAGCAACTAGAACAGTCGGGAAGTTTATAGCGAAGCCGAGCGGTGTGTTATGGCAACATGGATGTCGACATTATTCCGCAAGAAAAGTCACCTTTCTGGGCGTGAATCTCAGTCGTTAAGGCGATGTTTAAATGCACTAGATCTTACGTTTCTCGGTATCGGTGCCGTCATTGGTGCGGGGATTTTCGTGTTAACGGGCATTGCAGCGGCGACGAGGGCGGGTCCTGCCATTGTGATTTCTTTCATCTTATCCGGTTTAACGTGTAGTTTTGCAGCGATGTCTTATGCAGAACTTGCATCCAGTGTGGGGGGGTGTGGTAGTGCTTATAGTTACGCCTATGTGGGGTTGGGGGAGTTTCCTGCCTGGATCATTGGTTGGGACCTGATTTTAGAATATGCCTTGTCGGTTTCTGCAGTTGCCGTCGGTTGGAGTGAGTATTTTGATAGTATTTTAAAATCGATGGGCATGCAGGTCTCACCTTTACTGCAAAACGGCCCATTAGAAGGTGGTATCGTGAATTTACCCGCCATGGCTATTATTTTTATTATTTCAATATTATTAGCCATCGGTGTGAAATCGAGTGCACGTTTCAACACGTTCATTGTCTTTATCAAATTAGCGGTGATTATTTTATTTGTAATTGTCGCTAGTATGAACATGGACCCCAAAAATTGGCATCCCTTTTTTCCGTTTGGTTGGACGGGTGTCGCTGGGGGCGCCGCATTGATTTTTTTTGCTTATATCGGTTTTGATGCCGTTTCAACGGCTGCAGAAGAAGTGATTAATCCACAAAGAACATTACCCATTGGAATTATTGCATCGCTGCTGGTGTGCACTTTAATTTATATTATTGTTGCGGGGTTATTAACCGGCATGGTACCGTATTCGACGTTAAACGTTAGCTCACCCATCAGCGATGTGTTATTAAGATTCGGCTATCGCTTTGTGGCCGGAACGGTATCGGTGGGTGCTATTGCTGGTTTAACAACGGTGATTTTGGTCATGTATTATGGACTAACACGGGTCTTTTTAGCGATGTCGCGGGATCGACTGTTGCCCGATTTTTTTGCGAGCGTGCATCCTCGTACGCAAACGCCAGTGCGTATTATTTTGAGTAGCGGTCTTGTGATGGGATGTATTTCTGGTTTTATTCCCATTAAAGATTTAGCGGAGCTTGTGAATATTGGCACGTTGACGGCTTTTATTGTGGTCTGTTTAGGGGTTATGATTTTGCGTCGTACACACCCTCATATGTACCGTTCGTTTAAAACACCGATCTCACCTCTCATTCCAATCTTAGGGGTTGCCTTTTGTTTGTATTTGACCCTTAGTTTGCCGCAGGAAACGTGGGTTCGTTTTTTCGTGTGGCTACTGTTGGGTTGCATCATTTATTTTTCGTATAGCAGAAAACGTAGTAAACTGCATTTCTGAATTTGGGGTACGGCAGAGCACTTCATGTGGCCGTCATCTTCAAAAAGCAACATGAAATATCCAAGCTATAGCTTTTCAGATAAATATTTTTACCAAAATATTTATCTGAAATACTATAGATAGCGAGAGAGGGTTATTCTTATGCGAATGGACAAATTTACCACAACATTTCAAAGCGCGCTTGGTGATGCACAGTCGATTGCCGTTGGTCGCGATCATCAATACATCGAACCCGTTCATGTCTTAAAAGCATTGTGTGAGCAATCCAATGGGACGGTAGCGCCATTATTGCAGCAATCGGGGGCGAATTTTCCCGTTTTAATCGATGAAATGGACAAAGCGATTGATGCGCTGCCCGAAGTGCAGGGAACACCAGGAGAAGTGCATGTTTCGCGGGAATTAAGTCAGGTGTTGACACTGATGGATAAATTCGCGCAACAACGAAAAGATCAATACATCGCATCAGAACTTTTTGTGTTAGCGGGGTTAGAAGGTAAAGGAAAATTGGCGGATATTTTTAAAAAAGGGAGTGTTAACAAAAAAAAGATAGAACAAGGGATCGAAAAAATGCGTGGTGGCGAGAAAGTGCGCGACCCGGGTGCGGAAGATCAGCGCCAGGCATTGGAAAAATACACCATTGATTTAACGGAACGTGCTGAACTTGGAAAATTAGACCCCGTCATTGGACGCGATGAAGAAATTCGTCGTACGGTGCAAGTGTTGCAGCGTCGTACCAAAAACAATCCGGTCTTAATTGGAGATCCTGGTGTTGGTAAAACAGCCATCGTGGAAGGATTGGCACAGCGTATTGTCAATGGCGAAGTACCGGAAGGCCTGAAAAATAAGCGATTATTGGCGTTAGACATGGGCGCTTTAATTGCGGGTGCGAAATTTCGAGGTGAATTTGAAGAACGTTTAAAAGCCGTTTTAAAAGATTTAGCAAAGCAAGAAGGGCAGATTATTTTATTTATTGATGAATTGCACACGATGGTGGGTGCTGGTAAAGCAGAAGGTGCGATGGATGCTGGCAACATGCTGAAACCCGCTCTTGCGCGGGGTGAGTTGCATTGTGTGGGTGCAACGACATTAGATGAATATCGAAAATATATTGAAAAAGACGCTGCATTAGAGCGACGTTTTCAAAAGGTATTAGTGACAGAGCCCAGTGTCGATGACACTATCGCGATATTGCGTGGTTTAAAAGAGCGTTATGAGGTGCATCATGGTGTTGAAATTACGGATCCCGCTATTGTGGCTGCGGCAACGTTGTCGAATCGGTATATTACCGATCGTAATTTACCGGATAAAGCGATCGATTTAGTTGATGAAGCCGCCAGTCAAATTCGTATGGAAATGGATTCCAAACCGGTTGAATTGGATCGTATGGAGCGACGTTTAATTCAGTTGAAAATCGAACGTGAAGCATTGAAAAAAGAAAGTGATGAAGCTTCAAAAAAACGTTTGGCAGATTTGGAATTAGAGATACAAAAATTGCAGCGTGAATATACGGATTTGGAAGAAATCTGGAAGGCAGAAAAAATTTCTTTACAGGGGGCGCAACAATTTAAAGAAGCATTGGAACAAGCAAAAATCGAATTAGAAGCGGCAGGTCGTGCGGGAGATTTGACACGTATGTCAGAGCTACAATACGGTGTCATTCCTGATTTGGAAAAGAAATTAAAAGCAGCGAATGAAGCGCAACACGAGAAAAAAGCGGCGAAATTATTACGCAATAAAGTCACCGATGAAGAAGTGGCTGAGGTAGTGTCGCGTTGGACACGTATCCCCGTGGCAAAAATGTTAGAAGGCGAACGCGAAAAATTATTGCATATGGAGCAGGCGTTACATCAACGCGTCATCGGTCAGGATGAAGCGGTGAATGCGGTGGCTAATGCCATTCGACGCTCGCGCGCGGGATTATCAGATCCCCATCGCCCCATTGGTTCATTCTTATTTTTGGGTCCAACGGGTGTTGGTAAAACAGAACTTTGCAAAAGTTTAGCGGCGTTTTTATTTGATACCGAAGAAGCGATGGTGCGTATTGATATGTCGGAATTTATGGAGAAGCATTCTGTCGCGCGTTTAATTGGTGCGCCACCGGGATATGTTGGTTATGAGGAAGGAGGATATCTCACCGAAGCGGTACGTCGACGTCCTTATTCCGTTATTTTATTGGATGAAGTGGAAAAAGCGCATGCGGATGTTTTTAACATTTTACTACAAGTGTTGGATGATGGTCGCTTGACCGATGGGCAAGGGCGCACAGTGGATTTTCGCAATGCCGTTGTAGTGATGACCTCCAATTTGGGTTCGCATTTGATCCAAGAGCTCGCGTCGCAGGGATATGAAGTGATGAAAAAAGCGGTGATGGAAGTGGTGAGCGCGCATTTTCGTCCAGAATTTATTAATCGCATTGATGAAAGCGTGGTGTTTCATCCTTTGGGTCAGGAGCAAATTCGCAATATCGCTGAAATTCAAATTCAATCAATTCAAAAACGCCTGAAAGAAAAAGATTATCGTTTAGAATTGGCGAATGGCGCATTGGATTTTATTGCGAAAGTGGGCTATGACCCGGTTTATGGCGCGCGGCCATTAAAACGCGCGTTGCAGCAATATCTTGAAAATCCTTTGGCACAAGATATTTTATCTGGGAAATTTTTACCGGGTGTCACCATTAAAGTGGAACAAACAGGCGACAGATTAGCGTTTAAATAAAAATCCCCGCCCAAGCAGCGGGGTATTTTTATTTTCCTAACCTGGATATTTCATGTTGCTTTTTGAGGATGACGGCCACACGAAGTGTCCTGCCACCAACGGGAAGGTCTTTTGTTTTTAGGGGCGCACATCCTGTGCTCGACGCTCCTTACCCTCCCTGGTCGCGACGCCCTTCAAACAAAAGACCTTCCCGTTGGTGGCACACCGACCCTCGCCGTTTGATGTGAAACATCCAGGCTAAGTACCTGTGGCAGGCCACGGGGTATGAATGAGAGGTGTATTTACAGCACGGCTACAGCAATTCCCCAAGTTCATTATGTGGCAACTTATTGTTTTAGAAAACAAAAGATTGAAACAGTGGGGGATTATCCAGGGGGAG
>Ga0155581_134_pt1 | contig 30489 bp, 28 predicted proteins | sample RifCSPhighO2_12_FD_107238 | JGI IMG/M metagenome (GOLD analysis project Ga0155581, IMG submission 107238) | Coxiella sp. RIFCSPHIGHO2_12_FULL_42_15 | reverse complement strand
TTGAAATTGTTTATCATAGCCTTACCCCTGCGAATGTACCTCTTTAAATTATAGCCAATTCCACCGGCCTGTTTTGCAACGGATCCCTTTTGGGCGAAGATTACGAGCTGTGGGTGTTAGTTTTGAAGATCGCCAAGATTTGCTGGGACACAAGTCTGGTCGTATTACAACACACTATTCAGTGGCTGAGTTGAAAAATCTTTATGAAGCCGCTAATCGTGTGTGTAAACAAAATGGGAACAATCCAACTTTGGCTCTTTTAAAAAGAAAGGTGGATTATCAAAAGTTAGGAAATAATATTGTGGACCTTAGCGCTCGCATCAGTGGGCAGGAAAACTCTAGGTCCCGCAAAAACCCCGCAAAGGTAATGAAAACCGGTAAATGAGAACTTTCTGAAAACCTTGGAAGGCTCGATTTTATTGGTGCCCGGGGCCGGAGTCGAACCGGCACGTCGGTTACCCAACGAGGGATTTTAAGTCCCTTGCGTCTACCAATTCCGCCACCCGGGCAAAAAACTGGCACCAAAAAGAAAGTAAAGGCTGAGGCCGGAATCGAACCGGCGTACACGGCTTTGCAGGCCGCTGCATAACCACTCTGCCACCCAGCCATGCACCCGGTCAATGGCACGCCGAACACACACAAACATGATAAAAGCGAAAATGGAGCGGGAAACGAGACTCGAACTCGCGACCCCAACCTTGGCAAGGTTGTGCTCTACCAACTGAGCTATTCCCGCTCACTGCGAACCCTGAAGTACAAGGACTTAGGTGCTCAAGACGAAGCGCTATTATTGCGTTTCTCCAGATAAAGTCAAGTCTGGCCAGGCAATTTTTAAATAAATTACCATGGTCCACAGCGTTAACGCCGCTGCGATAAACAGTAACAAACTCCCTGTCCAAATGACCCATGCATGAGAAAATGACGGCGTATACCAGATCAACAAAACTAACGCTGTCATTTGCAAAAATGTTTTTGCTTTTGCAAGAAACGTCACCGCTACACTGGTGCGTTTCCCTATTTCCGCCATCCATTCACGTAACGCAGAAATGGCAATTTCACGCAACACAATAATTGCTGCCGCAATGGCCAAAAAGGGAAAATAGTTTTCACCAACCACAAGAACCATGGCGCAACCCACCAATAATTTATCAGCGACCGGATCGAGAAACGCCCCCAATTTCGTCGCTTGTTTTAAACTTCGCGCCAAATAACCATCTAGCCAATCCGTCACGGCAGCCAGCACAAAAATCATCGCAGCCATAGGATGCGCCCAATAAAATGGTAAATAATACGCAACAAGGAAAACAGGAATGGCGAGTATTCGTAGTAAAGTTAATTGAATCGGTATATTACTCATTTTTATGATTCTAAGTCATTGAAGTTGTACGTCAAGCATTTTGAAAGCTCGAGTGCGGATCATTCTCCGTGCAATGCATCAAAAATCTGTTGCGCCAACGCGTCACTAATGCCAGGTACACGAGCAATATCCGCGGCACTCGCTTTTTTCAGTTCTTGCAGGCCACCAAAATGCTGCAATAAGCGACGACGACGGACCACACCAATCCCTTCAATTTCTTCTAAAATAGAGTGCTGACGTGCTTTACCGCGTTTAGCGCGATGCGCAGTAATCGCAAAACGATGCGCTTCATCACGAATCAATTGAATCAAATGCAATGCCAGATGGTCTGCGGATAAATGGACAGGCTCCGTTTTTCCAAACAGCCATAATGTTTCTAAACCAGGTTTGCGTGCAGGTCCCTTTGCCACCCCCAATAACCACACACCGCTCACTTGCAACTCTTCTAATACTTCGGCCGCAATTGCCAACTGCCCTTTTCCACCATCAATAATTAACAAGTCCGGCAAAACGCTCCCTTGCGTACTTTTAACTCGCGTGTAACGACGTAATAAAGCTTGACGCATCGCTGCATAATCATCACCAGAAGTAATCTCTTTCATATTATATTTGCGATATTCTTTTTTCACCTCGCCTTGTTCCGTAAAAACAACACACGATGCAACGGCCGCTTCCCCTTGCGTATGCGAAATATCAAAGCACTCGATGCGTGAAATCGGATTCGGTAATTGCAAAATATGCTGCAATGCTTCCAATTTTGCAGCCACTTGGCTTTTCTCAGAGAGATGTTGTTTTAATGCTTGTGTCGCATTCATGATCGCCATTTTTTGCCATTGACGATATTTAGCTAACTTGCGATCCGACAACGTCATCTCATTTTGCCATTGTGCTTGCAACGCTTGCTGAATCCATAAACGATCTTGCAAAGCATGGCTAACCACAATGCTTTGCGGTAAATCTTCCGCACGAATTTTATTGAGATAATATTGCGGAATAAATGCCGCAATAATTTCTTCATCACGGGTATCCGGTGGCATAATCGGAAAGTAAGCGCGCTTTCCTAATAAGCGCCCCCCACGAATTTGTAATACCGAAATGGCAGCTTTCCCTACTTGCTGAAATACACCAATCACATCGATATTACCATTATCACCCATCACGGCTTGGCTTTGTTGCAAACGACGCAGTTGAATAATTTGATCGCGAAAATGCGCCGCCATTTCGTAATCTAATTTTTCTGAAGCCAAATCCATCTGCGCGGTGAGATCTTCAATAATTTTATTATTTTTACCGTGTAAAAAATCAATCGCATGCTGCACTTGCTTTTGGTACTCTTTTTCTGTCACTAAACCAACACATGGCGCCGTGCAACGCTTAATTTGATACTGTAAACAAGGTCGAGTACGATGATTAAAAAAAGAATCTCGGCATTGTCTCAACTTAAATAATTTCTGAATGAGCGCCAAATTTTCCCGCACGGATCCTGCACTGGGATAAGGTCCAAAGTACTCTCCTTCTGCTTGTTTCGCCCCACGGTAAAAATCCAATCGCGGAAAAGAATGACTCGTACTGAGATATAAATAAGGATAGGATTTATCATCACGTAATAAAATATTGTAACGTGGCTTAAGCGATTTAATCAGATTGGATTCCAGAAGCAGGGCCTCATTCTCGCTCGCCGTTACAATCACCTCGATGTTAGCGACTTTTGCCACCATCACTTGTGTTTTTGTATCTAACTGCCGACTAAAATAACTGGCCACGCGTTTTTGTAAGTTTCGCGCTTTTCCGACATAAATGGTTTCGCCTGTTGCATTTTGCATTTGATAAACGCCAGGCTGGGTAGAAAGGTTTTTAATAAAAAACAGCGGATTAAATATCTTCCCGGTGGTCATTACACCTCTTTAACGTCTTCCGATTCAATCAATCCATAGCGTATCGCTAATAACGTTAATTCAACATCGTTTTTAACGCTTAATTTTTCAAAAATGCGATAACGATAACTATTCACTGTTTTGGGGCTTAAACAGAGCTTTTCTGCGATAGCTTGCACTTTGGTGCCCTTGGTGATCATTAGCATGACTTGCAATTCACGTTCTGATAGCGTGTCGAATGGAGATTCTTCTCTATCGTTCACATGACGAAAAGCCAATTGACTGGCGATTTCAGGACTAATATAACGCTGACCCGAATGCACGGCACGAATGGCTTGCACCATTTCTTCCATACTAGAACCTTTAGTAATGTAACCTGCAGCACCAATTTGCAATAAACGGGCAGGATAGAGATCGTTGTTGACCGTCGTCAGCACTAATACTTTTAGATCGGGATCCATGCGCAGTAATTTACGCGTTGCCTCAAATCCACCAATGCCGGGCATTTTAACATCCATTAAAACGACGTGGGGATTAAATTTTCTCGCTAATTTCACTGCCTCCTCGCCTGTAGAGGCTTCTCCAACGACTTTAATTCCTGATACTTCGGCTAGAATTTTTCGAATTCCCGTTCGTACCAAATCATGATCATCAACAATTAAAACATTTATCACGTGGAATAAACCTCATCCAAGATTGGCGGAGAGGCAGGGATTCGAACCCTGGGAGGGAGTTACCCTCAACGGTTTTCAAGACCGCCGCTTTAAACCGCTCAGCCACCTCTCCAATAATGTGTCTTACATCAAGTAAGTCCGCGCAAACAGTGAAGTTTTGAATGATATCAGGCTTACACGCGCTTCGCCAGTCTCTCACAGCGAAGGCAGGCAATAATACCACATCTTCACCTCAGAACAAGCGCGATCACTTTTTAAGGATGACGGCCACACGAAGTGCCCTCGCCGTTCGATGTAAAATATTCGGGTTAAGCGCTATAACTGTACAAAATATGTATTACAACTGCTTGATTACCCTCAAAAATTCAAAAATAAACCTCATTTTTTCCTATACGAAAAACTGAGTGTGCAATTTGAACACAATATAACCTGGAAATTTTTTGCTCATCTCGGTATAGTGATTTTCATTCTGAGATCAACATCAGAATTTTGAGCGAGTTCATTTGATAAGTGAGTTTAATAAGGAGATTAAAACTGAAGAGAAATGATTGTTGACGCATATCGGAAATCGGCGAATCAGTTGACGTGCGTACAACCATCAAATATTGAAGAGTGCTGTCATGAAAAAATTATATGCTATCCTTTTAACGGCTGCTGTTGCTTCGCCTTTAGCTTTAGCATGCTGCTCAACTGAAATTTCAAAACAAGTTTCAACCATCAATGTCGCGGCTGAAGCAAATCATGCTGTTGGCAACGTTGCTCATCCCGAAGTAAAAAAATCATCGGCCACACTAAAAGCCGTGCATGCGATTGAAACTGAATTTACAAAAGCACAAAACGCTGAACTTCAAGCACCCATGAGTAGTGATAAATTCAACTCGATTGTGAAACAAGGCGTATCAAGCCAAGCCTTGGGATTAGCATTAAAAGCGTATGAATGGGCCGATAAAAAAGGGGAATTAACCAATAAACGTTATTTAACCATCGTGGATTTTAGTCTTCCTTCAACATCAAAACGCATGAATGTCATTGATTTGCAATCCGGAAAAATCGTATTTAACGAACTCGTCACGCAAGGGAAAGGAAGTGGCTCTGGAAAAATGGCAACAAATTTTTCAAACGTCAATAATAGCCACGCCAGCGTATTAGGTGCGATTGTGACGGAAAATACTTATTACGGTAAACACGGCTATTCATTGCGTCTCAATGGTCTTGAGGAAAATTTAAATAGCAATGTGAAAGGGCGCGCGATCGTGGTTCACTCGGCAAATTATGCAACCGCTACGTTCGCAAGAACGAATGGTCGCTTAGGCACGAGCTGGGGTTGCTTTGCACTAAGCCCCGATGTTTCCAAAGAAGTCATTGAAAAAATCAAAGGTGGCAGCTTAATATTCTCATACGCGCCACAAATCATGAATGATGCTAACTACGCATAAACGATCATAATGGCACAGGCTAGGGATGGCCATCTTATTTCAATACCCTGGATCAGCAGATGCTCATCCAGGATCCTTTTAAAGCGTGTTATATTTTTTCTATGTCATTCATATACGGTTGTAATGCCCTAGGGATTGAAATATCACCATTTTCTTGCTGGCAATTTTCAATGAGCGCGACCAACGTTCGCCCCACCGCCAAGCCAGAACCGTTTAACGTATGTACAAGCTCGGGCTTGCCCGTTTTTGGATTTCGCCAACGCGTTTGCATTCGCCGCGCCTGAAAATCTTCGCAATTACTGCAGGATGAAATTTCCCGATAACGATTCTGTCCGGGCAACCACACTTCTAAATCATATGTTTTTGCTGCCGAAAAACCCATATCGCCCGCGCATAATGCCATCACGCGGTAGGGCAGCTCCAATGATTGGAGTATTTTTTCGGCGTGATTAACCAGTTCTTCTAATGCTTGGTATGAGTCTTCCGGTTTAACGATTTGCACCAACTCTACTTTTTGAAATTGATGCTGACGAATCATGCCTCGCGTATCTTTACCATAAGAACCCGCTTCACTACGAAAACACGGTGTTTGAGCCACCATGCGTATCGGTAATTGTTGTGCTTCAATGATTTCGTCGCGATATAAATTGGTTAATGGAACTTCGGCCGTTGGGATGAGCGTAAAATCAAAATCGCCTGCAATACTAAATTGATCTTCTCGAAATTTAGGTAATTGCCCCGTACCTAACAAACAATGGTCGTGCACTAAATAGGGGACATACGTTTCCTCATAACCGTTTTGTTTTGTCTGCACATCCATCATGAAATTCGCTAATGCCCGTTGTAATTGCGCAAATTGATGGTGCAACACAACAAATCGTGCGCCTGAAATTTTAGCGGCACGCTCAAAGTCAATACGCTGATTTTTTTCGCCTAAGGCAACATGATCTTTAGGTTTAAACGTGAATTGGCGCGGCTCACCCCAACGTCTCACCTCCACGTTTTCATTTTCACCCACACCATCGGGAACACTGACGTGCGGCACATTCGGAATTCGTAATTGAAAATCAAGAAAAAGCTGTTGAATCGCCTCTAATTGAGTTTCATTATCTTTGAGCTCCGTACCAAGATTCTCAACTCGTTGCATAATCGCACCGACGGCTTCCCCCTTCGCCTTTAACAAACCAATTTGTTTAGACGCTTGATTACGCTCTGCTTGTAAATGTTGAGTAATGCTTTGCAACGATTTACGCTCTGCCTCAAGCTCAATATATCTTGTTTCATTAAAATCAAAACCACGTCGCCGCAATTTTTTAATAACCTCGGTTAAATCACCACGCAATAATTTTGGATCCAACATAAAAATCTCCCCTATTGCGCTACCACATCAACCCCTTTGGGGGGAATGAAATTAAAAAGTTGATCCGATAGCGGTTGGTTTAACATAATGTTTGTAAAATCAAACTCACTGGTTTGCGAAAGATTATTAACAACCCTCATACGAACTAAGCGATGATCTTCAAAAATCATGACGATCTGCTTAAAACCCAAATCGGATTTCTTGGGCGTCAAAAAGAACGTCTCTCCTTTTTGTGTGCCCATCATCGAGACAGAAAATACTGCCGATAAATCTTTAACGCTCCCACTTAATAGCATCGCCGGATTGATACTGACTCGACTCGATAATTTTTGTTGGCTCGCTTGTTGCAAATCCACATCGTAAATCCACAATGTGTTACCATCGGTCAATAAAATTTGCTGCGTTGGTACGAGCGATTTCCAACGAAATTTACCCGGCCGTTTAATTTGTACAGAACCCTGACTATGCTGAATGTCACGACCTTGCTCAGAAAACGTATGCTGCTGAAATTTTGCTTGATAGGTGCTAAATGAATTTAACAACGCGCTCAATTTATCAATAGCCGATTGATCGGCATAACTCAGCGATAAAATAAAAAAACTGAACGATGCGAGCCATCGACTGATTTTTTTCATGATTCACCTTTTATGATTCTTGTGGGGATTGAACGAGTACTTCGCGATTGCCATTGGTCTCCATAGGACTCACAACACCGGCAGCCTCCATGGCTTCAACAATGCGAGCGGCCCGATTATAACCAATTTTAAAGCGTCGCTGTATACTTGAAATCGAAACCCGGCGCGAACGTGCAATGGCTTCAACCGCTTGATCATATAATGGATCTTTTTCACCCTCTTCTTCCGTCGCCCCCAAGATCGCATCGGTATAACCACTGGTATCACGGCCCGCAGTATCATTCAATACATCATCGATATAATCCGGTCCACCACTTTGTTTCAATGAATCAACCACACGATGCACTTCTTCGTCATGCACGTAAGCACCATGAATACGAATGGGAACACCGCTCCCTGGCGGTAAATACAGCATATCGCCATTACCCAACAGTTGCTCTGCCCCCTGCTGATCCAGTATCGTTCTCGAATCCACTTTAGATGAAACTTGAAAAGCGATGCGAGTGGGTATATTGGCTTTGATAAGACCCGTAATTACATCAACCGAAGGGCGCTGCGTTGCAAAAATTAAGTGAATACCCGCCGCTCGCGCTTTTTGCGCAAGACGGGCGATCAGCGTTTCTACTTTTTTACCGACCACCACCATCATATCAGCAAACTCATCCGCCAAAACGACAATTTGCGGTAGTGTCGTTAATTCCGCTTTGTTTTCCGCTTGAGAAATCAGCGGATCATACAGGGGTTGACCGCGTTTTTGTGCTTCCTTCACTTTTAAATTGTAACCTGCAATATTACGCACGCCGAGTGATGCCATTAATCGATAACGACGCTCCATTTCAACAACGCACCAACGTAAAGCGGTTGATGCATCCTTCATGTCTGTCACAACAGGCGCTAAAAGATGAGGAATGCCATCGTAAACCGATAATTCCAGCATTTTGGGATCAATCAAAATTAAACGCAATTGATCGGGCGTTGATTTATAAAGTAAGCTTAACAACATCGCGTTTAAACACACCGATTTTCCAGAGCCCGTGGTTCCCGCTACTAACAAATGGGGCATTTTGGCGAGATCAACCACCACGGGATTTCCCGAGATATCCTTACCTAAGGCTAAAGATAATGCGGAACGCGCATTTTGATATTGCTTACTCGCCAATACTTCTTGCAAAACCACTGTTTCACGATGGTCATTCGGTAATTCTATTCCAATAACGGATTTTCCTGGAATCACTTCCACAACACGCACACTGATAACCGATAATGAACGGGCTAAATCTTTAACGAGCGCCGTAATTTTACTGACTTTCGTTCCTGCCGCTAATTGCAATTCGTAACGTGTCACCACCGGCCCCGGATGAACCGCCACGACTTTAGCTTGCACGCCAAAATCCGCTAAACGCAACTCCACGTCCAAAGAGTTTTCTTCCAGTCTTTTTTGATCAAACGTGGCTTTTTGTTCCGCCGGTGGCGTGTCCAGCAACGTTAGATTGGGCAATTTAACGTCTTTTGAACGCTGCAGATTTTCCGTCATCGCGACATTCAATTCTACTTTTTGCGGTAAATTAATTTTTGGTTTTTTATCCAGTGCTGGTAGTGCTTCAGGTTTTTCTAAATCGGGTTCCATAAACAGAATATTTCTGGATGAAGCAGTGACTCTGGGTGGAATTTTTAAAGATTTCGCCGTCGTACTTTCTTTCTTTCTTTTGAAAAAACCGAATACGCGTTTGCCAACCCAAAGGACCACCGCCCCCGTGTTTTCTAAAAATCGATACCACGAAACACCAGAAAATAAGGTCATTCCTAACAACAGCAACGCAATTAAAATTAAATTGGCGCCTAATGGATTAAACTCATTCAGCAACACATGACCAAATACCGAACCGATAATTCCCCCCGTTTTGTACGGTAAAGGTGAAAATGGTGTTGCAAAATGAAGCATCAGCAAGCTGCAACCTGTGATTAAAATAATGATGAAACCCACCATCCGCACCAACAGGATATAGTTGCGATGCGTTTTTTTTAAATCGGGATTACACTGCAAGCGATAGGAATTCCACGCACCGTAACTCAACAATAAAGGAAACACATAAGCGAAATAACCAAACAGGTAGAGAAAAAAATCCGAAAACCACGCCCCAGCACGCCCTGCTGCATTTAATACGGTTTTTGCATCCGTCATATGCGAGAAACCAGTGTCCATGCGGTGGTAGCTCATCAACGCTACCAACAAAAAGATGGCCGCCGCGATCGTGAAGATCAAAATACCTTCTTGCAATAAATGCTGTAAATAAACCCGAAAATAGGAGGATGATTCTGCATGACTGCTTTTCTCACGGTACCCAGCCTTGTTTTTTTTGTTCCTTTTCAAAGGTGCTCCCTAAAAATTTTGAGGTAAAAATCCCCGCGCTTACGCCCGGGGTATTTTTCCTATATGAATTTCGCCTGCTTGGGAAACCCCCATGGCGTAAAGTTCCTGGGCTAACGCCCAGGGCTTGAGAATGTAAATAATTAAAATTAAGCGTAACAATTTATATCCAGGCTAGCAACCCGAAACGGATTAGGAACGTGCACATTCCTAATCCACTAGCATAAATCCATAATCATAGGTAAGATATGGCTTCATTTTGCCAAATTAATACACAAGGTGTTACGCCATGAGTTCTCGTCAGCATCATCGCCTTATTATTCTGGGATCAGGACCTGCCGGCTATACCGCAGCCGTTTATGCAGCCCGAGCTAATCTTGCTCCCGTCATGATCACCGGCATGCAAGAAGGCGGACAACTGATGACAACCACGGACGTGGACAACTGGCCTGGCGATATTGAAGGTTTGCAGGGCCCAGCGCTTATGGAACGCATGAAAAAACATGCTGAACGTTTTGAAACAAAAATCATTTTCGATCACATCAATAAAGTCGATCTAAAACAAAAACCCCTTCGGCTGGATGGGGAATACCACCCCTATTCTTGCGATGCATTAATTATCGCAACGGGCGCTTCGGCTCGTTATTTGGGAATTCCTTCTGAGAAGGCCTTCATGGGTAAAGGCGTATCCGCTTGTGCAACCTGCGATGGATTTTTTTATCGCGGAAAAAAAGTGGCTGTGGTGGGTGGGGGTAATACCGCCGTGGAAGAGGCGTTGTATTTATCAAATATCGCTGCAGAAGTGACCGTCATCCACCGACGCGATAAATTTCGCGCTGAAAAAATGTTATCACAACGACTCATTGAAAAATCTCACCACGGTAATATTAAAATTGAATGGGATCATGTGATTGATGAAGTACTCGGCGATAACAAAGGGGTAACGGGTGTCCGTATTAAAAATACGAAATCAGAAAAAACGAAAGCGCTCACCTTGGATGGTTTGTTTATTGCGATTGGGCATGACCCCAACACCCGCATTTTCAAAGATCAATTAGAAATGGATGATGAAGGTTATCTCCACATTAGATCTGGCCTAAAAGGCAACTTCAGCGCAACCTCCATTCCAGGCGTTTTCGCTGCCGGTGATGTGGCGGATAATGTTTATCGTCAAGCTGTCACTTCGGCCGGTGTTGGCTGTATGGCCGCATTGGATGCTGAAAAATATCTTGATAGTTTAAAATAATGTTCTATTATTAACGCGAATTACCCCACTTAGGAGATGATCCAGAAATGGCCAAAGAAGAATCGATAGAAATGCAGGGTACTGTTATTGAAAGCTTGCCTAATACCACCTTTCGCGTGAAACTTGAAAATGGCCATATGATCGTTGCACATATTTCCGGACGCATGCGCAAAAATTACATTCGAATTTTAACAGGTGACCATGTTACGGTGGAGCTCACCCCCTATGATTTAACGCGCGGACGTATTATTTTTCGTGATGTGGGGAAAAAAGGCCCGGGATTTTCTTCTGATACGGAGTAGATGTAACGGGTGCCTACTCCAGGTTTGCGGCAAGCGGCGAGGAATCAAGTTAGATTTCAACTAAAAGCTCATTCTCAACCACAGTCACTTTCACCTGTCGCTTACCTTCTGACAACTTGCCATACAACAGTTCTGTTGCTAAAGGCAATTTCAATTTTTTCTGAATAAGACGAGCCAATGGTCGCGCCCCCATTTTGCGGTTATAGCCTTCTTTTGCCAGCCAATCACGCGCATCACTGTCAATTGAAAGTTTGACGTCCTTTTCTTTGAGTTGATCGCGTAATTCACGTAGCATTTTATCCACCACTTTATTCACCGTTAATGGATCTAAGAAATTAAATTCAATGACTGCATCCAAACGATTGCGAAACTCAGGACTGAAAATTCGATTGATTTCTTGTTCGCAGCCACCATGTTGAGCCACTCTTGAAAAACCAATAGGGCCGCGCTCCAGACCCTCTGCACCCGCATTGGTTGTCAGTATCATCATGACATGACGAAAATCCGCTTTACGACCGTTATTATCCGTCAACTGACCATAATCCATGACCTGCAATAAAATGTTGTAAATATCGATGTGCGCTTTCTCAATTTCATCCAACAAGAGAATGGCGTACGGATGTTTATTGATGGCTTCGGTCAATAAACCTCCCTGCTCGTACCCCACATATCCCGGAGGCGCACCAATTAAACGTGATACCGCATGCTTTTCCATGTATTCTGACATATCAAAACGAATAAGCTCAACGCCCATTTCAAAGGCCAACTGACGAGTCACTTCGGTTTTACCCACCCCCGTCGGTCCTGCTAATAAAAATGAACCGACCGGTTTGGTGGGATCACCCAAGCCCGCGCGCGCTAATTTAATAGCGCCCGTCAGGGCTTCAATCGCTTTATCTTGTCCGAAGACAACACGTTTTAATTTGCGCGGTAAATCACGTAATAATTGTTTTTCCGTTACACCAATGGTTTCGATGGGAACACGCGCGATTTTCGCAACAACATTTTCAATATCCCGTGTTGTGATCGTTTGTCGCGATTGTGAAGTGGAATTCAAACGCATAAACGCCCCCGCCTCATCAATCACATCGATGGCTTTATCCGGTAAACGACGATCAAATAAATAACGTGCGGATAAATCAACAGCGCGTTTTAACGCATCATTGGTGTAACGCACATCGTGAAAACGCTCAAAACGACTTTTCAAGCCTTGTAAAATTTTCAAGGTATCTGCCGGCGTTGGCTCACTGACATCAATTTTTTGAAAGCGGCGTAACAACGCATTATCTTTCGCAATATAATTGCGATATTCTTCGTAAGTCGTCGCGCCCATGCATTTCAATTCACCTGAACCTAACAAGGGTTTAATTAAATTCGACGCATCCATCGTACCACCCGTTGCAGAACCTGCCCCCACCAAATTATGAATTTCATCGATAAATACGATAGAACGCTCATCACGTGCGAGAGTTTTCAACACGGATTTAAAGCGTTTTTCAAAATCACCACGATATTTGGTGCCTGCTAATAACACGCCTAAATCAATTGAATAAACGGTGCTAAATTGCAAAGGCTTTGGAACTTTTTTCTCAACAATCAGTTGTGCTAAACCTTCAGCAATCGCCGTTTTACCAACACCCGCTTCGCCCACTAATAAAGGATTATTTTTACGGCGACGACATAATACTTGAACGACACGCAATAATTCTTCTTGGCGACCAATCAGTGGATCCACGCGACCCATGCGGGCTTTATCGTTTAAATTTTCCGTGTAAAGTTCAATTAAGTTATCATCCGTTTGAACTTCTTGCGCCGATCCTGGTTCCATCGGTAAGGGATCGTGCGTCATTTTTTGAATGTCGCTTGCTTCTTTTGTTATTCCTTGCGAAATATAATTCATCACATCCACGCGCGTCACATTTTCTTGTGTTAAGAAATACACGGCTTGACTTTCTGGTTCACTAAAAATCGCAGACAAGACATTCACGCCTGTCACTTCATTAAAACCACTGTTTTGCACTTGATAAATAGCACGTTGCAAAACACGTTGAAAACTCAGTGTCGGTTGGATTTCACGTTCAATATTCACCGGAAATTGTGGCGTCGTTTCATCAATGAAAATCCCCAAGCCGGCACGCAAACGATCTAAGTTCGCCCCACACGCACACAATACTTTATTGGCTTCGGGATTATCAATTAACGCCAGCAGCAAATGCTCAACCGTAATGAACTCATGACGTTTTTCACGCGCCTGACCAAATGCATGATTTAAGGTACTTTCTAATGTACGGCTAAACATGATGTCACCCCTCGCAAAGCTGATGTGTTGGTAGTCCCTCAAGGTAGCAGCCCAAACCCATGTCCTTTCTCATGCACCTGCCCTTTGACTGTGTCACCTCACCTAATTACCCCAAATATAGTAGCCCTTACGCGTAAATGCAGTGGGAGGGAGGGGGATTTCCTACACACGCACTGGACTTTACCGTGTTGACCTTTAATTCCGCTTACTTTACAAATAGATAGTTTGTAAAAAATGATTTTAAATTTAAGAATCCGTTAACCCTCATCGGGTATGATGGTAGAAGGTTACAAAAAGTAATCAGCTTAATTTGGATTGTTTAAATTTTGGATAAGAGATGATGCAAGAACACCACAACAACACAAGCAAACCTGGATTGTTTGCCAACGCCACCCCTCACAGCCACCTGGTACAAGAGGAGATGCGCGTTCACCCTTTGATTATTGCCATCCTGGAATCGAGGCCTTTTAGTCTCGAACTCCTGCGAGCACAAGAGTTACAACCATTAGCAGACGACACTCAAAGAAAGGTGTTTGATCGAAAAACCGTTTTTGATCAATATCAAGAGTTTGCTAATCGCATGGCGGCACCACGGGAAGCACCTGACTTAAGCAAAAATCCATTAGCACTCATCTTGGTTATCATTGCTTATTCATCCAATCGCTCTTCTGCAAGCCAGAATCAGTTTTTCAAAACACCACTTGCTGCAGATGCCAAACTGATTAACATGTTCGACGCTTACAATGAACTCATTCGAGAATTTAATAGGACAGCAGGCCTTTCAGCCCCAACGGGATTAGAACTGAAAAGCAATCCTGAAAAACTAGCCGCTAGCCTCAACTTAGTAAGCAATCCTGCGATCAGTGACGCCCTGGGGTTCAATAAAACGACGAACGTTATTCAAAATAACGCTCTATAACAACGATTTCTTACCGTGCCTTAGACTACCTCAACGCAAAAGGGTTTGGCAAAACCAAACCCTGAGGCACTGTGCGCCGGGTTCGAGTTATTCTGTCAACCCGCCAGGTTACTCAGTTGTTCATCCCTAATCTGGTTTATGTTCGTCGCAATCTTATTTTGTCATTGGCTTCCTTCAAACTCCATCTCGTGATGGACACCCTTGCGAGACTAATGGACCGGTTCGACTCAGCCCATAGCAGACTTCCACCGCCAAGTTCTGCACCATGCCCGGGCCCCGCACACAGCCCCCCTCCCCCGGTCACGCGGTGCCCCGGTTGACAGCGTCTCGTGTGGGATCATGAACCCTGGAGGGATCGGCGGGGTCCTGTGTAGGTCAGCATCTCGTTAGTACCCAGAAGCACCCGAGGGAGGGTCATCACTGCCGGCCCGGCCTGGGTAGTACGGGGGGCCTCGAAGTCGAGTGTTAGCCCATATACGACGAGAGTGTGTGCTTCGTCGTTAGTTATCTGTTGGTGTTGGCTTCAGAACAATACGGTTGCGAAGGACTTACTACACTATAGATGCACTCTACATACCAGTTTTCGTTCTGGAAAACTTTTGTAAAGTAAGTCGTCTGTGTATCGGGCGAGAGGATCATCAGCGTGCTGGTCATGGGATTGTTTTTAGCTTTTGGTGTGGAGATGAACGTGGAGTACCAAGCGGGTAAGCTTACATCGTTAATGTTGCACGCGCTGTATTCTGGATACTTGTAGGTCAATGAGATCGTGACGCTCCACGGAGTCCAGTTAGCTATCTTAGCGTTAGGATATATGCAGTCGTCGTGTGTGGATGAGCCGTACCTACTTAAGGCCCCGGGCGCAACGCATAGGCATAGGAGGGTGAGTAAGCAGCAGAGGCGCATTCTTGTGTTTATGTGCATAAGATCCTCATAATAAGTTCGATGGCGTGTGCATATGTAGCATATATACCACTTAGCCCAAACGCGCCAACGTCTCACCTATTGCTCGATGCGTTGGTCAGATGCACCTTGCTCATAAAGTGCGGCAATACGCAATATAAAATTTAGTATCGAACGCCCATCCCTTGCGTTAACATTGCTACACTGCAAGTATAGACGATTTTTATATCGCTCAAGACGGCCATTCTTGTTTGTAGAATATTATGTGCACCGATGTGATCTAATGACTAAGCTCGCAGCCCTATTCCTTTCTTGATCAAAAAATAAGCAATCGCGGTTAAGAGAAAGAGAAAAACCAGCATCAATAAGAAAGAAAACAAAACATGCCCACTGGAAATACCCAAAAACCCAAAACGAAAATTATCAATAAGATAGACAATGGGGTTAATCAACGAAAGGTAGCGCCACACCGGGGGTAACAACGCAATGGAATAAAACACCCCTCCCAGATACGTCAGTGGTGTTAACACAAAGGTAGGAATAATCGAAATGTCATCAAAGCTTTTTGCAAAAACCGCGTTGATGATTCCCGCCAATGAAAAAATACAGGCAGAAAAAAAAGTCGCCGCAAGAATAACGCTCGTCGAATGAAGGGGTAATGACACAAAACACAGCGAAATCCCTAGCACAATCCCCCCAATTAACAGACCTCGCATAACACCCGCACTCATGTAACCCAACAATATCGTAGAAGAGGCACAGGAAGAAACTAAAATTTCTTCGATGCTGCGTTGAAATTTCGCGCCAAAAAATCCCGACACCGTGCTCGCATAGGCGCTCGTGATAATGTTCATCATCATTAATCCGGGGGCAATATACTGAATATAAGGGAAACCATTCATCTGCCCCACCCGCGAACCAATCACATGACCAAAAATAATAAAATAAAGAATGGTCGTTATTGCGGGTGGTAATAACGTTTGCGGCCAAATGCGAAAAATGCGTTTGATTTCTATTGCAATAATCGTGCGATAAGCGACGGCCTGTTGTTTTAATTTCTTCATTTATATATCCTCAAACCCTGGGCCTCAGCTCGGGAATTTTTATTCACTCATCCCCCGCTGCTTGCGGCGGGAATTTTTCTCGCTGTTAACTCAAGAAAAAGCTCTTCCAAGCGATTGGCTTTATTGCGCATACTGATAATTTTAATGTGCTGCTGATCCAACTGGTTAAATAAATGATTTAATCCTTGCTGCTTGTGAACTTCAACTTCCAGAGTAGAAGAATCCAATAATTTAACTTCATAACCAATAATAGTGGGCAATGCGGATAATGGATTTTCTAAATCGAGAATGAAACGCTCCACATTCAATCGTTTCAATAAACTGTGCATCGTGGTGTTTTCAATCAACTGACCATGATCAATAATCGCGATATTGCGACATAAATTTTCTGCTTCTTCAAGATAATGCGTTGTCAAAATAATCGTCGTGCCGTTATCATTGAGCATTTTCAAAAAATGCCACATCGAACGGCGAACTTCGATGTCCACACCCGCGGTTGGTTCATCTAAAATGAGCATGCGCGGTTCATGAATCAACGCTCGCGCAATCATCAAACGACGTTTTTGCCCACCCGAGAGCGTACGCGCCATGTGTTTGCGCTTTTCCCATAAATCTAATTGACGTAAATATTTTTCAGCGTTGGGCAATGCGACATGGTGTGGAATGCCGTAAAATCCCGCTTGATTTAAAATAATATCGATCACACGATGAAAGACATTAAAATTAAACTCTTGTGGTACAATACCAAGACAGGCTTTTGCCGCAAGAAAATCTTGATCAATATCATGTCCATAAATGGAAACTGTGCCGCTGGTTTTATTGACCAAGGAATTGATAATACCAATGGTAGTGGATTTCCCCGCGCCATTAGGTCCTAAAAGCGCAAAAAAATCCCCTTCTTTAACCGAAAAACTAATTCCCTTTAAGGCATGTATGCCGTTTTTGTAGGTTTTTGTGAGGTCATGAATTTCCAGTGCTTTCACAATGACCTACATGTGTTTAATCATTTCGTCACCAAACACCGAACATTTCACTTCTTTTGCATGATCCATAAGACGCGCAAAATCATACGTCACGGTTTTATTTTTAATCGCGCCTTCCATCCCAGAAATGATTAAATCCGCTGCTTCCATCCAACCTAAATGTCGCAGCATCATTTCTGCAGAAAGAATGAGTGAGCCAGGATTCACTTTGTCTTGGCCTGCATATTTTGGCGCTGTACCGTGCGTTGCTTCAAACATCGCGACTTTATCACTTAAATTAGCACCTGGTGCAATACCAATACCACCGACTTCGGCTGCTAATGCATCTGAAATGTAATCCCCATTTAAATTCAACGTTGCGATAACGCTGTATTCTTCCGGGCGCAATAAAATTTGCTGTAAAAAGGCATCGGCAATCACGTCTTTCACGACGACATCGCGACCCGTATTCGGATTTTTAAACACATGCCACGGACCTCCATCCAACGCGTGCGCACCAAATTCTTCACGCGCCAATTCATAACCCCATTCTTTAAATGAACCTTCGGTAAATTTCATGATGTTGCCTTTGTGGACCAACGTCACAGAATGACGGTCATTATCAATCGCATATTGTAGCGCACGACGAACTAAGCGTTTCGTTCCTTCTTTAGAAACAGGTTTAATGCCAATACCACTGGTTTCGGGAAAACGGATTTTTTTCACCCCCATTTGGGTTTGTAAAAATTCAATGAGTTTTTTTGCTTCGGCACTTTGCGCAGGCCATTCAATTCCGGCGTAAATGTCCTCGGAATTTTCACGAAAAATCACCATATCGACGTGTTCAGGATGCTTGACAGGAGAAGGCACTCCTTGAAAATAGCGCACAGGACGCATACAAACATACAAGTCTAATTCTTGGCGTAACGTTACATTAAGTGAACGAATACCACCACCGACGGGTGTGGTCAAAGGACCTTTAATCGAAACAACATACTCTCTAATAGCATCTAATGTCTCTTGCGGTAACCACGCATCGTTACCATACCTTTTTAGTGATTTTTCCCCCGCATACACTTCCATCCAAGAAATTTTTCGTCCACCACCGTAAGCTTTTTCAAGTGCTGCATCAACAACTTTACGCATAACAGGGGTGATATCAGCGCCAATACCGTCACCTTCGACAAAAGGAATAATGGGTTGATCGGGCACATTCAGCGATAAATCGGTATTGACGGTAATTTTGTCACCGATGGTAGGAACATGAATTTGTTGGTACGCCATTCAAACAACTCCTATTGATTTAAACTTGATTCCCCGCGGCTTGCCGCGGGACTTCTCGCGTGGGGTTTCCAAAGGGGAGCGAGCGTTCGCTCCCCTTTGGTCGCCGTCCGCGAGGGTTTCCCGAGCAGGCGAAATTATTACAGGAAAAATACCCCGTGGCTTGCCACGGGGATTTTTATTTTTAACTGGGCTAAGCTTAGCATTAAGAAGATGCCTAGACCACTACCATCGCATCCCCATAACTGAAGAATCGATAGTGATTTTCAACCGCTAAACGATAGGCTTGCATCACGGACTCATACCCCCCAAACGCACACACTAGCATCAACAAAGTGGATTTGGGGAAATGGAAATTCGTCAGTAACGCATCAACGCAGCGGAACTGATAACCCGGATGGATAAAAAGCTGAGTGACCCCTTGATAAGGCTCAATCTCGCCTTTTGCTGCTGCCGTTTCAAGACAACGTACAACCGTCGTACCCACGGCAACTACGCGTCCACCACGCGCTTTGCATTGTCGTACCGCGTTGCAAAGCGTCTCAGAGACTTCTAAATATTCTTTATGCATGACGTGTTGGGAAAGTTGTTTGACCCGAACGGGCTGAAAAGTTCCAGCACCGATATGCAACGTGACCTTCGCGATCGAAACTCCTTTTTGTGTCAAACGCTGCAACATCACCTCATCAAAATGCAATGCTGCCGTTGGCGCAGCAACGGATCCTTCGTATTTTGCAAAAATTGTTTGATAGCGCTCTTTATCCGAAAATTCTGGCGCACGATTGAGATACGGAGGCAATGGCACTTCACCATATTGGTGTAACAACGTTAATACGGGAGATTCACTGAGAAATTCCAATTCAAATAATCCATCGCATTGTTTTAAAACACGCACACGAATATGTTTCGCTAAAATTAATACGCTACCCGGTTTCGGAGATTTACTCGCTCGCACATGAGCAAGCACCACTTTTTCTGACAACAGTCGTTCGACCAGACATTCTATTTTGCCACCCGATGTTTTATACCCCAATAATCGCGCGGGAATGACTTTGGTATCATTAAAAATTAATAAATCGTTAGCATCGATCATGTCGATAAAATCAATAAAATGCTGATGCGATATTTTTTTAAGATGGCGATCAAGCACTAATAAACGACTCCCCCCCCGCTGATCCGAAGGGTATTGGGCAATCCGTTCCGGCGGTAATACATAATTAAAATCGTTGGCTGTAAATGTTTTCATCAAAGGTTGTCTTCATCGTTAATTAGGCCTATAGTGCACGTTCGCATGCTGCAAAACCAGCATTATTAACATGCAAATGGAGAAATCATGATGATTAAAAAAATTTTTGCAATAAGGATTTTATCTTCACTCGTCACGTTAAGCATTGCTTCATCAGCAATGGCTAACTTAACCATCATAAATAACTCAAATATCACGCAAATCGAAGTGAAATGCTCTGGGCCAAAGGCAGGCGTCCCTATTTCTAAAAATCACACGATCAGTTTACCTTGGTTGATTATCAAACCCATTTTAGGTGGTTTAACAGGAACGTGTTCGTTTTACAACAATGGTAGGTTAGAAGCCATTGCCAGTTTAAACATTTCGCCGACACTCATGAGAGCGACCATTACCGACTTCACGCTCACGGATCCCAATTTACAAGTCTCATTTATACCCGGGGTTCATACCCAGGCAGCGGAGATCGCAGTAACAGTGGCTGGTGGATAAGAAATCCGTCATTCATGGTTCCGAGCCGCGACCGTCGACAGATCACGATTGTGGCTCGAAATTCTATATTTTCCAGCTGATTTGTAGACCGATTACACTCACCTCAGTTTTTGCAGTACCGTTTGTTTGTGTCAACATTCTAATATCATCGTCTGTCATCGATTGCGAATTATCAATTGTCGCTGGTTTCACAAAGAAGTAGATCCAGCCCACATCCAAGCCTAATGCCTTGATCACATCCCAATGCACACCCATCGCAAGTGCGTATTTGGGCGCATCGGGTAAACGCACATCGCGAAAACCCGGTTGAGTGGGTGTCTGATCATAGCCTAACCCCAATTTAAGCAAAACACGTTTTGAAATTTTATAATGCACACCACCCGCTAAATTCCAGCTATCCACATAATCTTCGTGCACAGAAATCGTTGTCGGCGAACCAAGGACTAACACGTTTTGTAAATTCAGCGAATTGAACACACTCCATTGCGTGTAATACGCGCTCAATAACAAAGCCCATTTATCCGTGATATCGCTGTAAATACTAAAAATCGTCGTCGCAGGAAATTGAAGGGTTGCCGTTAAATGAGAATTTGTTACGATAGGATCATCGAGATATTCACTTTGTCCTTCTCCATCCAGCTGAATACTGCTGCGATAACTCACACCCAAGCGCGTTTTAGGCGTAAGATAAAATAAAACACCCGCGTTCCAACCATATCCCCACGCTTGTAATGTGTTTTGTAAGGGAATCGTTGGCGTGAAAATCGTAAATGCACTGTTATAAATGGCTTTTCCCCACAATGCGTCAAAACCTACTCCCACTGAAAAATATTTCGTTAATTTAACGGCGATACTGGGATTTAAATTAATGGCTTGCAGTTCAGTTTTCGTTGCTGCGGCTGCAATGGGGTTATCGATCGGATATTCGGTGCTCGCACCAAAGGGAACGGTCACACCAAAACCCAAAGCAAAATGCGGATCAATCGGCATAATAGCGTAAAAATTTGGAATAAAATTATTGGTGTTGCTGATTGCATTCGCTGTCGTTTGCGCGCCTGGACCACCCACTGTACCTGTATAATCAATAATAAGCGGAATATACGCAATACCCGCACTCAGCTCACCATTTTTTAAATGGTTCATGCCGGCCGGATTATAAAATTGCGTGCCAGCATTTAACGCTTCTGCAGCAGCACCGGAGTGGTAATCACCGATACCCGAGGCATCTTGTTCCCAGACTTGAAAACCACCCGCCCATAGTTGAGTTGCAAAAAAAAAGCCGGTAAAAAAATAAGAAACTCGCAACCACTGCGACATATTCACTGATCTCCATGTGATAAAAATCCCCGGGCTTACGACCGGGGATTTTTCCTATATGAATTTCGCCTGCTCGGGAAACCCTCGCGAACGGCGATCCAGGGTTTGGCTTCGCTATCAAAAAAAAAAGCAGTATATCAAGAATTCCCTTCTCTACGCCATGGTTTGATTTTCGCCGTTTATCACTTTGAGGTTTCTTTTCAACTTTAGAAGGAATCTTCTCAATTTACGGTTATAATTGTAAAAAAACAAGCCATTCGTTGAATCCAGAAGCGGCCTCCCGGTCGTGCCTGCTAAATTCAAATGGTTGCAAGAAAGGAAGCGAAACATGGTCGTGAGACTTTGGTACTATATTATTTCCATTCTCGTTTTTGTTTTTATTATTGGTATTAGCTTTGTGTGGGAGCCCATTTGGTGGTTCATGCTCATCATAGGACCTCTATTTTTACTGGGTATTTATGACATTTTGCAACCTAACCTGAATGTACTGCGCAATTATCCCGTCTGGGGTCATTGGCGTTTTTTACTTTTAAAAATTCGTCCGCAAATTCAGCAATATTTTATTAATACGGATCAAAGTGGTCGCCCCTTCAATAAGGAAATGCGAGACCTCGTGTATGACCGCGCACAAAAAACCGAAGACAATATTCCATTTGGTACTGAGCTGGATGTGCATGAAGTGGGTTATGAATGGGTCAATCATTCAATGACACCGACAGCGCCTGATATTCATTCCGTGCGGGTTGTTGTGGGTGGCCCACAATGCATACTCCCTTACAGTTCCTCTCGCTTTAATATCTCTGCTTTAAGTTTTGGAGCCATCAGTCCAGAAGCCATCCGTGCTTTAAATCGTGGCGCAAAACTAGGAAACTTTGCGCACGATACTGGCGAAGGCGGCATTAGCAAGTATCATCTCATGGAAGGTGGCGACATCATTTGGGAGTTAGGGAGTGCTTACTTTGGCGCACGCGATCAAGAAGGTCATTTCGACCCAAAAAAATTTGCCGAAAAAGCCAATCTCGATAATGTAAAAATGATTGAAATCAAATTATCACAAGGCGCAAAACCCGGTCATGGTGCCATTTTACCTGGCGCAAAAGTCACTGCAGAAATTGCAGAAACTCGTGGAATACCCATTGGAAAAGATTGTCTTTCTCCAGCAAGACACTCCGCTTTTTCAACCCCCATTGAACTCATGGAATTTATCAAAACACTGCGTGAGTTAAGTGGTGGAAAACCCATCGGTTTTAAACTTTGCATTGGAATCCGCAGTCAATTTATGGCAGTTTGTAAAGCCATGTTAGAAACGGGTATTTATCCCGATTTTATTGTGATCGATGGCTCAGAAGGCGGCACTGGAGCTGCCCCTGTTGAATTTTTAGATTCTATCGGCACCCCACTCAATGAAGGCTTGATTTTCGCGCATAATTGTTTAGTCGGCGTTGATTTACGAAAGCATGTGCGTCTCATCGGTAGCGGAAAAATCATTTCTGGTTTTGACATTGCAACTAAAATTGCACTGGGTGCTGATATTTGCAATAGTGCACGCGGCATGATGTTTGCATTAGGTTGCATTCAATCGTTGCGTTGCCACACCAACCAGTGCCCAACCGGAGTGACGACGCAAGATCCCCATCGTCGTTATGCACTTAATATTGATGTAAAAGCGCCCTACGTGCGCAATTTTCATGACGCAACATTAAAAAGCTTTTTACAAGTATTGGGTGCCGTTGGTTTAATGCGTCCTGAAGATTTGCATCCCACCCATATTCATCGTCGCGTTAGCAAAGATAAGGCATTAACCTATGATGAAATTTTTGATTTTCTTTCTCCCGGCCAACTTCTGGAGGGTACCGCAGGAGAAGAATATATGAATTATTGGCATCAAGCCCGAGCAAACTCATTTGACAGTATTCTCGGAAATACTCATCGAGCACGCAGCGAAACTTAATGACCCTATGTTGAAAACCGCTAATCCAACCCTTCGCTGAAGGGTTGGCATCATGATTATTTATCGTGAAAAGCCCCACGCAAATAATAAATCGAGAATTGAAAGCTAAAAAAAAATGTCAAGGAAACCCAACGAAAAAATACTTTAAAGAATTAATCGATTATTATATTAATATCAAGACGTTGAATGAATTTTGTTTTGCTTTTTTAAAAATAAAAATCACCGCGAAAATCGCAATTTTCTATTTTTTTTAATAAAAATTAGCGAGAAAATTTGTATTATTGTTTTGCTTTGCTATACTTCAGTTAAGAAATTAATTTCAAGGAGACTGATAATGAAAAAACGTAAAGCTCGGTCAAAATCCTCAGGGGTTGCACGAGCAAAAAGAAAAATTAAAAAATTACAAGCCAGCCTCAAAAAAGCTGAGCTTGAATTGAAAAAAGCTGAGGCTGCTGGCAGCGCTAAAAAATCCAGCAAAAAACGTCGTTCTAGCAAAAAAAGTTCTTCAGTAAAACGACGTGGCCGTCCAAGAAAATCAGCAGCAAAACGTAAAACTTCAAAAAAACGTAAAGCGACAGCAAAAAAGCGTAAAACAACGACAAAAAGCAAATCTGCAAAACGACGCGGTCGTCCACGTAAGACGAAAAAATAAGCCCCAATCGCTTATTCAAAAATGCCTGGGAGGTGCTCAACTTCCCAGGCATTTTTTTTCGGCCATGTTAAATCGAGAAATTCATCCTGCTTCAATGAGGAAAACTGTCAAAAAATCATACTGTTATCAGAAGTTGTTGTTATTTTTGCCTTTTCCGTGGTACAATATTTGAACTTATTTGGTATATCTAACCCGGATGTTTCACATCGAATGGCGAGGGTCGGTGTGTGCCGCCAACGGGAAGGTCTTTTGTTTGAAGGGCGTCGCAACCAGGGAGAGTCATGAAATATCCAGGCTAAAGAGGGTTGATTACGAGAGGCTTCAAATGGCTACAACACCCAATAAAAACGCTCAGCATGCCAGCATTTTTCAGGCGGCAAACTTAATTAAACCGATGCAACGGCTTCTGTCCTCAAACAGCATGCTCTCTACGGTGGATCACTTAAGTCATGCGCGCGTTTTTAAAGATGATCATGCTTTTGTCATATCAAGCAGTCAAGATTGGTATCTTTCAAGCTACATGAGAAACGAACACGACACGGTCCCAAGTTACCATTATTTTGATGCGGACATGAAATGTTTTTTGTGGCGCAATAATCAAATCTATTTAAAAGACCGTGCGTCCCATATTGCCGTTGCACGAGAACACATTAATATTGAAGCCGCTGTTACCGTGCAGATTAAAACAGACGCCTATTCCGATCGTTTTATCTTTGCAAACACAGGTGAGAAAACGGATCTTTTAACACGATTGATTAATCATCCTGATATGCTGAATAAAATGGTTGAAGAATATTACCAACACGCTAACGAACTCATTCATGAAGCAGAAAAACATAAATTCTATATCAACAATCCACTGATCCGACAAAATGAAAATGAAGTTGAAAAACTTCCGACAAAAGCCATTAATGCTTTTTTGAGTCACGCTTTAAAGCAAGATATTCGATTGACGGAGAAAGATTATCTTTTTCTAATTTTATCGATTTATGGTCATAAACCCAAAGAAATTGCGAAACAATATTTCGTCTCATTTCGCACGGTTGAGAATCGACTGCAAATAATAAGATGCAAATTGCAATGCTCTTCAACACAAGAAGTTTTTGCACTTCTGCATAAAACAGGAGCTTTTAATTTGTATTTGTCTGCATTGATCGACAAGATCATCACCATTTAGCCAGGAATTCCCCATCTTCCGATGGGGAATTCCTTCCCTTTCAGTGCCCTGCCGCGACGGACATCAAAGACCCTCTACCCCTAATCGTTCCGCAATTTCTTCATAGGCTTCAATAACACCACCCAAGTCTTTGCGAAAACGATCTTTATCTAATGGGCGCCCCGTTTCACGATCCCAAATTCGACAAGAGTCGGGGCTGATTTCATCACCCAAACAGAATTGCCCGGTGTGATCAACACCAAATTCATATTTTGAGTCAACTAATATCATCCCTGCTTCTGCAAAAAGATCCTTCAATATCGCATTAATTTTGTAGGTATATTCACGCATTTTTGTGAGTTCATCTTGCGTCGCCCAACCAAACGCCAATGCATGATCGGAATTCACCATGGGATCGTGCAAGGCATCATTTTTAAGAAACGTTTCGTATAACGGTGGATTTAATCCGGTATTCGGTTCAATACCTAAACGTCGACACAAACTCCCCGCAGCGATGTTACGAATCACAGACTCCAAAGGAATCATACGCAATCGTTTTACCAAAGATTCATGCGGACTGATCATGTTAACGAAGTGTGTAGGGACTCCCGCGGCTGCTAATTTTTGCATGATATGCGTGCTGATTAAATGATTAATGAGTCCTTTGTTGGCAAATTTTTCATGTTTAGCACCATCAAACGCCGTAGTATCATCTCGAAAATCCACGACTAAAAAATGAGGATTGTCCGTTTCATACATGGATTTCGCTTTACCACTATAAAGTAGATTGCATTTTTGCATCACTCACCTTCCATCAAACTAAATGCTGTTCCAATGCTTGCAAAATCTTTTTCGCCGTACCGGGACTGACTGCATTATTTTTTTCGCTCAGCAGTAATACTTTTGAAGTATCGTTATCCGCTTGAACAAAAACACGATAAATAGGGGTTTTTTCTGTGATTTGGTTGCCTGTCGCCTTAGTATCCAAAATATAATAAGAAGACATCGAAGGGTCACGATCCAGCACTTGATAATCCGTAGCACTCAATGCTTTGCCTACATCACTCCATGCTTTATTTTGTTTTTCAAGTAACACTAAAATAGGCTCACCCGATTGGCCTTGACTCCATTTAACAATGGAAATCGCATGGGGATTTGAGGTTACGTTTGCACTATCCGGAACGGTTTTTTTCTCGAGACGTTGCAATTGACTATTCGGTGGAACGAGCGATGGAGGAGCAGGATGACTGCTCGCTGCATTGGGGAGAGGATAGTAATTTTGTTCGTCTTTCAAATTCACGCCCGTTGGCATTTGTAAAGGTTTAACCTGTTGAGACTGTTGCAAATAAACTTGCTTTCCTCCATTGCATCCGGCAATTAAGGCGATAGAAGCAATAATAAAAGATAAATTAAGAAATCGCATAAAGCAAAACTCCGTACGAATATTGAATATTTAAATGTTAATTTGCTGTAAAGCTTGTCGCACCGCATCATGAAATTTAGCCGTCAACGGTGTTAATGGCAATCGTATACCACGATCAATCAGGCCTAACTCTTGCAATGCCCACTTGGTTGGTATGGGGTTCGACTCTAAAAATAAAGCTTTATATAAAGGTCGTAACTGCTGATCAAGACAACTGGCTCGATCTCTTTCACCCGATAAAGCAGCCAAACACAGATCATGAAATAATTTTGGCACGACGTTAGCCGTTACCGAAATCACCCCTTTTGCACCGAGCAACATAAATTCTAAACCAGTTGCATCGTCTCCGCTAAAAACATCCACGTAACAATCTGCCGCTAAAATTTGTTTAACTCGCTGTTGATCCCCCGTCGCTTCTTTTACACCAACAATATTTGAAATTTTTCCTAATCGAATGATCGTCTCAGGCAATAAATCACATGCTGTGCGCGAAGGGACATTATAGAGGATTTGCGGCAATGGTACAGCCTCTGCAACCGCTTTATAATGTTGAAAAAGGCCTTCTTGTGTCGGTTTATTGTAATAGGGAGTAACCACCAACGCAGCATCAGCTCCCCATTCCAACGCTTGATGCGTCAGTTGAATCGTGGTGTCCGTAGAATTTGTTCCCGTCCCAACAATGACGGGAATTCTGCCTTTAATTTGGTCTGTTGCCAGTTGAATTAACTGCTTACGCTCATCCATATGTACCGTTGCAGATTCACCCGTGGTCCCTAATACCACAACGCCATCGGTGCCATTGGTTAAATGCCAATCGAGTAATCGTGCAAAACACTCGTAATCAATCGCTCCCGTTGCATCCATCGGAGTGACAATAGCAACAATACTTCCTTTGAACATGGTCAAAACCTCACAGTTGCTTTCTAAAATTAAGCGCCAATAATAACATGTATTATTTATGAAAAAACAGCGATTCTCGCTGAACCTCTCACGATGAGAGATTCACAACCAAATGAAAATAGGAGTTTTCTCATGAGTCATTCCATTTCGCTCAACCAACCCGTTCCGCATGTTACCTTTACTGCGACCAATGGTGTAACAGCCAATCTTCACGATTTTCACGGCAAATCTGTTGTGCTTTATTTCTATCCAAAAGACAATACACCCGGTTGCACCTGCGAAACAAAAGATTTTCGCGATCAATTTGAAAAATTTCAGCAAGCAAATACCCTTATTTTTGGTATTTCACGTGATACCTTAGCCTCTCATGAAAATTTTAAACAAAAACTCGACCTCCCTTTTGAACTTATTTCAGATCCCGACGAAACGCTCTGCCAGCTTTTTAACGTTATTAATCCCAAGGTATTGTTTGGAAAAAGATTTTTTGGGGTGACGCGAAGTACATTTCTCATTGATTCACAAGGGATTTTACGTCAGGCCTGGCGTAAGGTAAAAGTCAAAGGCCATGTCGCTGAAGTTTTGCAAAAAGCAGAGTCGATAAATTGACCGAAATTTGACTATACTTAGTGTAGGGCGAAGCTTGGTGGACACTGTCTCTCCTTTGTTCACAGTTTACATCCATTTCAATCTCTCAAGTCACCAAGCCTCGTCTTTTCATTACGAGTATGCTCCCGTCCGTAAATCTGTTACGATTTCTTAACCCAAGTATATTCATAAGGGATTCTCAAAATATGCTCAGTAGTTTACTACTCATCCATCTCGTCAGTTTGGCGCTGCTCCTGTTTTTTATTATTCGTTCGACAGCCGCCTTTTCAAAGCTGCTGCAACAGCATCAAAATCACAACCAATTGCAAGAAATGCTGCATCGATTATTGACTGAACAACGTCAAGAACAGCAAGAACAACGGCAACGATTTGATGAGCATCAATTAAAAACACTTAAATTATTGCAAGAAAGTTTATCGCATGGCATGCAAGATGTGCGTCAACAAATTAATATCACGCTTCAGCAACAAACGGCGAACCTCAGTCAAAACGTCGAAAAATTAACCCAAGAAACTCAACAACGCTTGAAAGAAATCAGCGGTCATGTGGATAAAAAATTAAATGAAGGCTTTGAAAAAACCAATCAAACGTTTTTAGGTGTTCTACAGCGCTTGACGATTATTGATGAGGCACAGAAAAAAATTACCGAGCTTTCCAGCAATGTCGTGAGTTTGCAAGAGGTCCTATCCGATAAACGATCGCGAGGCGCATTTGGGGAAGTGCAGTTAACCGCATTAATTCGCAATATGCTGCCCGAAGCGCATTTTGGTTTGCAATACGAATTATCCAATCAAACCCGTGCGGATTGTATCCTATACTTACCCGAGCCCACGGGCAATATCGTGATTGATGCTAAATTCCCACTCGAAAGTTATCACAAATTTATGGATGAAAAATCAAATTCGGCCGAAAAACAAAAAGCCATCACACAATTTCGACAAGATGTTCGCAAACACATCAAGGACATTGCCGCAAAATATATTATTCCTGGTGAAACTGCGGATGGAGCAATGATGTTTATCCCCGCCGAAGCCATTTTTGCTGAAATTCACTCACATTTTTCAGACGTTGTGGAATTCGCCCATCAGGCACGCGTTTGGCTTGTCTCACCCACCACAATGATGGCAATTTTAACCACGGCTCGAGCTGTGATTAAAGATGCAGCAACACGTAAACAAGTACATATCATTCAAGAACACCTGATTGCACTGAACCAAGATTTTTTTCGTTTTCAAGATCGGATGGACAAGCTTGCTAAGCACATTCAGCAAGCACACCAGGATGTTGAACAAGTGCACAAATCTTCTCGCAAAATCACAAATCGTTTTCAAAAAATTGAACAAGTTGAATTGGACCACGGTATGAAAGAGCTAGAAACATTAACAGAGGCTTCATAAAGGGGGTCACCTCGGATTTAGGCACCCGTTACATCAACGCAAGACTACACCCTATTAGAAAAAACAAGGAGCACTATTATGAGCGAAAAAATTCTTACTGAACTTTCGAAATTACTTTCGGACACTTATGCTTTATTAATAAAAACGCAAAATTATCATTGGCATGTTAATGGACCCCACTTTAAATCTTTGCATGAATTATTTGAAGAACAATACGTTAGCCTTGCTACTGCGGTTGACCTTATTGCAGAACGTATTGTGACATTGGGTGGCATAGCCCCAGCCAGTTTCGAAGATTTTTCCAAGCTGACTTCCATTCACAAAGGCAACTCACACGCAACGTCAGGCGATATGGTTGCAGATCTTTACAAGGATCACGCCCAAGTCATCAAAGACATGAACAATGCGATTAAAATCGCACAAGATAATGAAGACGAAGGCTCCATTTCCTTATTGAGTGAACGTATCGCAGCACATGAAAAAATGCGCTGGATGTTGGGGGCGTCCAAATAAAAATACCCCAGGCTTACGCCCAGGGTGCTGAATTTATTTAGGGTGTGTCATCAATTCGCTAAATAGCTTAGACTCTGCACCTAAGTTCGTCGTATATGGACTCGCCTGTTTAAGCAAGAAATTTTTTATTAATGCCAACAAGGTTAAGTTGCAGTCGTATAT
>Ga0155581_133_pt1 | contig 31483 bp, 22 predicted proteins | sample RifCSPhighO2_12_FD_107238 | JGI IMG/M metagenome (GOLD analysis project Ga0155581, IMG submission 107238) | Coxiella sp. RIFCSPHIGHO2_12_FULL_42_15 | reverse complement strand
CCGTTTTTATGATCAACGAAGAATAGAATGCACAAAATTTTTTAAATTAAAAAGGTGTGTTTGGCCAAACGCTTACGGTTTACCGAACCAGAGGTCACTAGCCTACTTAACAAAGCGAATCTTAAGGACAGATCGGATGAAATTAAGGATTGGTATAATGGGTACCAAATTGAAAATCAGCGCATATACAATCCATGGTCAATAGTGAATTGCATCATGGAGCACGGTGTTCTTGAATCTTACTGGGTAAATACCAGTGATAATGCAATGATTAAAAATCTTTTATTAAAATCGAGCGAAAGATTTAAAGAGCGCTTTGAATTATTACTGGAAGGTCGTTCTATTGAGCGATTGATTAATGAAAATTTCGTTTTCCCCGACTTGGAAAAAGACAATGAATCAGCTGTGTGGAGCTTATTACTGATGACGGGATATTTAACCATTAGCTCGTATCAAAGAACGGATCAAGGTCCATTGTGTCAGTTAGCAATCCCTAACCGAGAAATTAGAAACCTTTACCGTGGAATTATTGAGCAATGGTTATCAAATGGATATGGAATAGAGTGGTATAATCAATTTCTTCAGCAGTTACTGAATGGAGATATGGTAGCATTTGAGAGAGATCTCACACATATTTTAGAGCAGACCGTGAGTTCACATGATGTAGGTAAAGAACCAGAGGCATTTTACCATGGCTTGATGATTGGCGTAACCGCGAGTCTTTATGGTCGAAATGACTACGAAACAAAATCCAATCGTGAAAGTGGTTATGGTCGTTATGATTATATGATTCTCTCACGTAATTTGAATAAGCCCACCATTTTATTTGAATTTAAAAAAGTTATCCTACGAGAAAGCAACTTGGAAGAAGCAAGAATGATACTTGATAAATCGGCACGAGAAGCATTAAATCAAATTGACACACATGTTTATTTGGCAGAGGTTAAACAACGTGGCATCAAGAATATCTTAAAAATAGGACTATCTTTTAGCGGGAAACGCTTCGGCATTACTTATGAGCGATTGCATGTTTAAAGATATCTCCAACCCAAGAAGAAATTAGGCTTTGCCACAACCCTCTGCCAACGCTAGGTTATTTTTTTAACGCGGAGACGCAGAGGTACAAAGGCGCAAAGGAAGAATATTATTCTAATCCATTCTAGAGTATTAAATATACTTCTTCCCTTTGCGTTCTTTGCACCTCTGCGTCTCCGCGTTAAAAAAAATTCTTGTTGGTCATTTGAGGCACCTAATTTTGATGGGTATCATGTATCGATTTTATCAAAAACACGAGGTTACCCCTGAGTTTTTTTAAGATACAATCTTGAAACCTAAAATATAGAAAATTATGCTGATGTTAGATCGGACATTCCTCCAACATGTTGCGCCTAATTTCTGCTTGCTGTGCAAATACCCCACTCATTCTGCGCTCGCGTTATGCGAATTCTGTATCGAAAGGCTTCCTTGGAACACGGGGCCATGCTGCCAGCAATGTGCCCTACCACTGCCAGGAACCACCGTGTGTGGTGCTTGTTTAAAAGACCCTCCGCCGTTTTGTGCTGTCATCAGCCCCTTTCATTATGAGCCACCCATCGATCGCTTCATGTATCAGCTTAAATTTTCCAACCAGCTGATTTATGCTTATCTGATGGGCCATTTATTGGCACGACGAATCACCACCACAGCCGTCGATTTGCCCGAAGCCATCCTCCCGGTGCCACTGCATCGACAACGATTACGCGAACGTGGATTTAACCAAGCACTCGAAATCGCAAAACCACTCGCCAACCAATTGAAAATTCGTTGTTGCAAGAACCTCATCATTCGATCCAAAGCAACCCTTGCGCAAGCTCAATTAACAGCGCACGAACGAAACGATAACGTCAAAAATGCCTTTCAAATCAGGCAGAAAATCCCTTTTTCCCACATCGCCATCGTCGATGACGTGATGACCACGGGAGCCACACTCAAGCAACTGTGCCACACCATTAAAACAGAAACCAACGTGCAACGTATTGATATTTGGTGCTGCGCTCGCGCGACGAAATGAATACGTCAACGGCTTCATTATCGATCCATTTAAAACAAATTCGCCATTGAATTTTCTCAGTTTATTACGCTGAGCGAAAATAAAGAAACGGGGTAACCTAGTTTAATAGTTTGTTAATAAAACAGGGTTAAAATGAACTAAAGCTTCATAAAATCAGTGTATAGAAGAGAGTGATCCCATGCGAGAAGGTCAAACACCCGAAAACACGAAAATTCCTATGTATTTTGCCCAAGATCTCAATAATTTTAAAGATGGCAACATTGATGCCAACATTGAAAAACTCAGAGAAGAACAAAAAAAAGGTGATGGTGAACTCCCTATTCCTGCGGTAAGTGCTATACATGATGTCCCTGGTGATGGCAATTGCATGTATCATGCAATTATGAGTGGTTACTTGCAAAGCCTCATCGCGGAAAAGGATAATGACGCACTGGAGAAGTTAAAAAAAGAGTATAAAGACAGTTATAATACAATGCTCTCTCAGCTCGAATTCAAAGATTCAGCCCAAATAGAATTGCTCTACAATCCAACCGAATTTAGTGCCATTATTAATGATATTATTGGAAAAGACGAAGACCCTATTTCCACGAAAATCACCCGATTAATACAAGCACTCAACTTCAAAGACGAAAAATCTGATTTCGCGCTGAGCTTAGTGGCTTATTTACGCTACAAAATGCTGAAATGTGCACCGAAAGGTGAAAAAAAGAATGCCATTAAATATATGGGCGAGTATGGTGATACTGACTATTGCCAATCCGCTGCTAATGCGCTTAACGCTAACATCGCTGATTACAGTCTCGAGACGGGGAGTGGTATTGTTCTAACACCTAAATCTGAACCTGAACCTGAATCTAAACACACTGTAGTTATTATCCATCATGCTGCTAAAGAGCATTTTTATCAAGGTCAAACTAAGGCGGTAAGTGAAAAATTTCCTAATCCTTCTGTTCCTTCTGCTTACCTCACAGGAATAAAAAACGATGATAAAAATGACCATTGTAAAATATTGGTTAGCCCCAATGAAGCATTTCAAAAATTAAAAAACGCCCGTGATGAAAAAAACAAAATTATTGATGCGGTGAAAGATAAAAATCCAAAAGAAATAATCGAGTTGATAACAGCTCTTCAAGCAGAAATTAAAAATCCTTCCCCGCCTGGTATTAATAAGCCTCAGAAGGGGAAAAAGAAGAATAAATCTGACGACAAGGCTGCTTCTATAATAAAAATACTCAACGAAGAAAAATTTGAAGCTCTTCGCCTTTATTTAATTAGTGCGAAATTTGCTTTTCCTACGCATAAGGAAAATAAGAGGCAGGGTGGGAATAAGGACGACTCTCATAAAATTTCCAATCTTATCGGAAAGTCTGAACAGTTCCCTGACAAACTAGAGACGATTGAAAATATATTAAAAAATCACCAAGAAAAACAAAAGAGTATAGAAATTACCAAATACAGAGATAAAGTAATTTCAAGTGCGGGCGAAGACAAAAAAGACATAGCTAGCCGAATTGAAAAGATAATATCAGCAACCATTAAAGAAAAGACTGTTGAAGAGATAATAAAAGAGCTGAATCAAAACGAATTCAATACGCTTGTTGTCTTTTTAAGAAAAATGGGGTTGATCGAAAAAAATGGCGATCCCATAAACATTAAAAATTTCGATACGTTTAAGAGTGACCTAAAAAAAATCCAAGAAGTCCTCAAAGCAGAGGAAGCAAAAGAAGAGGCTACAAAAAAACAAGAAGCAGAAGGTAAATCTGATACTGCCCCCTTATTCACTGGGGGGGAAAAAGAATATAGGAATCTCGTATTATCAACTTTTAGTGACATCATATCCGGTTTTGAAGAAAAGAATCTTAAAATAGAGATCAATGGCAATAAACGCACAGCGACTTACAAAGGCAACGACGCGTATATCGAGCATCGCTCACCTAAAGGAGAAGACGCCTCTGTTCACGTCAAAGGATTCGGAGATAAGAGCCAGGATGTGAAAGCATTGTTAATGTACCTTAAGACTCTGGCTGAAAAATATGGCGAGGGTCAAAAGCATACCTGGCGAATTGAAAAACCAGAACTATCTCAGGATAATTTAGACAAGCTTGTAAATGAGGTCTTCAATGGAAAGGAAAGGTTGCTAGAAAAGATTAAGTTTGTCAGCAGCAGCGAACCTCCTGTAAGTGCACGTGAAATATCGGAAAAACCGGATGTCGATAGTCTACTTTCAGAAAAAAATCACACGGAATTATTAAAGCTTGTGAAAAAAGGAGGATTATCTGACGAAGATGAAATTGTAAAGGTGGTGAAAGCTGCCGTTGGCTTTTTAAAAAGCGACCCCAAGTATGCTAAGCAATGGGAAGAAGTGATTAACGCTTGTATGGAAAATGAAAATTCGAAACAGGTTGCAATAAAAACATATTCAGCAGCAATGAAGGATGTCAGCAAACCTGGTTGGTTAAGCAAAAATCCTCAATACGAGTATTTGAAAAAATTAATTGTCGAGCATGATAAAAACGTCAACGCCATACTAACTGAAGCTTCCGCCTCATTAACTCCAGCGGTAATATCTGCATTATTGGACGATAGCGAAGTAAAAGAAAAGGCACTTGTTGAGACTATAATTAAAATGTTAGAACTGAAACATAAAGATGATTCGAATCTGCTGAGTAAGCAAATGCAAACCGCAATTGAAAAAGATATTTTGACAGTACTCCCTGAGCTTATGAAAAAATGCGGTATTGATCAACTCAAACAACTTATTAATTCTAATCGCGGCCGAGCTATAAGTAATCACCCAAAAGCCACCGATATTTTGTTATTTGATCCCAAAAATGGAATTCTTGTGAAAGAAAGTCTTGGTACGGATGGTAAAAAATTTGAAGACTTAAAAGATTTAAACCTGATTAAATATGCCGTTGAGCGAATTAAACAAGGAACTGAAAAAGACAATGGCGATATCGAAATCGGCAACAGTACTGTAGCTGCTGAAACCATCCGTAACTTAACAAAAGCACTCGCCCGCTCTCACTCTGCTAACTCAAACATTAAGCAAGACTTACTAAAACAACTAGCGAATCTCAAAGCCATTAAAGATGAAAAAGAGCTCACTACAGTGAGGGCAATAATGGAAGCAGAATATAACCTTTTACATCCTGCTTCTTCCTCCGTCTCCGAGACTCCCACTCGGCTAGAAAATGTCCCTATCGAGGCTGTCAGTGCAAAAGCAGTCAAAAGCAGCGTAATACCATTTGCTGCTATAATAGCGACGGAGGCACTGCGGGAAAAAAGCAACGAGAATAATATTAAAGCTGCAGCACAGTTAATTACACAGTTAGGAAGGATTTCATCCACTGGCCACAATGTGAAATCGATACAAGTCGCCGATGCTGCTATAGGATTATTTATTAACAAGATAAATATAGGTCAAATGAGTACAGTAAAACCTGACTCAGTGCAGATAAAGCTGTAACTTTCTAGTTCACAGGGTTGGATTATGCGGCTTTTTTAAATGGACGAACAGAAATTTTATGTTCTTTCTGCATGATTAACCAAATATCATATTGAGCTTGTATGTTGACCCACATATCAATACTTAACAACTCGCAACTACTATGGTTTAAAAAATTCCATCACAGGCGAAGAATTGAGTTGGAAATACCCCCTCACAACCTGTAAAATCAAAAGAATCCCTTTCAATTTTACAGGTTAACCGTGTACACGAGAAACATCAAAAACTATCTGCTTGATTTAATGAACAAATATCCTGCTGTCGCCATTATCGGTGCAAGACAAGTGGGCAAAACGACGCTCGCTCGCCAGGTTGCTCCTGGATTTCTCTACCTAGATTTAGAACGGCCGGCAGCTTATGACCGGTTAGCACAAGATCCTGATTTCTTTTTTAAGCAACACCCAAACAACGTTATTTTTGATGAAGCTCAAGAGTTACCAGCGCTCTTCTCCACCTTACGCGGGGTTATTGATGATGATCGTCATCGTATGGGTCGTTTCATCCTGACGGGTTCGAGCAGCCCGCAATTGTTAGAAAATATTTCCGAAACCTTAGCAGGACGAATTGCCATTATTCAGTTAGGCACATTGAAAGCGAATGAATATTACGAGCAGCCTTTAAGTCCTTTTTACGAAATGTTTAAAAAACCTCTCGGTAAGGAGGCCGTGAAACTCATGAAACCGCCTCGATCCCTGCAAGAAATGCAATACTTTTGGTTTAAAGGGGGTTATCCAGAAATACTGGGCAAGTCGGATTCTTTTTGCAAAGAATGGATGATTGATTATGAGTCCACCTATCTGAATCGAGATGTTGCAAAACTCTTTCCAAAATTAGATAAAATTGCGTATCGACGCTTTATTTCCATGTTGGGAAAATTATCCAGCAAAATTTTAAATAAAAGCGAAATAGCCCGCTCAGTGGGAGTGAGTGAACCCACCATTCGCCAGTACCTTGAAATTGTACAAGGTACGTTTGCGTGGCGCCTGTTACCCAGTTTTGAAAATGGCATCACCAAAAGTGTGGTGAAAATGCCACGCGGACATATTCGTGACAGTGGATTGTTGCATTATCTCCTTCGGCTTTATTCTTTAGAAACTTTGCAAGAAGATCCTATTGCCGGATTTTCGTTTGAGGCTTTTATTATCGAAGAAATTTTAAAAGGCCTTCAAGATGCCGGAATCCGAGGCGTAGACACCTATTATTACCGCACTCGTGGCGGAAGTGAAATTGATTTAATTCTGCAAGGGACCTTTGGACTGATACCCATTGAAATTAAATATGGCGTTACCGTATTAAATCGACAATTAAAATCACTCAATGATTTTGTCATTACGCATCAATTACCTTTTGCTATGGTGATTAGCCAACACGAAGAAATGCGATGGATCAATGAGCGGATTCTGCATGTGCCAGCTGGATGTTTGTAAACGTGTCACTCTATCCTTCATTCACCAACCGTTTTTTTAAGTGCATCGACGACGATATTACTGCCCTTACCCCATTGTTAGCAATGAGTATAGAAGTCCAGATATCGGGGATTTGTTTTTCAGCCATTTCCGCTGATTGGCTCCTCTTCCCAACAACACGCTCCTTTTTTTTGCATCATTTGTAAAAATTGCTGGTGTGCTCGTAACTCGTCGTCAGAAGGATGTATAATGCGTAAATCATAGCGCTCATGACTCACCGATTGCTGCCTTTCTTGCATAGGACGCTGCAGCGTTTTATTTTCGTTTTCCATTTCAAATAATTGTGTTTGACCACCGGTCATGAATAAATAAACATGAGCAAGCAATTCAGCGTCCAGCAATGCACCGTGTAATGCACGATTAGAATTATCAACATGATAACGACGGCACAATGCATCTAAACTATTTTGTTGTCCGGGATGTTTGCGTCGCGCCAGTGCCAATGTATCGATGACCGTGCAAATTTGCAAAAGCGGCTGAAACGGCTTTCCTAATAATTTAAATTCATGATCTAAAAATCCGACATCAAAGGGTGCATTATGAATAATGAGTTCCCCGCCTCGCAAATAATCCATTAATTGCAACGCAATTTGAGAAAACGTCGGTTTATCCTGCAAAAATTGTTCGGTAATGCCATGCACTTGACGTGCCCCACTGTCGATGGAACGTTCCGGATTAATATAAAAATGCAAATTATTTCCCGTAAGACGGCGATCAATCATTTCAACACAGCCAATTTCAATTATGCGATGACCTTGCTTGGGATCAAGTCCCGTCGTTTCTGTATCCAATATAATGTTGCGCATAAAAAATTACTCCGTTCTATTTTTTTAGTTCATCAATACCACGATTGGCAAGCTGATCAGCAATTTCATTTTCACGATGACCACTATGACCACGCACCCACTGCCAACGAACATCAAACTGGGAAGCTAGCACATCCAGTTGTTGCCAAAGATCTGCATTTTTAACTGGTTTTTTATTACTGGTCCGCCAATGGTTTTTTTTCCAATTCTTCATCCATTCGGTAATGCCACGGCGCAAATAGTCCGAATCTGTCGTCACAACAACCACACATTTTCGCTTTAATGCACTCAAGCCCTGAATCGCCGCCATTAATTCCATACGATTATTCGTGGTGTACCATTCACCTCCATACAAATATTTTTCTTGCTCTTTATAACGTAATAACACACCCCAACCACCCGGTCCCGGATTACCACGACAGGCACCGTCAGTAAAAAGTTCTATGGTGTGATTTTTCACTTCACTCATATTTTACTTACCTTGAATAGAAACCATGGCACGCTGTTTTCGCCATTGATAACGTTGTTGCCTCAGTGGGTTTAATACTCTTTTTTCAACTAAAAAAACGCTGACGGCACCCAACATCGGAATGGTAATTTGCCCTAATGCTTCACAAAAAAAAGCAAAGCGCGTTAGCCGGCGTTTATTATAGGGTGAACGAAAACAGAGGGTCTTATCTTTTAGATTACTAAAGCCTAAGCTGATCAACCAATTTTGCAAACGGGCTGGTGAAATAAATTTACCTTTCCAAGGAAATGGCTTGTTTTTGGAAAGGAGTTTATGCATTCCCCACAAACTCCACGGATTAAAACAAAATAGTAAAAGTTTTCCATTTGGCGCGAGAATGTCAAAAACTTCTTTTAAAACGGCCGTAGGATGTTCGGCATATTCCAAAACGTGCACCAATAAAACTACATTAACGCTGTTTGGCAGAAAAGGTAATTCCTCCTGGTGCGCAATCAGATCAACGTTTTTTTTCTCCACCTCGCTTGGCTGTGATGATAAAAAATAGTAATGTTCGCTGGCATGTTTAGCGATACTGAACGTGTCAGGTAAACCGCCCATCTGCAACACCGTAGCACCACGCACCAAAGGGACCCACTTATTGGCTTGCTCTTGTTCGAACTGCAATAGCCACTGCCCTGGTGGAGTCGCATACCATTGTTGTAGTTGTTCGAGCAGCAAGCACATTCTCCAAAAAGAATTTGTGGTGTATCGTAAAACGTCATGACTTGCTAAAATAGCATGAATTTCCTTAAACTGAGAATTCTTTATTTTTAAGCATGCCACTCAACATTCATCCGATAAAAGCATTAAAAGATAATTACATTTGGGCGATCGTCAATGACGCCACCTCACAGGTCGCCGTTCTTGATCCTGGCGATGCACAACCCGTGTTTGATTTTCTACAGCATAATCCATTGCAATTGGTCGCCATTCTCGTCACGCATCGCCATTGGGATCACACGAACGGTATTGCCAGTTTAGTGGAACGTTTCAACGTACCGGTTTACGGACCAGAAAAGGACTTGCTCCCCATTTATACGGTGCTTTTAAATGATCATGATCAAGTCCACTTACTCGAACTCGAGTTTGAAGTACTCTCCCTACCTGGGCACACTCACGGGCATATTGCGTATTACGGTCATTGTACGTTGTTTTGTGGTGACACTCTGTTTTCCGCAGGATGCGGACGTATGTTTGAAGGAACCCCATCAGAACTTTACCACTCATTACAACGACTGGCTGCTCTACCCCAAGAAACGGAAGTATATTGCGGACATGAATATACTTTCAATAACTTACGCTTTGCGAGCTTGGTTGAGCCCCATAACGACACGATTCAAACTCGTCTTACCCATATAAAAAATCAACCCGTAACGCTACCCTCTTCATTAGCAATTGAACTTGCCACTAACCCCTTTCTGCGCTGCCACATAAAGGAAGTCCGCGAATCCGCAGCGCATTACATTGGACACGAGCTTAATGACCCCATCGCGGTATTTGCTGCCTTACGGCAATGGAAAGATCAATTCTGACGATCGCGGGTTCGGACTCGTCGGTTGTTTTTTTTGTGCACGAAAAGTTTATTTTATGTCCATTTCGCTAGTCAAAACAGGCCGCACTTCCTCTAGCCACGATATTTGGCAACTCATTGCCAATAAAATGGATCTTCAATCCTTATGATCGGTGATCATTCGCCGAGAATCTCCAACGCTTGCGGTGCTATCATGATCTGTAGATAATACCTCTTTTTACATGGAATTCCCTATGAACGCCAAAATTTTAGATGGTCAAGCCTTAAGTTCTCTCATCAAACAAAAAGTAAAAACCGAGGTTAATCGTCGTTTACAACAACATTTGGCAACTCCAGGTTTACACGTTATTTTAGTTGGCAATGATCCTGCCTCTCACGTTTATGTTCAACATAAACAAAACGCCTGCAAACAAACCGGCATTTTTTCAAAACTCCATCATTTACCCGAAAATACCCGTCAAGCTGAATTATTTCGCTTAATTGAACAACTGAATGCAGACATCCATGTGCACGGAATTTTATTGCAAGTTCCGCTGCCCCCTCATCTCGACTCCTCTCGCTTGTTAGAAGCCATTTCTCCCGCAAAAGACGTTGATGGATTTCATCCGTATAATATGGGGTGTCTCGCGCTGCGCGTACCAAAACTTCGACCCTGTACCCCTTATGGTATTATTCAACTGTTAGAGCATTATCATATTCCCTGTCAAGGCAAGCGTGCGGTCATCGTAGGCGCTTCGAATATTGTGGGTCGACCCATGGCACTGGAATTATTATTAAAAAAGGCCACCGTCACCGTGTGCCATCAATTCACCACCGATTTAGAAAAAGAAGTGCGTAACGCCGAGATTTTAGTTTCTGCTATTGGCAAAATCAATGTCATTCAATCGAAATGGATTGCGTCTGAAGCGGTTGTCATCGATGCGGGTATTACGCGCTTAACCGATAATAAAATTGTTGGCGATATTGATTTTGACAGCGCAAAAAAGCACACGAGTTGGATCACGCCAGTTCCCGGTGGTGTAGGGCCCATGACGGTCGCCACTTTGCTGCAAAATACCTTGCAAGCCGCATCTGCATAATCGGTAGGGTAAGGAGCGCCGAGCACAGGATGTGCGTCCCTGAAAATAAAAGACTTTCCCGTTGGCGGCCGGGCACTTCGTGTGGCCGTCATCTTCAAAAAGCAACATGAAATATCCAGGCCAAGAATTTTTAATACTTTTAAGCATCACCTTGAAATGTGCGTCATTGACCCCATATGACGTATCAGTTTATTTATTTATTGGATTAGGAGTTTATTATGTCAGCACAACCACAGCCTCAATCAGAAACATTATCTTTTGAAGCAGAAGTCAAACAGTTACTGCATCTTGTTACCCATTCACTATACAGTAATAAAGAAATTTTCTTGCGTGAGTTAATTTCAAACTCATCCGATGCGGCGGATAAATTGCGTTATGAAGCGCTGGCAGATGCCGCGTTATATGAAACTGATTCAGAATTAAAAATCTGGATTGAAATTGACAAAGAAGCGCATACAATCACGGTGCGTGACAATGGCATTGGTATGACGCGCGATGAAGTGATCGAAAATTTAGGAACCATTGCTAAATCCGGTACGCGTGCTTTCCGCGAAATGTTAAGTTCTGATAAAGCAAAAGAGTCTCAATTGATTGGCCAATTTGGGGTAGGATTTTATTCTGCATTTGTGGTGGCTAGTCAAGTAGAAGTGCGAACGCGTCGTGCGGGAATGCAAGCTGATCAAGGTGTTTATTGGGAATCGACGGGGGAAGGTCAGTTTACCGTTAAAAATATCGATAAGCCAACACGCGGCACAGAAGTGATTTTGCATCTGAAACCTGAAGAAAATGAATTTTTAGAAAATTATCGTATTCGCAATATCATCACCAAATACTCGGATCATATTGTTCTGCCGATTGTAATGAAAAAAATCGTCGTTGAAAAGAAAGAAGGTGAAGCATCTGAACCAGAATATGAAACCGTCAATCGTGCTAATGCACTTTGGACATTGCCGAAAAATGAAATTAAAACAGAGCAATACCAAGAGTTGTATAAACACATTGCCCATGATTTTGAAAATCCATTGACGTGGGCACATAATAAAGTAGAAGGAAAATTAGAATATACCAGTTTGTTGTATATTCCTACACGCGCTCCTTTTGATTTATGGAATCGTGACATGACGCGCGGTTTAAAACTATATGTGAAGCGCGTATTTATTATGGATGATGCGGAACACTTAATGCCGATGTATTTACGTTTTGTAAAAGGGGTCGTGGATTCCAATGATTTACCCTTAAATGTATCGCGAGAAATATTGCAATCGAATAAAATTATCGACAGCATTAAATCGGGTTGTGTGAAACGTGTGTTGAGTCTATTGGAAGAATTAGCGGATAACGACAAAGAAAAATACGCGGCGTTTTGGAATGAGTTCGGCCAGGTCTTGAAAGAAGGCCCCGGCGAAGATTTTGCAAATAAAGATCGTGTTGCAAAATTGCTTCGTTTTGCCAGCACAACTCACTCATCTGAAAAATCCGAAGTCTCTTTAGCGGACTACCTGACTCGCATGAAAGCTGGCCAAGATAAAATTTATTATGTTATTGCCGATAATTATTTATCAGCAAAGAACAGTCCGCTGTTGGAGGTATTCAATAAAAAAGGCATTGAAGTGCTGCTGTTATCGGATAAAGTGGATGAATGGTTGGTGGCGCATTTAACAGAATTTGAAGGGAAGCCGCTGCAATCGATTGCAAAAGGTTCTTTAGATTTGGGTGATCTTGATGATGCAGAAACGAAAGAAGAAACCAAAAAACAAGAAAAAGAATTTGAAGATTACATCAAGCAGATGAAAGAAACACTCAAAGAAGAAGTGAAAGAGGTGCGTTTAACACATCGTTTAGTCGATTCACCGGCGTGTGTGGTGTTTGATGAACATGATTTAAGTGGTCATATGCAACGGTTGTTAGCGCAAACGGGGCAGCAATACTCGGCAACCAAACCCATTTTAGAATTAAATCCCAAGCATCCATTAATTTTACAACTGCGAGCAGAGAAGGATAAGACGCGTTTTAATCGTTGGGCGGATATTATTTTAGGGCAAGCATTATTAGCGGAAGGTGAGCGACTCAAAGATCCAGCGAAATTTGTGAAAGGGTTGAATGAGTTGCTGTTAGATAAGTTTTAAGGCGTTGGTGGGTGATGGGCGAATCTGTCCTCTCCCGCCTGCGGGAGAGGGAAGCTCGACAGTGAGCACCATTGCCGGTAAGACAATTAAAATAGTTTATTTTCACCAAAATATTTATCTGAAACACTATAGCAACTTAAGGAATTTCCCATCGCAAGATGGGGAATTCCTGAGCCCCTAGAAGAACCCTACAATACCCAAACGATCAATGCTACAATGGTGTGAGTCCTCCCACTTAACATTAACAAAAAATTAAACTTAATTCCCCGCGGCTTACCGCGGATTTCCTCAGCAACGGATTACATCATGCTATCACTGCACGCCGAAATGACGCACATTCATCCTCATCTTCCAGGATATTTATTCTGCATGAATTTACAGGGCATCATTCAAAGTGCGACCAACGCCGTGAGCGAACTTTTCAGCGTATCGTCACCAGATGCATTGCTGAATCGTCACCTTGGTGATTTTCTTACAGCAACATCACTGACTCCAATAACAGAACACCACCAGTGGCTCATCAATAGCCGACAGCCCCAATCCTTCGAAGAAATATGGGAATTACACGATCATCGTCGCTATGTTTTTTTGAGTCAGTACTCTCTTTTTTACAGTGCTGAGGGAACAGTGATTGCAATATGGGTAAATGCAACAGACATTACCGCTATAAAAAACAATTTGCAACACGTGACGGAAGAAAAAAAAATCACCGCATTGTATTTGAAAAATATCGTGACTCATCTTGCTGATCATGTTTTTTGGGAAGATCGTGAGGGACGCGTTTTAGGTTGTAACGATCAACAAGCCATCAATGTAGGTCTGAAAAAAGCAGAAGATCTCGTCGGAAAAACCATTGACGATATTGCGCATCTTTTAAAATGGGAACCGCACCTCACTGAAAATTTACGCCGCAATGATTTAAAAGTCATGCACGAAAATAAAATCATTACAGTAGAAGAAGAAGTACGATGGACGGAGGGAACTAACCGAACGTATCTCTCGAAAAAAGCACCTCTTATCGACGAAGAAGGTCAGTGCATCGGTATGCTTGGATTAGCCTTTGACATTACAGAACAAAAAATCATTGAAACACAATTACGTGAGGCAAAAGAACAAGCCGAAATTACCAATATTGCCAAATCCAATTTCATTGCTAATATCAGCCATGATTTGCGAACCCCATTACATACTATGCTTGGCATTGCAGAACTACTGCAAATTAAACAACATTACCCTGAACAAGAAGATCTCATCGAAGGTATCATACAATCAGGACAATCCCTATTACAGTTGGTTGAACAAATTCTTCAGTTTTCAGAGTTGGAATCACGTCATGAAGACATCCAGTTTGAAAATTTAGACCTACGTCAATTAATCGAAAATATCATTCTCGAACACGTTGGAAAAATAAAAAGTAAAAATATCGATTTAATTATTTCTTATTGCGAAAATACCCCTCATCTTGTAAAAAGTAATGCGCAATATTTGCGACGGATTATTTGCAACTTGATCGGCAACTCCATCAAATTTACTCAAGGTGGGTATATATTAGTTGCCGTTGAAACCGTTGAACTTTTTAAAGATCGTGCTACCTTACAAATTATTGTTGAAGATACGGGGATCGGTATTGCAAGCCATGAAATTCAACATATTTTTGAACGTTTTTACCGTTCCGATCCTTCCTACACGGGGAAACATAAAGGATGCGGTCTCGGCTTGGCGATTGCCAAACAGCTGACGGAACGTTTAGACGGAAAATTAAGCGTCAACAGTCAACTCGGCATAGGAACCACCTTCAGTTGCACGATTACGTTTATTTTAGCAAACACAACCATGGATTATTTTAAATTAGAAAATGAATTTTTAGATGCCGATATTCTTATTATTGATGATCATGCCAAACGCCGCGAAGCGCTATTAAGGCAGCTACCCTGCAAAAAGAAACTAGCCCTAACCAGCGAAAAAGCCGTCGATTTATTTGCCGAAAAAAAAGTTTTTTTCTCACATAATTTGATAATCATCGACAGTGAAATCAAAGCGATACAACCAGAAGCGCTGGCTAAACTCATTCATTTCTGTAATAAAGAATCCATACTACCCATGTTGGTATTAGTATCAAAAATGCAAAATAATCAAATATTGAGTCATCCCAATAGTTATTTTCAGCAATACCTTTCTAAGCCCATTCAACCAACGGAAATTAATCACCGGCTAGCACCCACCTGGAAAAAATGGCGTGAATCGCAGCAAAGAAGAACACACAAACCCATTCAACATGCCTTGAGTGTTCTAGTGGTGGAAGATGAACCGCTCATTCAAAAATTCACGCGCGCCATACTGATTGAATTTGGCTGCGACGTATGTATTGCTAAAAATGGTCAGGAAGCTTTACTGCAATCGCAACGTCAATTTAATCTTATTTTTATGGACATCGGTTTACCTGACATGAGTGGACTCGATGTCACTCAATGGATTCGCAGCAATTCCAACAATAAAACCACCCCCATTATTGCGCTTACCGCTCACGTTTCTGAAGAAGACAAAGCGCGCTGCTTAAACGCCGGCGTTAATGATTTTTTAACGAAACCAGCCTCGTATGCTAACTTTAAAAAGCTCTTGGTCAAATATCGTTGAAAATAAAAATCCCCACCGCAAGCCACGGGGTATTTTTATTTTCCTGTTATCGGCTTATCGGCAAACCGGCCTCTTTCCATGCACTAAATCCACCATCCATCGACAATACGTTTTTGTAACCCATTTTCTGAATATTATCCGTCGCTAATGCCGAACGAAAACCACCACCACAATACAATACTAATTTCGTGTTAGGGTCAGGAATCATTTTCTCGATATCGCGTTCGATAACACCTTTGCTGAGATGAATGGCATGAGGTAAATGACCTGCTTCCCACTCACTCTCTTCACGCACATCAACGAAGGTGAATTTTTCCTTGTTGTCCAGCATTTTTTTTACCTGAGAGACCGTGGTTTGCGTAATACGCGATTTTGCATCCGTGACAATTCCCAAAAATCCTTTGGCATGTTGTTTCATCATTTCCTCCTGAAAATTCCTGTTGCCAATAAACTCTATTGCACTAAACTTTTTTGCGCCATCTCATACACATCACTCGACAATTTTTCTGCTTTTAAAATTCGAGCTAACTGTTGTTTCATCAGTTTTTGTCGTTCTTCATCAACCTGACCCCAGCGTGTTAACGGTTGTAAAATACGCGCGGCGACTTGTGGATTACTGGGATCGATTTTTAAAACTTGATCCGTTAAAAATGCATAGCCCGCCCCATTTTTTTCGTGAAAACGCAATAAATTTGAACCAAAACCGCCTAACAGTGAATAAACTTTATTCGGATTCATGATGTCAAAAGCAGGATGCGTCATATAATGTTTCACTTGTGCTAGTGTGCTCGGTAAAGTCGATACAGCATGCAACAGCAACCATTTGTTCACCACCAACGGTTGCTGTTGCCATTGATCATAAAATTGTTGCAATGCTTTTTCGCGATATTCACCGTCTTGATCATTTAGCGCAAGCAATGCGCCCATTGCGTCCGTCATGTTATTGGCTTTTTCATGTTGCAGAAACGCCATTTGATAGAATTTTTTTTCTTTCGTTGCGGTTAAATAGCTGAGCGCGACATTTTTGATGGCACGCTGACCGACTTCTACCATGGTAAATTGGTATTCTTTTGAAGAAGCGCGTTCATAATGCATTAGCCACTCCGCACTCAGGCAAACAGCCAATGATTTTTGAATATACTCACGTGCTGTTTGCGCGAGTTCCAGATCCAGAGGTGTTTTTTTCTGTAATAAGTAATTTAATCCTGGTATCGTGACAAGACGTGCTAAAAATTGCATATCTTGTTGCTCGTTCGCCACCATTTTTTGATAAACATCAATCAAACGATTATCCATCACTAAATCTTCACCTCGTTGCAAGCGATCCATCAATACAAAAATCAAACGACAAAAATAGTGCTGCGAGGCTTCATACCGCGCAAAAGGATCACTGTCACCGTGTAACAAGCACAACAATTCGTCATCACTGTATTGATAGTTTAATTTCACCGGCGCAGAAAAATTCCGCAACAAAGAAGGGATTGGTTTTTCTTGCACGTTAACAAACGTAAAAACTTGTTTGGGGTTTTTGATTTCTAAGATGCGCGTACCCGATTGGGCAACCTGTTCTCCCATTAATTGACTTGGCATATCCTGACATTGATTTGAAATCAAACCTACGGCTAAAGGAATATGAAAAGGTAATTTTTCCTTTTGTCCTGGTGTGGCGGGGCACGATTGGGTCACTGACAATGTAAAGGTCTGTTGTGTTTCATCATAATCACCTTCTATTTCTAATTGTGGAGTACCCGCTTGATCATACCAACGTCGAAACTGGCTGAGATCAATTTGAGAAGCATCTTGCATCGCTTGCACAAAATCTTCAGTTGTTACCGCCTGCCCATCGTGACGTTCAAAATACAAATCCATCGCTTTACGAAAAGAGGTCTCACCAATAATTGTGCGAATCATACGAATCACTTCAGCCCCTTTACGATAAACCGTGTTGGTGTAAAAATTGTTTATTTCCATATAGGATGCTGGCCGAATAGGATGTGCCATGGGCCCCGCGTCTTCTGGAAATTGCAGATGACGCACAACATTACTGGTATCAATCCGAGCAACGCCCACTGACGTCATATCTTCCGTAAAAATCTCGTCACGAAAAACCGTGAGACCTTCCTTCAGCGTGAGTTGAAACCAATCCCGACACGTGATGCGATTACCTGTCCAGTTGTGAAAATATTCATGTCCAATCACGCTTTCTATTGCGATGTAATCGTTGTCCGTGGCAGTCATGGGTTTCGCTAAGATATAACGCGTGTTGAAAATATTGAGGCCTTTATTTTCCATCGCACCCATATTAAAATCACTCACCGCGACGATCATATAAATATCGAGATCATATTCACGACCAAATTTTTCTTCATCCCAGCGCATGGCTTTTTTCAATGCGTTTAATGCGAAGCTCCCTTGATCTTTGTAGCCTTTTTCTAAATAAAGACGCAAATCGATGATGCGATCCGACATGGTCGTTAATTGATCTTGCAAAAGATCAAAGTCGCCCGCAACCAATGCAAATAAATACGCTGGTTTTAACGAAGGGTCTTCCCAATGCACCCAATGTCGATGGTTCGATAGCGACCGTTCTTCCAGCAAATTACCGTTAGATAGCAGCACTGGATAACGCGTTTTATCAGCGGTAATCGTGGTCGTAAAACGCGTCATGACATCAGGACGATCTAAAAAATACGTGATGCGGCGAAAACCCTCTGCTTCACATTGCGTACAAAAATTAGGGCCGGATTTGTATAAGCCGCTGAGCGCTTTATTTTCTTGTGGTTTTATGTCGACAACCGTTTCTAACGTAAACTCATCCGGAACGTGCAATAAGGTTAACGAAACCGCATCCACTTGATAGTCTTGTTCCGATATGGCTTTTCCATCCAAATAAACCGCTTTTAATGTCATGGCTTCACCATCTAGGCGCAGCGGTGCTTTCGATGTGGCAGCGGACGGATTACGGCGACACTTTAATATCGATTTCACTTCCGTCACCGCTTCGTGCAGATCAACGTGGAGATAAATAGCATCAATGAGAAAATCGGTGGGTTGATAGTCCTTAAGGTAAATCGTGCGCGGCTTCCGCTGAGACATCATTAAAAACCTCTTTATGGTGTTTCAGATAAATATTTTGGTAAAAATAAACTATTCTAATTGTCTTACCGGCAATAGTGCTCACTGTCGAGCTTCCCTCTCCCGCCTGCGGGAGAGGCTAGGAGAGGGTTGGCTTCTAATGGCACGATCATTTTCACCAAAATATTTATCTGAAAAGCTATAGCATAATGCAGATGAGCAATTCTAGCACGAAAAAACCTCAAAACAACTGCGTATTCTCGTTCTTCAAAAAAATAACTCGTCCGAATATTTCACATCGAACGGCGAGGGAAGGAGCGTTGAACACAGGATGTACGTCTCTGAAAAAGGTGTCGCCTCGGATTCACGACATAAAATATCCAGAATAATATCACCTCAAGCATTATTTGCTCTTGAGAACGCAATCGTGAGTGTTATAATGTTGCACCACAAGGCTTGAGAAGTTTTTCTTAAACCACTTTGTTTAACATAACAACAAGGAGCATAACATTGGAAGGAATCGCAACCATGATGGAAAGTGAAACCATTGTTCATTCACACGAGACAAAATCTTCTCATCGCGAACAAGATTTTGCAAAAAGCGTTCGACTTGCCTTGCAAGGCTATTTTTCAAACCTAGAAGGCACAGAACCAGCCAATCTTTACAACTTAGTGTTAGCCGAACTGGAAATCCCATTATTAAAAATGGTCATGCGATTTACCAACAGCAACCAAAGTAAAGCGGCTAAAATTTTGGGGATCAGTCGCGGAACGCTTCGCAAAAAACTCGCCATGCATGAACTTAGCTAACACCCATGCAAACTCAACCACCTATTAAACGCGCTTTAATTAGCGTCTCCAATAAAAAAGGAATCGTTGAGTTTGCAGTCCAGCTCCATTCGCGCAACATCGAAATTCTCGCTTCAGGTGGAAGTGCTCGATTACTTAAAACACATCATATTCCGGTGACGGAAATTGCAGACTACACTGGATTTCCTGAAATTCTCGATGGCCGAGTGAAAACATTACACCCCAAAATTCACGCGGGATTGCTCGCGCGCCGTGGCATCGATGATGACACACTGCAACAACATGCGATTAACCCCATTGATTTACTCGTTGTGAATTTGTATCCGTTTCGTGAAACAATACAAAATCCCAGCGTCTCATTATCAACCGCCCTTGAGAACGTCGACATCGGCGGGCCCACCCTATTACGTGCCGCTGCAAAAAATTATCAACACGTCACTGCCGTAGTTGACCCCGATGACTACGAACTCGTTTTGCAAGCATTGCAACAACACAATGCGGTTCCTCTTGAACTGCGGTTGCAATTAGCACAAAAGGTCTTTGCGCACACTGCACTTTATGACACAATCATCGCTCATTATTTAGAATCACATACCACAAAAGAAACCGTGCTTTTCCCCGAAATTTATCATCCCGCCTTTAAGTTGCAGAAAATTTTGCGTTACGGTGAAAACCCGCATCAACTTGCCGCCTATTATGTCGATCATCCATCAAAGGGAACGTTAGCGAATGCTGTTTTATTACAAGGCAAGCCCTTATCTTATAACAATTTAATTGATGCAGATTGTGCATTGCACCTCGTGCAAGCATTAGAGACGCATCGAGCCGCTTGTGTGATTGTCAAGCATGCGACGCCCTGTGGGGTGGCACAAGCAGAAAATGCGATAAAAGCCTATAAAAATGCCTATCGTTGTGATTCAGAATCGGCGTTTGGCGGTATTATTGCTATCAATCATCCACTCACGGAGGCACTGGCCTCACTTATTTTACAGCAACCGTTTGTCGAAGTCCTGTTAGCGCCGGCCGTTTTGCCTGATGCACAAACGCGGTTACACACAAAACCCAATATCCGCGTGTTGCAATATTTTCCCTCAACGAATAAAAATGCGCCACTCGCATTACACAGTATTTCAGGTGGATTATTACTGCAACAACCAGATACATTTTCCAGTTCCATGCAAGCGATGCGTGTAGTGACGAAACGTCAACCCACAACAGAAGAATGGCGTGATCTTTGTTTTGCCTGGCGCGTAGTGAAATTTGTGAAATCCAATGCGATTGTGTTTGCTAAAAATGAAATGACGTTAGGCATCGGCGGCGGCCAAACCAGCCGCGTCTTTGCCGCTAAAATCGCGGTATTGCGTGCCGAATTTGCTGAGTTATCCTTACAACAAGCAGCAATGGCTTCAGATGCCTTTTTCCCCTTTAGCGATAGTATCGAATTTGCGGCACAACACAACATTCGCGCCATCGTGCAACCCGGTGGGTCAAAACGAGATTCAGAAGTGATTGCTGCTGCCAATGCAGCGGACATCGCCATGGTGTTTACAGGTATTCGGCATTTTAGGCACTAGAGGATAACATGAATATTTTAATTATCGGCAACGGTGGCCGAGAACATGCTCTCTGTTGGAAGGTCGCACAATCCGCTCGTGCTACGAAAATTTGGGTAGCCAATGGAAATGCGGGCACCGCATTAGAACCAAAAACCACGAATCTTGATATTGCACCTACCGAAATTGACAAACTGATTACGTTTGCAAAACAACACAAAATAGATCTTGCCATCGTAGGACCAGAAACACCCATTGCACTCGGTCTTTGTGACAGAATGCGCGCAGCAAAAATTCCCTGCTTGGGTCCCTCGCAAGCGGCCGCACAGTTGGAAAGTTCAAAAAGTTTTTGCAAACATTTCCTGCAAAAGTATCATATTCCAACCGCCAAATTTAAAATCTTTGAAGACAGTGAAGCGGCGTTAAAATATTTACAACAACAATCATTCCCCATTGTGGTTAAAGCCGATGGTTTGGCCGCTGGCAAGGGGGTCATTATCGCTGAGAATCTCGCTGAGGCCACTCACGCGGTAAAATCCATGTTATGTGATCAGCAATTCGGCCAGGCTGGCAACCGCATCGTGATTGAAGAATTTCTCGACGGCGAGGAACTCAGTTTTATTTGCTTAGTGTCCAATCAACAGGTTATTCCGCTCGCCAGTTCACAAGATCACAAGCGACGCGACGATGGCGATCAAGGCCCTAATACCGGTGGTATGGGTGCTTATTCCCCTGCTCCACGGTTAACACCCGCATTGAACGACACCATCATGCAGCGCATTTTGTATCCAACGGTTGAAGCATTGGCAGAAATAGGCACCCCTTATTTAGGCTTTCTTTATGCTGGCCTCATGATTACCCCTGATGGTCCTAAGGTGTTGGAATTTAACTGCCGCTTGGGAGATCCAGAAACTCAACCCATTCTCTTTCGGCTGAAATCGGACTTGGTGGAAATGTGTCTCAATGCCATCCACCATACACTGGATACAATGACCTTGAGCTGGGACCAAAGACCCGCGCTCACCGTTGTACTCACTTCGGGCGGATATCCCGATAAATATGAAAATGGACATGAAATCAAGGGATTACCGGATCGTGACCCTACCGATAGTAAGGTATTTCACGCCGGAACCACCCTTGACCATCATCAAGTTCTAACATCAGGAGGACGTGTACTCAGCGTTACGGCGATAGGCAAAGATTTAAGGACTGCCCGCGATAACGCTTATAAAATAGCTGAACATATTCAATGGCCTGGACGATTTTATCGTTCAGATATTGGACATAAGGCCTTGTAAGAACAGTTTCTGTGCATTTTTTATGAATGTGGCCTCGGATTCATGTATTTGCTGCAAAGCGGGTGACGCGAGACAGAGATCTTGCCGCGCAGGCGAAGCCGAGCAGCGAGATGGCGAGCGGCAGGACCCGCGAACCTGGAGTAGGCACCCGTTATATCAATGCAAGACTACACCCTTTTTTATTTATGGAAAAACAGAACTTTTGTACAGAAAAGATAATAACTGTACTTTAGCTACACAGATTGGGCATTTAAGGATATAATAGTCCAACTTTGTTACAGATTAACCCTAAACCCGGATATTTCACATCGAACGGCGAGGGCCGGTGTGCAGTCAACAAGAAATATCTAGGCTAACAGTTATTCATTTTTAATGAACGAGCATTTTGGAATTGGTTTTTATGTCTAATACTTATGCAAGTATAAAGCCCCACGTGGTCAACAAAACGTCGGACCTCAGCCATCCGACGGATTTCTCTCAACAGGTGCATCGACCGCTGACCGAAGCTATCACACTCAGCAAAAGCACATCCAAAGCGTTTGATATTCAACATTCCATTAATCCGTTAATCGCAGCGGCAGCGCCCCTATTAATGGTGATCACCACACTGAAAAAGCACGCTTTGCATGCGGACCCAACTCATTTATATCAAGCGTTGCTGCAGGAAATTAAAACCTTTGAAAATAAAACACGAAAATTAGATTATCGTTCTCCCATTATTTTAGCGGCACGATATTTACTGTGTGCTTTTATCGATGAAATCCTTTCCGACGCGCAAGAAAACCTTCAAAAATCATGGCAACAAAGTCCCTTTTTACAAATTTTACAAAATGAAACGTGGGGCGGCGAACGATTTTTTGTAATACTCGAACGTGCCGCAGACGATGCACAAACACACGTTGATTTACTAGAATTAGGTTCACTGTGTTTATCGCTCGGATATCAGGGAAAATATCGAAAACCCGAGTTTCCCAAGCGCGAATTAGAGAATGTCACCGACAATTTATTAATACTCATTCATAGAGTACGCGGCAACCCACCGGTATCATTGTTCGTAAAAAACACCGGCAAAGCCAATATCCCCATTATTTGTAAACGCGGCACCAAAAAAATCCCACACCGGATGATTGCCATCGGCATTTTTATCATAGGAACGCTTGGCATTTACATCCCTTACAAAACACATCTGTCCCACGTTAGCAAACCGGTGGCGGCGTTAATGATTAAAGATTCGGTGGGCCAAAATGATTAAGCGCGCACGCACCTTATTCAAACATTTTTCATCAACATCCGTGCATCATACTGAGCTGCTGAAACAAACACACACGGCGCTGCAACAAGCCGAAGAAAAACGCGGCCATGGGCTAACACGTTTATGGAAAAAACCCAAAGAAAAATCTTGGGTGCTTCTAATCGGTAAACACGGTGCGGGAAAAACGACGTTACTTGAAAAATCGCAATATCCCTTGCGCTCACCCTTCAAAAAATCCATTAAAAATATCAATGAAACTAAAAATATCGATTGGTGGATAGGGGATGATCTTGTTTTTATTGACCCTGCAGGAAAATATTGTTTTTCAACACCGCTTGAGCAAGAGCACTATCAGTACTGGCAGAACTTTCTGTCTATTCTTAGCCAAAAATACCCCCATCCTTTTGACAGCGTTAGTCTGATTGTGGATTTACCGACATTGATTTACCATCAAGACATCAGTTTTGATGATTTTGTGCGTCGTTGGCAAGAGCAAATTCGTCTGCTGGAAAATTTCTGCGATCCTCTGTGCATTAACATCATCGTTACTCAATGCGATTATCTTGCCGGTTATGCGGAATTTTTTGCAAATCTCGACAGTCAACAGCAGCAACAAGTTTTTGGATTTTCGTTGATGGATTCAAGTCAAACAACGCATGTGCACGATCTTTTTGTACAACGCTTCCATGATTTTATTCAGATCGTGAATCAACGAACATTAAACCGACTGCACCAAGAACCCAATCATGAACGCCGTTTACGCATTCACGATTTTCCTTTACAACTTGAAAAATTAGAAAAACCCTTGTTTGCGCTGCTTAACGCACTGTCTGATTCAAATACCCTTTTTGTTAATAATGTCTTTTTTTGCAATAGTGCACAAACTACTCACCCCATTCATTTATTGAATGATGATTTAAATAAAACATTTCAACTAAAAGCAACCAATGAAGCCCCACTCGTCGCTGAAGAACGCGTGTTCTTCACACACGATTTAATTCCAGAGCTTGGCAAAGCTAACATCGTCAAACCTATTCTGCGAAAAACCACCACCAATAAATGGTGGCACTTTTCCAGTTATCCCCTTGCCATCATTGTCATCATTATTTTGACTGCGATTTATCATCACAGTTACCGCAATAATCTTTCTGCAATCAATGCTATTGCCACATCCATGACTCAACCGAATGGGCAACTCGCGTGGTTATCCGAATTAAATCATTTAAAACAAGCAGAAGAAGCAACCGATCGATATAAGCTTGGCAATTACCGCATTTTTGGTTTTAACCAAGGCTATGAGCTTACTCAAGAAATCAAGCGTCAATACAACTGGCGTCTCACCCATCAATTTATTCCTTATCTTAACGAAAGCATTGTGACCAAAATCAAACAAGACAGCGATACAAATTCGCCCGAGCTTTACAATTCATTAATGGTATATTTGATGATGGGTCAGCAGGATGAACGTGACGATGCCTTCATCAAAAATTGGTTTCATAAATTATGGAAAAATCAATTTCCCGATGACCCAAAATCGCAGCGCAATTTAAATCAATATTTATATGATGTATTGCGTAATCCTATTGTTCATTGGAAAAAAGATAAAGACCTCGTTCAACAGTCGAATGAAGCATTACAAAAACAGCCTCTAGCAGATATTGCTTATCGAATGCTGCGTAATAATAGCCGTTTAGATAGCTTACCATTAAAAAATGGCATGAGTATCGAGGGTATTGATTTATCAAAAGCCAGTATTCCAGTTTTTTATTCGACGAATAACTTCGCCCTGATTTATAAAAAGGAAATACCCCATCTTGCTGAAGCAATTTTTAAAGGAAAAAGCATCTTACAAAACAAGCATTCCACAGATTTAACGTTAGAAAAATTAATAGCGCAATTACAATTGATGTATGTACAGCGCTATTTAAGTAATTGGAATACCAGCATGCAGCAAATTGCGTTTCAACAGCCGAAGAATTTTAAGCAAGCGGCTGAGCAAACGAATTTAATTACCAATCCACATTCACCGCTCTGGCAGATTTATCAACATGCCATTGATGCGATTACCCGCTCGAGTGGTGAAGAAGATTTAAAAAAAGCTTTCGCTGAAAATAATATTAACTTAGCAGACTACATGCCCTCTGCTGACAAAGCAAAAAATACGGCAAAAGCGCTCAATCAGCTACAAGCTTATTTACAACGCATCAATGATGCGCCCTCCCCCGTCAAAGCGGCCTATGATGCAGCAGCACAACGTTACAATGAAAATGACACTAAAGACGTGATCACGAATGTGTTAAACACAGCAAAATCTCTCCCCAACCCATTACAACATTGGACGGAGGAAATGGCACGTAACGATTGGAAATTGATGTTGGACAATTCCAAGGATTATTTAAATATCCTGTGGAAAACCAACATTGTGTCCGCGTATCACAAAACCATTGCAAATCGTTTCCCAATTTACAACGAATCAAAGGACGATATTGCGGTCAATGATTTTAATCAGTTTTTTGGTCCTGGCGGTATTATTCAAAATTATTTTAATACCTATTTGAAACCATTTGTGGATATGTCACAACCCTACTGGGTTTGGAAATCATTAGACGGCGAAAAAATCCCTATTCCACAGTCCGGATTGGATATGCTGCTGCGTGCATCAATGATTCAGCAAATGTTTTACACTAACAATCCCAATGCACCCACGTTGAATTTCACCTTGCAGCCCGTGGACATGTCGATCGACAGCAGCCAATTTACTTTAAATATTGGCGGTCAAATGCTACGTTACACCCCAGGTATCAAGAAAATCAGTGAATTACAGTGGCCAGGCAGCGACGGCGAATTTGTCACCGCACGATTTGATGACACCACACAAGACAACCCCACACTCACAACGATGGGACCGTGGGCATGGTTACGATTATTAAATAGCGCAACGATACAGCCGAATGCAAGTAATCCACGCCAGTTTCAAGTGACCTTTAAACTTGGCACTCAGCAAATCAATTATCAGCTCATTGCTGATAATCCAGTGAACCCCTATACACCCAATGTGTTGTCTCAGTTTCGTTGTCCGGAAAAATTTTAATTTGACGAGGTTGGTGTTATCTCTGATTGAGTGCAGCGTGTATGGCGGCATAAAAATAGCTTCGTGAGTGGATTTACCAAAAAATATGAACTTAAAATTCTTTCATGATCGAAATTTGGATCCCCGCGATTCGGCCGTGACAGTTCAATATTTTTTTAATTTCTTTAGACGGCCTCATGCGAGGATGACGAGCTTGGGTTAATTTATTTTCCTTAACTGTTTTTGCAATTCAGTTTTGAACCTAAAAATCGCTTGTAATCGGTATAATACAATAGTTTTTGAAAAATTAGCGGGCTTCACCGAGGCTACATTTGCCAAGCAAGCAAACCCAGCAAGTATTCGCCGGGTTTGCTGGTAAAAATCTATACGTTCACACTATCCCTATGTTGGTATTCCGGTAAAGTTAAGGCACTTTCTTCAAGTGGTGCTTGATCAGGCGAAGAATGAGTCCACAGTAATAAATGGCTTTGACCGCGAAGATAACGCGACAGAGACCCGCAGTGGCCACCCATTTTTTCGGTGACAATCTTTTGCAAACTTTCAAAATGCTTCGACTCTCGCTCGTGCATTCTTTTTAAATTACTTAAACTCGTCCCCGCCTCCGTCAAAATCGTTTGTTCCCACGTACAATCCGGCGGCATTCCATATCCCATTTCTTTTGCTTCCGATATTTTTTTATTAATAAAAAACTGCGCAGTCACTTGTAATTCTTCTTCTCGACGCTTCGCACGTTTAATTTCCGTCAGGCTGGTTTTACTTCTTTCTAGTTGTTCACGCAACAATTTGCTTTCATTCAGAGTGGGACGCCCTAATTCTTGAATTAGTAAGGTGAGCGTTAAAATTCTTTTATCGTATTCTTTAAGTATTAACGCTAATTTTTCTCGCGCTTCTTGCTGGGTTTTTAACTGTTTTTCTAAAATTTCCAGTTGCTTTTTATACGTATTTTCTTTAGACTTTTGCGCAAATGATGAAGACTCATGCATTTTGTGTGCGGTAACAGTTTTCATGATAACCTCCTTTTTTAAGTCCAACATCGTATTCTATCACTAAAAAATGTGATATTTCTCGTGAAAAATCGGTTATTGAACAAGCTAATCATCCGGTAAGCTATTCAAAAAAAAGGATATTATTGGCGCAGTAATCGCAAATTATCAACAACATCACAAGATAACGTCGAGCGCCACGGATTAATATCCAAGCCTCCACGACGCGTATAACGCGCATAAATCGTTAATTCCGACGGCTGACATCGTCGCATAATATCGACAAAAATACGTTCCACACAGGGTTCGTGAAATTCATTATGCTGACGAAACGAAATAAGATATTTTAGCAAACCCTCGTGATTGATTTTATTTCCTTTATAAATAATTTGAACGCTACCCCAGTCCGGCTGGTTCGTTACCAAGCAATTGGATTTCAGCAAATGTGAATATAAAACCTCAAACACAGGATTTTTACTCACCGTTAAATAATCGGGTTCTATTTGGTAATGCTCACATTCGATATCGAGTTCATCCAAGCAAATCCCCTGAAATACTCCGATCCATGATGGCTCAACTGAATTTAACTCGGCAATTTCAACTTGAACTGGCATTCCTGCAGCACGAGATAAGTCTTGCGTGAGTATTTGCACGACTTTTTCTGTTGAATTAAAACGCGTATTATTAAAAGAATTTAAATAAAGTTTGAGTGATTTGGATTCTACTAAATTCGGGGATTCACAGGGGAACACCAATTTCCCGATAGCAACGATCGGCTTGCCCTTCTCATTTAACCACGATAATTCGTAGGCATTCCAAACGTCACAGCCATTAAAGGGTAATTTTTCTTTAATGCCGATCTGCGCCCGATTGCGGCTACGCACAATCGAAAATAATAGACTCGAATCGTAACTCTCGCTATAAATCGATTTTTTCCCAAGAGGGGAAGATTCTGAAAGATTCATGGTAAATACCTTTATTCACAAAACTCTAGCCTGGATATTTCACATCGAACTAGGAAGGTCGGTGTGCCGCCAACGGGAAGGTCTTTTGTTTGAAGGGCGTCGCGACCAGGGAAGGTAAGGAGCGTCGAGCACAGGATGTGCGTCCCTGAAAACAAAAGACCTTCCCGTTGGCGGCAGGGCACTTCGTGTGGCCGTCATCTTCAAAAAGCAACATGAAATATCCAGGCTAAAGGTGCAGATTCAAGACATTAAATACAATTTCTATTGCAATTAATACGATAATGATAATTTCCAATTTATGCGCATGCTTTTCTTCTAAATAGCTGGTAAACATATCGAAAATTTCATTCAGCACATCCAATTGTTGATTAAGTGCTCCTTTTCGCTGCGAAATATCTAAATATCGTTCCAACAATGAAAAATAAGATTCGAGATTAGGATGCTGCCAAAAAAACTTCGGCTGATACGAAAAATTACTCGTTACGTTTAAATCTCCTTTAACGGCCAATATTTCTCCCACAATTTGCCGCATACCTGCACGGGAAAGCGTTATTTTTCCTGCTGATGACAATTCATTAATATAAACTGCATTGGTCTCAATTAATTTATCAACGCGATCTTCAAAAAATTTAAGTTTCATGGATTGCGAAAACCCATACGACAAACTCAATTTCAAATCGGAGTCATCCGCTTCTAACACTAAGCAATCTAAATTAAAATAACTGTGCGGCCGAATCATGGTTTTATCACCAATTTCATAAAAATAATCGTCATATAAATGTCGTTTCAGCACTCCACTTGCACAGCTAATAACATAGGCGATGTATTGCGTCATTTGATAACGTTTGAGATTCCAACTCACCAATGTGCCATTGGAAAAAACGTAATAAAAACCACTCTGATCAGGAATGTGGACTTCCAGCACTTGCCAATGACGATTGACCCTAAATTGCGATTCAGAACGCAGTAAACGTTCCAGCTGAGATAAATTAATTTGATGCGCTACACAATAACAATGACATTCCATGATAATTGACAAACCTCAAATTTTTGAAACAAAAATCCCCGCCGCAGGCAGCGGGGTATGAGTGAATATACCATAGCTCGCTCATCCGGGAAATCAGCCAGCGATCCTCGATGAACATAAAAATCCCCGGGCTGACGCCCAGGGTTTGGCTTCGCTATCAACTCATTGATTTAAAATGCTTATGTGATCTGAAACGCCTGGCTCATTATCGTCAGCCATTGGGAGTAAGCTGGGAGGTTGATTTCCATTCGCCCGAGCGCAAGAATTAAAAAATAACGAGCTCCGCACAAAAACAGATAGACATTGCTCATCCCACCACTTTTCACAAAACGCTTGGTACTGTTTTCGATGCTCCACATCATGAAGCAATTTTAGCAACTGTTGAAAGGCTTTTGGGGCAAATTTATGCAATGCTGACCAGGCGTTCCAGCCTTTATCATCCACTTTTTCCATTACCTGAAGATAAGAGGCTTTATCAATAATACCTTGCGTCTTAGTAAATAGTTCCGCGACGATGAAACAAGCCTCCGGTGCATGCTTTGCCAGCATCATCCAGCCTGTCCAGCCTGTCCAGCCATCTTCGTTTGAAATTGCAAGCGCAGTAAAAAATCTTTTCTTGGAATCTGAGTCGTCGGATTGAGATAATAATGCCACAGCACTTGAGAAAGCCCCCGGTGCAGATATAGACAACGCCATCCAGCCTGCACAGCGATCTTTGTACGAAGTTGAAAACGCGGTGAAAAAATCCTTTTGAGAATCCGGATCGTTTGACTGCGATAATAATGCCACGACACCTGAGAAAGCCTCTGGCGCGGACACAGCGAGCGCCATCCAACCTGTCCAGCAATGCCTATTGGAAGTTGCAATTTCAGTTGCAAGCGTTGCGAAAAAAGCTTTTTTGAAATCCGGATTGTCTAACTGAAATAATAACGCCACGGTACTTGAAAAAACCTCTGGTGCAGACACAGCTAGCACCACCCAGCCTATCAAGCCATTATGGCCGAAAGTGGCAAGCGCTTCGAAAAAAGCCTTTTTGGAATCTGGATCATCTAACTGAGATAATAACGCCACGCTACTTAAAAAAACCTCTGGTGCAGACAAAGCTAACAGCATCCAGCCTGTCAAGGCCACGCCATACTTCTTGTCGAGAGTTGCCGTTGCAAGCGCTGCGAAAAATGCCTTTTGGGAATCCAGGTTCTTCGATTGAGATAATAACTCCACTATCTTCACGCAGATTTTTTCGTTTTTAGACAGTAAGTTATCCCACTGAAGATAGTCAGCATTGCGTAAAAAAGGAAAAAAAACAGCAAGTGTCCTTTCCTTTTTCTGCTGATGGGGGATCAATGCGGCAATCAACTCGTTTTTGTTCTTGTTATTCAGGCGTGCCAGAAATTGTGGAATAACATCTTCTTTTGCCATTTTTTTGTTATTCGGTAGTGCCAATTGACACAGGTGAATCAATTCATCTGGAGTTAACGTAACTCCAGAAATTTCCTTTTTTCTCAATACCTTTATGACGAGTTCAATTTTTTGTTCCGGGGCGCAATGCTTCATTCCCGTCGCCAGTGCTACTTTTTGGTTGGATAATTTCATGGAAAAATCAACCTGAGTTTCTTCGATCAGTCGATCAATAAGCTCCGCTTCGGCTTGTGGTGGATCGAAATGAGCGAAAGATGAAAAAAAGGAATCCGGCGCTCTTTGAGCGAGAGACACGAGAAAAT
>Ga0155581_110_pt2 | contig 35211 bp, 27 predicted proteins | sample RifCSPhighO2_12_FD_107238 | JGI IMG/M metagenome (GOLD analysis project Ga0155581, IMG submission 107238) | Coxiella sp. RIFCSPHIGHO2_12_FULL_42_15 | reverse complement strand
ATAGCCTTACCCCTGCGAATGTACCTCTTTAAATTATAGCCAATTCCACCGGCCTGTTTTGCAACGGATCCAAATATCCAGGTTAGATAAGCACATTTTTTATGGCCGCCAGTGTTATCTGTTGTAATTGGTGCAGTGTAGCGTCATCCGTATTCAGCGGTGGCAGCCAGTAAATGGTATTGCCCAGCGGACGCAGAAGTGCTCCCAGTTCGACGGCTTTTTTATAAACGGCATAGCCGGCGCGTGTTTTATTTTGAGGAACAATCAAATCAGCAGCAACCATGCCACCCAGATAACGAATATTCGTGAGTCGCTGTGTTTCAGTGCTAATTTCCTGCATCAGGTTCGCCAGGGTAATTTCCATTTTTTTTACGCGCGGGTAAATATTTTCTTCTGTTAAAACGTGCAAGCATTCCAATGCGACACTTGCTGCCAGTGCGTTACCGCTAAAAGTATGTGAGTGCAGAAAGGCTTTACCGGATTCATCATCATCGTAAAATAACGCGTAAATAGCATCGGTGGTGCAAGTAACGCTCAGTGGTAGCCAACCAGATGTTAACCCTTTGGAAAGACACAGAAAATCGGGCTCAATTCCCGCATGTTGACACGCTAATGGTAAACCGGTGCGTCCCAACCCAGTCATAATTTCATCGGCGATGAAATAAATATTATTTTCTGCCGTCCATTTTCGCAAACGTCGCAAAAAATCAGGACTGTAAATTCTCATTCCACCAGCGCCTTGCAAAATAGGTTCTACCAACAGTGCGGTAGCGGTGTTGCGATAAGGTTCAAGCTGTTTTTCAATATCGGGCCAATCAGCACTAATGTCTTTCCACAAGGGGTCATGTTGGTGATTGACGTATGGAATATGGTGAATAATAACCGGTGCAAAAAGTAAAGCTTTATACGGTTCACGATACAACCCAACATCACTGACACTCAGTGCAGCGCTCGTTTCGCCATGATAACTGTTTTGCAAAGTAATAAATCTCGTACGTTGTGATTGACCTTGTAGCAAATGCGCATGCACACTCATTTTCATGGCAATTTCAACGGCACAGGAACCATCGCTCGCATAAAATACTCTTTTAAGGGAGGAAGTCAACTCTGCTAGTTTTTGCGATAATTGAGCAATGATTTCATGTGTGGTATTGGCAAGAATGACATGTTCGAATTTATTTAATTGCGTGAGCAGTGCTTGTTTTAAACGCGGATGACCGTGCCCCAACGATTTACACCACCAGCTGGAGATAGCATCAATAAGGGTGCGCCCATCGTTAAGATGAATATAACTGCCAGAAGCAGATTGGATAGAAAGTGGCTTGAATGTTTCGTAGTCTTTCATTTGCGAGCAGGGATACCAGATGTGCCGCAACGATTGATTAATAATTTCCATTTTGTTAACTCTTTTGAGGAATCAAAGTTGACAGGAATCAAGAATAATTTATTATGAAAGGCCATTCAAGTAATAGGATGTGAATGCGATGACTGAAGCGCTTCATCATGATTGGACCCCCTCGCAAATTGCGGTTCTGTTTGATTTACCCTTTAATGATTTACTGTGGCAAGCTCATGGTACGCATCGGCAATATTTTCCCGCCAATGAAGTGCAAGTCAGCACTTTATTGAGTATTAAAACGGGTGCCTGTCCAGAAGATTGTGCGTATTGTCCGCAAAGTGGCCACTACCATACGGGTTTATCAAAAGAAAAATTAATGGAGCTCAATGCCATTGTTGAAAAAGCGCGTGAAGCAAAAGCCAGTGGTGCAACCCGCTTTTGTATGGGAGCGGCGTGGCGCCATCTTCCTAAAAAAGAAATGCCCAAAATCGCTGAAATTGTGAAGGAAGTGAAATCGCTCGGGTTAGAAACCTGTATGACATTAGGGATGTTAACAGAAGAACAAGCGCAGGAATTACACGCGGCGGGCTTGGACTATTACAATCATAATATCGATACTTCGCCAGAATATTACGAAAAAATTATCACAACACGTTGTTTTCAAGATCGAATAGATACGTTAGCCCATGTGCGTCATGCGGGAATTAAAGTTTGCTGTGGAGGTATTGTTGGTTTAGGAGAAACACGAATGGATCGCATTGAGTTTTTGCGTGCGTTGGCGAATTTGCCAGAACATCCTGAAAGCGTTCCCATCAATCGTTTGGTCTCTGTACAAGGGACTCCGCTTGAAAAACAATTACCGTTAGATAACTTAGAATTCATTCGAACGATTGCGGTAGCACGTATTATTATGCCGAAGTCAGTGGTACGTTTATCCGCTGGGCGTGAAAAAATGTCGGATGAAATGCAAGCACTGTGTTTTTTTGCGGGTGCGAATTCAATTTTTTACGGTGAAAAATTATTAACGACGAAAAACCCCGAGTGTGAACGCGATGTGCAGTTGTTTCAAAAACTTGGCATTAATCAAAAGGGGTATGATGTGGCTCCGGTATGATGCAAACACAACTCACTGAGCGTGTTTTACAACATCAACAAAAGCATTTGTATCGAAAACGATGTCGGCGTACGGCTGAACAGTGGGTGTTCTGCAGTAATGATTATTTAGGAATGGCACAACATCCCGACGTCATTGCCGCGGTAAAACAAGGTGTTGATGCTTATGGTGTTAGCGGTTCTTCCTCACCATTAGTGGCGGGATATACAGAAGCCCATCAAGCGTTGGAACTTGCTTTTGCAAAATTTCTTAAGCGTGATGCGGCACTCTTATTTTCATGTGGTTATATGGCAAATTTAGGTTTGTTGAGTGTATTGGCAAATCAAGGTGACACTATTTTTGCGGATAAATATATCCATGCTTCATTGATTGATGCCATTCGATTATCGCAAGCAAAATTGCGTCGTTATCCGCATTTAGATTATTGTCAACTGAATGCGTTATTAATGCAACCTATGGGCGCCGGAAGAAAATTCATTGTGTCCGATAGTGTATTTAGCATGCAAGGAAATCAAGCGGATATTGCGCAATTAGTGGAGATTTCGCAACGGCACCAAGCCACTCTAGTGATCGACGATGCGCATGGTATTGGAATACTGGGTGAGCACGGTGCTGGGATCGCGGGATCATTTGCTCAAGAGGAAATTCCCATTTTAATGTGTCCGTTGGCAAAAGCATTTGGTGTGATGGGCGCTATCGTAGCAGGATCTTTTGCTTTAATTGAATCTTTGGTGCAGTTCGCACGACCGTATATCTATACCCATGCATTGCCGCCGGCATTAGCGGTCGCCGGACTTGTCAGCTTACAGTGTGTTGAGAAAGAAAGTTGGCGTCGCGCGAAATTACAAAAATTGATTGCGTATTTTCGGCAGCAGGCGCGGTATTTCAATTTGCCGCTGATGTCTTCTTTAACGCCGATACAGCCGATTATCATCGGATCTTCGCAGAAGGCACAACAGCTCAGCGAACGTTTATTACAAACCGGGATTTTATTAAATGCGATGCGCCCACCAACGGTTCCGGAACATGGGGCTTGCTTGCGAGTCACCTTGACGTGTTTACACGAAAAGCCGCATATTGATCGACTGTTGCAAACGATTAAATACCATTATGACGATTTATCATAAAAAAATAGGTTGTGGTCCAAATCTCGTATTATTACATGGATTTGGTTTTCACAGTGAAATTTGGCAAGAACTGGTTAACCATTTACAAACGCATTTTACGCTGCATTTACTGGATTTACCGGGGTTTGGGTTAAGTCGCCATAGCGCATTTCCCGACAATTTACCACATTTAATTCAAGCATTATTACCCGTTTTACCTCAGCAAGCGCAGTATTGTGGTTGGTCCTTGGGTGGCTTTATTGCGATGGCGTTGGCTGTTTATGTGCCGGAACGCGTGCAAAAATTGGTGACGGTGGGGAGTACGCCGTGTTTTTTAGAGGCAGAAAACTGGCGAGGTGTTCATCATCAAGATTTCCAGCGGTTCTATAGGGACATTCAGCATCACCCTCAACAAGGATTAAAACGATTTCTTACCCTATTGTTGGCGGATCACGCTGATCATCGGCGCTATTTTATTCCCCTGGCAAACAGGTTGTTTCAGCAGGGCGTTCCATCAAAGCCAACCTTGTTATCGGCACTGTCACTGATGCGAGAAGGCGATTTACGCCGTGAAATGCAGCAGATTCATTGCAGCCATTTCCATTTAACCGGTGAAAAGGATCTATTGACTCCCGTTAATGTTAGTTTTCCTCGAGTCATTATTCCAGCGGCAGGTCATCTTCCGTTTCTCACGCATCGCGATGTTTTTTTAAGTGTGCTGCGGGAGTTCTTGGATGACTGATGTGGCGTTAATGCGTCGACGTTCGATTATGCGTTGTTTCGATCGTGCTGCCGACAGTTACGATTCTTATGCAGAATTACAATTTCAAGTTGGGTTGCAGTTGGTGAGGGCGATTCAAAAACAAGCGACGGGATTTCTGATGAGCGCGGATGTGGGTTGTGGTACGGGTTTATTAACGAACCAACTTGTTGAGCATCTCTCTATTGCGCGTATTTTTCCGATTGATATTTCCACTAAAATGGTTATGCGTTGTCAGCAGAACCTGTTAAGGCATCGAAAAAATTGTTTGGTCGGTGATTTTAATTTCCTGCCTTTTTTTTCGAATTCAATGGAATTGATTTTTTCAAACATGACGTTGCAGTGGAGTTTTGATCTTGTCGCGACATTACAAGAATTATTGCGTTGCCTTAAAGTCGGTGGTTTTTTAGCATTTACCCTTTTTGTTGAGGGTACTTTAGAAAATGTCCGTGAGTTATTAAACATCAATTCATTTTATTCGACGCAGTTTCTTAATGCGCTATTGCGGCAATTGCCGGTTGAGGAGCGGCTGTTTGAAACAGCAACCCATGAAAAACATTTTCAAGATTTGTGGAGTCTCATTGCTTTTTTTAAGAAAACGGGGGCCAATTATACGGCGGAGAAAAAAAGCTTTAGCACCATGAGAGAATACCATCAAAAAATAATATTATCCAAAGGCTCGCATCCCATCAATGCTTCCTTTAACGTAGCGACCTGTATTCTTCGGAAAATAGAACGATGAAAAAAATTTTTGTTGCAGGTACAGACACACATGTGGGTAAAACAACGGTCGCTTGTGCACTGTTGCACTTTTTAAAAAACCGTGGTCACTCCGTGTTGGGCGTTAAGCCCGTTGCTTCGGGCTGTGAGCTGACGCCACAGGGGTTGCGAAATTCAGACGCACTGCAGTTGCAATCACTCAGTTCGTTCCAACTTCCTTATGAAACCATCAATCCTATGGCTTTTCGGCTGCCCATTGCACCACATATTGCGGCACAAGAAGCATCGCAACCATTATCCGTTGCCTATTTGCAGCAGCGCTGTCAGCCTGCTTTATCGATACCGGCTGATTTTACCGTTATTGAAGGGGCAGGGGGGTGGTTGGTGCCATTAAATCAATACCAGACGTTGGCGGATGTCGTCATTGCGTATTCTTGGCCTGTCATCCTTGTGGTGGGTATCAAGCTGGGTTGCTTAAATCATGCGTTATTAACCACTAAAATCATGCAGCAGCAAGGGGTATCTTTGATGGGATGGGTGGCAAACCATATCGATCCGGTGATGCCATATGCCACGGAAAATGTACTCACGTTGCAGGCGTATTTGAGCGCTCCTTGCCTTGGAGTCATTTCACACAATATGGTCAAAACAGACGCTATTTTTAACGAAAAAATCGCGGTGTTATATAATTATAATTAATTAACAGCAAATGCGCAGCAATTCCCCAAGCTCATTATCTGTCAACTTATTGTAAAGGAGCTACATACAATGCGATTTAAGAAATTCCTGTTAACGACCTGTTTCATGAGCGGTATTTTATTTTCTTTATCACTGCAAAACGTTTTTGCTGCACAGCAAGAAAGTTGGTCGGAATGGCTGCGAACTTTACGTCAAGAAGCGATTGATCAAGGCATTCGACCTGAATTATTTGACGAAGTATTTCAAAATATCAAAGCCCCTAATCGTACGGTACTCAGTTACGATAAGCATCAACCTGAAAAACGACTCACTTTTTTGAAATACCGTAACACACGCGCTGATCAATATCGCATTGCGATTGGTCGCAAAAAGCTACAGCAATATCGTCCATTGTTGAATGAGATTGGTCAAAAATATGGTGTTAATCCTTGCTTTATTGTTTCATTGTGGGGATTAGAAACGAGTTATGGAACTTTTATGGGGAAATTTCCGGTAGTCCAATCGCTGGCAACGTTAGCGCATGATCCACGTCGTGCGACATTTTTTCGTAAGCAACTATTATATGCGTTACAGATTTTAAATGAGGGGCATATTAAAAATGCTGATTTTAAAGGTGAATGGGCAGGTGCATCCGGTCACCCTCAATTTTTGCCATCCAGTTGGCACAACTATGCAGTCGATTACGATCAGGATGGCAAAAAAGATATTTGGAGTTCTTATCCTGATGTATTTGCTTCTATTGCAAATTATTTATCAAAAAACGGTTGGCAGAAAGATCAACCTTGGGCGATAATCGTCAATGTACCAGAATCATTAACTCATTTAGAAAATCAGAAAATTTCAAAAACACTGGCTGAATGGGAAGCGCTACATGTAACAACGTTAAAGGGTCAATCATGGCCCGAGGACAAAAATTTATTGGCGCAATTAATTCGTCCCGATGGTGGGCCCAATATGTTAATTTTCGATAATTTTAACGTTATTATGAAATGGAACCGATCGAATTATTATGCCGGAACGGTTGGGTATTTAGCGGAAGAAATCTGCCGTAGCCCGCTTTAATTAACGACAGGTGCAAGGTTATTATGTCGGCCTCTGAAGGAATTTCGTTGGCGTTATATGAATATGCCGCGCGGTATTCACTGCGCGAAAATCGCTATTTAAAAGAATTGGGGGATGAGACCTTGCAATTACCCAGCGGCCGTATGATGGCGGCGCGTGAACAAACGCAATTCATCGCGTTATTGATTCAATTGATCAATGCGAAACGAGTTATTGAAATTGGCACATTAACCGGTTACACCACCTTGGCAATGGCATTGGCGCTACCGCCAGAGGGAACGGTAATGACGTGTGATATTCAAGCAGAGACTCCGCAAATGGGCCTGAAATATTGGCAAAAAGCGGGCGTTGCTAATAAAATTCAATTATTCATTACACCGGGCCTCACATTATTGGATGAGTTGATTTTGCAACATCAGGAAAAGTGTTTTGATTTAGCATTTATTGATGCGGATAAAAATAACAATCAACAGTATTTTGAAAAGCTACTGACGCTCATCCGCCCCGGTGGATTGATTATTATTGATAATGTGTTGTGGCATGGCAAAGTGATTGATGATTCTGTGAATGATGCGCAAACTCGATCTATACGCCATTTTAACGAACGACTTCATTCCGATGAACGTGTGGGTGTGAGTATTATTCCATTGGGCGATGGGATGACACTTGCCCGAGTGCGTTGACTTAGTCGCTGTAAAAAAATACCCCGGGCGTCAGCCCGGGGATTTTTATTACGAAGACGAAGGCGATAAGCGAGGATTAATAAACGGCTGTCGCACATGGGTTTCATTACGACGAAGGCTAAAGAAATTCCAACAGGAACGTTCATGATATTCAATCTGTTTGGCATTAACGATGGCCGCTAATGCACTACGTTCATTGACATTTAAATAGAGCGCCGCTTCTTGATACTGATCACTCACTTCGTTGCCATTAGAGTCACTCACCAATTGCGAAATCAATTTTTTGGGGGTGTCGGAGATTTTTTGGATAGCTTCCTCCATTTTTTCGTCGGCTGACAGGTGCTGAATACCCAATAATTCAGCCAATAAATAAAGTGCATTATCAGGCCCCGCTTCTTTTAAATCTTTTAGCCAAGCATCGAAGGTATCAATGAGTAATTGAAATTGTCCGGAGTCTGTGTCCGCATAGTGAGAGCGTAAGAGAGAACTTGCCATCCCATTATCAACGATGGGTGCAGCAAAGGTATTGAATGCGGTTGTTACAAACATAGCCATTCCAAGCCATAATTCAATGGGACGCATAAAGTGAAACATATTTTCAGCGGCTTTTTCAGTGAGATAAACACTGGTCGCCCATGAAAAGCAGCCCAAAAAGTACAAAGCGGCGAGGCTCAGCATTGAAAAAACGGGTAAATTATACATGGCATGGGGAAAACAGTGCCGACCGAGAAATTGTAAGCACGTGGGGGCATTTTCAGAACCCGACCACGGTTTATTTGGATCGATTCCCATTCGATAACCGGTGGTTGCAATAGACGTTACAATGGTTTTAACGAATTGCAAAATGAGATAAGCAAATATACCCATCGCGGGTACTGTAAAGCCCCATGCTAACGCGGGATCTCCCCATGCATCTGTAAGGCCTTGTTGGGTTGCATAGGTGTAGGCTAATACCGTAGAGGATGCAGTCAGTTGCGCCAAAAGAGTCATCAAGGTGATGTACCATCGTCCGGGAAGACTTTGTGTTGTTGTAATTCGAGCAATTTCATTGGATTGCAACAGAAGCGCGATGATATTAGCCATGTGTACTCTTGCAACTTCTGAATTTAGGTTAGGATTATTTTTTAATGCTTGTCGCGCGGGGGAGAGATGTTCGAGCATTATTTGTAGTGTTGGATTTTTTCGGTAGTTTGGATTCGATTTCAATAAAAATTTAAACTTATTAACTCGATCTTCAAATTTATTAAGCAATTTTACGCTATACATTTCGGAATTGCTTGGTACAATGCCTCGCAGCTTATTAATAAAATTTCCAATTCGATCATAGAGTCGTGCAGCGCTATAATATTGCAAAGAAGTGTAAATTAGCCATTGTATTCCAATCATGGGTAAATCAGTTGCTTCTGGCAGAAAGGAGTCGCGGCTGAGATAAGCCAGAGGAAAAGCAGCAAATATTGCTGCGATGGATTTTACGGATAATTCAAAGTGACCCATTGATTGGGGTTGAATATCAAAATCATGCAAATTAGGTTCCATTAGCAAAGGATATAAAAACGCCATGATAAAAAATAAATTTAATACACCATTAGTGATGGTGGTTCCACCCACTTTTAATGCCATCAAGGGAAGAGTATCGCCTGCTTCAAGACTGAGTTTGTAAGCAGATTCGGGATAAATGAGTGATGAAATGAGAGCGAGAACACTGGATGAAGCGAGAATCACTTTGTCTTTTCCGCTGGTTTTCATGAGTTTTCGCATGACAAGCAACAGATGATTTAGCGCTAGATTGTTGGAATTGAGAGGAATAATTTCTTCATTTACGGGCGCCTCTGCATCCTGTTGTTCTGATAAGCGAGTTGCTTTATTACGCATAAAGGTATCCTTTTTGTTAGTGCGTTACGGAGATGAAGACAATTTTATAAACTGGCAATATCATTCATGCAAGCCATTTACTGATTTCATACGCATCTCATTTTTTGTTAAGGCACACCGAGCCTCGCCGTTCGATGTGAAATATCCGGGTTATGTTGGTTTAATCGCTTTATTTTTTCCAGATTCATGTCGTTGGCGTAATTCCACATCGATGTAGCGATCAGTAATCGCGCTTGAACCATGACCTGCATCGTCACGCACGTGTTCGCGAGGTCGATGCTTTACATCCTCTGAAATTCCTGTGTGACGCAGCCAGTGTACGGTAGCCGCCTGTAATTCTCGTGCCTCATCGTTAAAACCATCCATTTGCATGCGTTGTATGGCTTTGTCAAAACAAGATTGCACAATATCACGGATATGACGAGTACTCGTTAGACGTCCTTTGCCACGTTTTTTGGATAGCAGTGGCGTATGATCCATGGCATCGGGAAGTGGAGATAGCTGTAAACTTTCTCGATATCGTTTTAATGCGTTGAGCATCGCCGTTGATACGACAATTTGCCGCTCTTTGTTACCTTTACCCACAGTACGAAACCACCAATTCCCATCGTAATCACGAAAAAAATCTTTCATCGTGGGTTGCCAGCGCGCTGAAGTGGCGAGTTCTGAAATTCTGAGGTACATAGCATAGAGTGCATTCATGATAAAAAGCGTGCGCTCATGTTCGAGATTATTGTTGGCCATGCCTTCTGCTGTTTCAATGACGTATGACCATTGCAATTCTGATAAGCGTCGTACGGGGGCTCGTTGTTGGGAACTGCGAATAAATTTACTTTTTTGTCGTATCTGGTTTACTGGATTATAGGCAAGATAGTCGCGTTCAATTAAGTAATTGTAAAAACTGCTGAGAATTGCAAAAATGGCCTGCAACGCTTTTGCTGACAGATGATAATTATGTTTGGCAATCGTGTGTCCCATTTTGCGTGCTGCTTTGGATTGACTGGCAACAAAAGGGCGCCAATACGGGTTTGGTTTACGTAAACCCTCTTGAGTGATGAAGCGATCACATTTTTTTAATGCTATCCATTCATCAGGTGGCGCTTGGCAGAATTGCAAATAAGCTTCTATATGATTTTGTTTGAGGTGCTGCAAGGATTTTTTTGCAATGTGCGCACTCCATTGCAACAACCGTTCGATTTCACGACGATACGCATTGAAAGTGGCATGGCTACCGCGATATTGATAAATAAATTCGATGGCTTGTTGCAAATCATCGGGGTAGGGGTGGGAAACTTGGGTTAATTTAACCTGTTCAAGCGTGTCAAACAGTGCGAGCGGTGGTTTTAATGGCATAGTGACCTCTTGATTGCTGTTCGCTTGCGCTCATTGGAGCTACTGTCTACAATAGCAAATTTGAGAGGAACTATGGCATCTTTTTCTCTTAAACCGAAAGATGTGATTGCACTTGTCTGCACAGGCACTCCGTGTAGTTCAGAATCCGATCCAAAACAAGCCGCGATATACTTAATGGAACGCTATGGTTTTGAAACGCGTTATCATATCGATACGTATCAATCATTACCAGCGCGTGCTCGCGCCGATATTTTTATGCGGTATTTGCTGGATGAACGAATCAGCGCGATTTGGAGTCTGCGTGGTGGTGAAGGGACTGCCGATATTATTCCATATCTTGAGTTACAGGCAGCGACGTTGCGGCGTCTGCCACCCAAACTTTTGATTGGGTTTAGTGATTTTACCTCGTTATTAATTTACTTTGAACAGCGTTATTCTTGGCCAGTGATTCATGGTGTCGGTGCGCGACAGATGCCACTGCGCATGATTGATGAATTATCGGAAACAACGACGTTACGTTGGCTATGCCATAAAAATCATTCGATCGAAATAACGCCATTACACCCATTAAACTCGCTTGCTCACACACCCACGAAAATAAATGCCCGTGTGACAGGAGGAAATCTTTCTTTGTTGCATATTAGTCTTAACGATGTGTGGCAAGTCGAGGGATGTGGGAAAATTTTATTAATTGAAGAAGTGAATGAAAAACCACATAAAGTAACGCGTACGTTAAAACACTTGCACCGCATTGGTTTTTTTAATGGTGTAAAAGCGATTATTTTTGCGGGTTTTGATTTCCCAGATTTGTCATTATTGGAGAATGATGAAATACGCTGTACGATGCTGCGACTCTTTCAACAATTTGGACGTGAAGTGACTTGCCCGGTTTTTTATACTGATTTAATTGGTCACGGCAAAGTGAATTATCCCGTTCCTTTTTATGCGGATGCCGAATTGTGCATGGGGGAGAGGGCCTCATTGTGTGTGCGTCGGGTGCCAATTTGCAGATAACATGACCGCAATGGCTCGTGTTTGCGGAAAGTTCGCAAAAATAATAGTCAGAATAACCATCGTGGGGACACACAGAAACATACCAATGATTCCCCAAATGTATCCCCAAAAAGCTAAAGAAATTAAAATCACAATGGGACTTAGATTCAAACGATCTCCCATCATTTTGGGTTCTAAGATATTACCGACAGCAAATTGAATCACAATTAAGATGGTACCGAGAATGATAAATAATAATAAACTGGTGATTTGAATGGAAACCGCCAGCATAACAAAAATGACGGCAATAATAGGGCCAATAAAAGGAATAAAGTGCAGTAAAAAAATGAGAACCCCCCAAAATTCTGCATAATCTACGTGGAAAAATAACAGCGTAATATAACTGGCAACACCCGCGATGAGATTAATCAGTGTTTTTGCCTTTAAAAAAGTATTAATGTCTGTATGAATTCGTCCAATGATATTATTGACGCGATGATATTGCGCGGGGGTTTTACACATGCCTTTGAGCTTGTTATCAAACGTATTCGCTTCTAACAGAAGAAATAATAAATAAATTAAAATCAGCGTAAAACTGCTTAAGATATTTGAAATCACAATGGCAAGTTTGGAAAAGAAGGTGGATAAATCTAATTTCCCCAAAAGTTGCATGGCATCAAAACGATTTTTGGTCCAGCGATTGAGATAGCTCAGGATTAATTGCAGTTTGCTTTGATAACGAGGCGCTTCGCTAATAATATTGCCGATGGATGAAGTAATCAGCAGAATAAAAACGTAAAAAATAGCGGCAGCAACGATTATCGCAATAAATAAGCAAATTGCATAAGGAAGTCGACGTCTGCCGATTTTAATTTTATGAAAAAGACCGGTAAATTGCAGTATAATATACCAAATTACTAACGCGATGATTAATGGCAGAATTAAATTTTTCCCAATATGCAGAATAAACACAATCAGTGTGATCAGTATCAACCCTGCTGTTGTGTTAATTAACCGAAAGGACCCTTCTGATTTATTGGTGGAGATCATGATACTTTTCCTTGTAGTTCGCTCCAAAGACTTCCAAGAAGTTCATGTATAGCAATATCGCTATACATTAAATTAGTCGCATTGGGGAAATACTGCTTGATGGTATAGCGTTTTTTTCCCAATAATAATTCAGTCGGCGCTGCAAATGGGTGCATACCCTGATATTGAAAGAGTTGCATAGCACGTGGCATATGATAAGCCGATGTGACGAGAATAAATGGCTGTTGTCCTATGATTTTCCGTAGATTGACAGCTTCTTCAAAAGTATCTCGCGAACCATTTTCAATGCGAATTCTTTTGGGATCCACGCCTAACATAGAGGCAACATTATTCATCGCATCACTGTCGGGCGGTGAACCAAACACTCGGCCACCTGATAGAATCAGTATACTGTTGGGAATCATTTTTTGGATGCGAATCCCTTCGATTAACCGTGATAAGGAAGCGGCGCTCAAACGATCATTGGGCGGTGATTCTGCATAACCCCCATTTCCTGCACCCAGGACCACAATATTGCTAATGCGTTGAGGGATATTGTTCATCGGAGGATATTGAGACTCTAAATAATGCAGCAGGGCACCAGGAATAAACGGCGTTGAGAAAATCAATAAAATAAGCGTTCCACACAGCAGTAAAATTTTTCCACTTCGCTTATTTTTGTAAAAGAATAGGATGGCTAACCCAATCATTAATAGTAAAAGTGCAAGGGGAATCGGTAAGATAAAGGCAGCAAGAATTTTTTTTGTTAAAAAGCTCATAACAAAGCTCCTTGCTGCTTTTCATATAACGCATTACTCTTCTGATTTTTTCCAGGGCTTACTCAAAAAATCAGGCTCCTGGTAATACAGGATACGACGTTCATTCTTGAGACGCTCCAGATTCAGGCTCAATGCCTTATTCCAAACGAAACGTGCTTGGCCAGAAAAATCAATGAGCAAAGATCCCTGGCGTGGATTTGGCCTTAATCGGAATTTGTAGGCTCTCCTTATTAACATCCAGCAACTATACTCTCCGTCTATGAACAATTCAACTTGATTCCTCGCGGCTTGCCGCGGGACTTCGGGAATACCTGCAGGCGGCATCCCGGCCATCGCAGTTCGATGTGAAATATCCAGGCTAATCCGTACTTCGTACGCTACAGAAAATTGTCCCTTACAAAAAATTTCCATAAATTTTTGGACTTAATCAGATTTAGTTAATTTTTCTCCTGTAGGATTTTATTGGGTATCGCCAATAACAATAAGGGGGGATTTTGCTGTGTTTACTTTTCGTAATTATCTGGGTGACGATAGAGAAACTTTTCTAGACCCTTCTAAGTTCCTTCATGCAGCATACTTAAAAAACTTGAATGAATTTATTAGATTTTTGCACAGCTGCCCGCTCCCTAAGGAAATTAAAGAAAGCGCCATCAAGGTATTAGAAACTTCGCGTTGGATTAGGTGCAATTTGGATAAAATTTGTTATTTCATTGATCATAAAGGCGAGGAGTTACCTAAACTTCCGGAAAGAGATCGAAGAACAAGTGTTCTTAGAGATCACCTTGGAACGGCTATTCATTTTAATGGTTATGCCAATGGGGAAGAGGCCACTGATAGCTTTAAACGAGTGATTGAGGTAATTGAGAATTTTTTCATCAATCATAGACAATCAAATATAGTTCTTCTCTGTTTTATCACACAATTCAACTATACAGATGAAGTGGGTTGCTTTGAAGCAAGAACAAGCTCAGTACTGAATTTTATTAACGATTTCAATAGGTTTGATCGATTGTCTTTGAGTCATTTATTACAACTTTGCAAAACACTCTACTTTACCGGTCATGAGCTTTATGACTTTGTCATAGCGAATGCTTTTTTTCTTTCTGATTCTGATTACAAATATGGTGAAAATATCCATCATGAGCAAAAGCTGATAGAGATGACTCCCGAAATAGTATTTGAGGAAATCCAAACTATTTTAGCCTATGACAAACCGGACGAAGACGAACTAAATCGTGCCATTTCGTTGAAAGAGGAAGATCCAACGCAATGGTTCTGTTCCCTTTTTGAAGAGTTTGTTCAAGAAGTCGTTTGGGTAAATAAACGGATCGAGGGTTCCGACCCAGCTTTTTCTGTCCATTTTTATTTCAAAAATAAAACAGCGGCGTTTAACTTTTCAAATTTTTTAAGCGCCGTCATTCAGACTAATTTACAATCACCTCAAAATTATATCCAGCCCAATCGAGAGTCTGTTGAACGATATCATAACATCCAGCTCAATCGAGAGTCTGTTGAACGATATTCGGTTTGCTTGAAGTCGCAGGAATATCCATTTTTTCGATCTAAATGGGATGGCTACCCAATGGGTATAACGATTCTTGCAAAAGATGACGAACTGCTGAAAAAAAATCAACTAGGAAATACATTGTTGCACTGGATTGTCGCTCAACCTGATTTTGGGGGCTATTATAATAGCATCATAGTCGCTCTTGCTAGGAAGGTCTCGGGGGGCACATTAAAAGAAGCAATAAAAATTTCGGGTTATGGGGGGAATACACCGTTACATTTTCTTTTTTCGTGCGAAGGAGTGATGGATTTTTATTACATTACAGAAAACATTCCAATAAAAGATTTGATGGAGGCATTACACGTCAAAAATGAGGCTGGTAATATGCCGATTGACTTACTGCTTAATTTTCCGGTAAATACATTTCAATTCTTTATTTTTCATTCTAGTTTTTCGAAACCTTTATTAAATGCTATGATGCGGCAGAAAAAAAATTTCCTAGAAATCATCATTGAAAAACGTATGAATTCTAGAATGGCCGCAGAAAAGCTGATGAACATGATTTCGAGAGAAGACTTGTATTATCTCACGGATACATCGTCGAATGAAATTATTTGTAAGTTTTTTTATTGGATTTTTAGTTTTCCTATTGAAGAATCCGTCGTTATTTCTTTCATTTTTAAAATTAATCCGGATGTTCTTCGACAGATATTCTTCATTGAAATTGAAGATGAGAATAAGAATACATTGTTAAATTTGGTTATTAGAAAAAATAGCGCGCTTATCTTTGAGAAGTTTATAAACGTCATTGATCCAAAAAATCTGCCATTGACCCATCAAAACAATCATGGCGATACGCCATTGCATGTGGCAGCCAAAGAAGAAAATAACCATGTCCTTCCTATGTTATGTGATCTTATTCCACAAGATCAGTTATACACCGTATTATCGATCAAAAATAGTGGTGGAAATACCCCTTTTCACTTAATGGCCAAAAATTTATATTTCAATGCACTGAAGAAGTTATTAAACAAATTGACTCCCGCTGGGTTAGTTTCAATAATGACGATCGAAGATTTTTACGGAGATAACCTGCTTCATTATGCTTCTGATGCGCAAAGCAGTGAGTTGTTAGAGTTTTTTTTCAAACATAACACGTTATCTCCTATGTTTTTATCTAGCCTATTGGTTTTTGAAAATTTTAATCGAAAAACGCCATTAGAGTTTATTTTTAAAAGTCAGAATAAAAACGCTTTTAACCTATTGATGGAGAAAAAAATTTTTACTTTTCTTCATTCATCTTTTTTTAGTATCAGGCAAGATCGAAAAACTTCTCTTGCTTTTTGGTGGGGTAAAATACACACGCTAAAAGATCAAAAAGAGCTTCAACGTTTGTTGTTTTTTATAATAAAAATCGCGTCGATCGAAATAATAACGTTGCCCTCTTTGGAGAGTAGCCCTCTTTTTACAGTACACGAATTAAAAAATCATATACTGCCTCTGATAATAGAAAGTATTAGAGTGCCTGTTGATCCTATTGAAAAAAATTATGTGAATTTAAATCAGATTTTTTTAAAAAATCTTGAAAACGAAGTTGAAGATGAGGTAACGCAGAATAATTTATTAAAAACCCTAGCTTTTTTTGTCGCATATTTTGCCATATGCCGTTTATCCAATTCATTTAGAGATCTGCATCAAGATAGCAGTATCATTAACATACGATTGGGTGACAATAGGATAATCCATCTAACGGATTCACTTCAGTATGCCGAAATAGAAAATGCTGGATTTGCTTCTTGGGTTGATTTCTATTTATTTAAATTTTGGGTTGAGTCTCAATCTTTGTCAGAACAACGTAAGGTATTACAAGATATCATAGATTCAGTTATTTTTTATAATGAGTTAAAGCCAAACCTATGGCAACGAAAAGTAATCAAAATGAATAAAGAATTAGATGAAGGTAACCTCGGTGTGAAGGTTTTTCGAAATGAGCAGAATGGAAAAGATTTTATTGATTATCTAAAAAAACCAACGCATAGACCAAAACTACGCGATTCTAGGATAATAGCGCCAACGCACAAATTCTGTCATTTGACAGGCATGATCGAGCCCTATGTTAAGAAGCTTCCCAGCGTGAAGTATGAGCTTGCATTACTGTCGTCATTGTCAAACGGTGATAAAGAACAAGTGGAAGAAGGCAAGATTTATTTATCGGATAATGGAAAATATATGGTTCGTGATGCCAGTGGAGTCGTTCAAGAAGGACTTTTTGATATGCGGCTCCTTGAAGGCGGATCTTTAGCTAATAAGCTTAATGACAAGAATTTTAAAGATAAAATTTTAATTACTACATTCAACGCAGGTCATACCATACGTAAGGAAAGTCATAAAACACATTCTAAAAAAACGTCGGCCACGCTATTATCCCCTCTTAAATGCACGGATGTTTTTTTTGCTAATAGATCATTGCCTTTTGGCGTTGTTTTTCAAATTGATCCCCATCTTGATGATACCTATCGCCAAGAAAGGGCGAAAATAAAAGCCATGCTGACTGCAAGACTGGCTCAGAATACGCACGCGCGCGGATGGCGTGGTTCTTTAGAGCAGGTTCAGCACTATCAACGTCAAAATGGGAATTTTACCTCATTGCTTGATTTTAAAGCTCATATCAAGGAATTGATGGGCACGAATGAAATTTTAGTTCAGATCAGTTCGGCCAGTTTATGCGCTATTTTCATCCTTTCTAATGCTGGCTCCGTGCTTGCAGCGGCGGCGAGTTTTCGCGAACAGATAAAAACGCAGCTCAATCTTGAGCTTCCAATCGTTTTATATAAGCCATCCGAGAGATTATTTATGCCAGATTATGACCATTTTCTTTCGCACCCAGATAAATCAATGCGGGTGAAGGAGCAACATGCTGTGAAACCGCTCTTTTTTTCTGAAGCAGAAAAAAGGAAACGAGAACGGGAAGATCCGCCCTCCCTTAATGCGAAGCGGTTAAGACCGACTTAGCCTGGATATTTCATGTTGCTGTCAATCCCACTTGATTTGGTCGATATCGGTAAAAGTGATGGTAGTCCCATCACCCATGATGATAGCGCCACTCGCGTTAGCATCGCCGTTTCCCGTAAAGCTGAGGGTATTATCTTGGATAGTATAGGATTGCTCTGTTTGTAGGACCCAATCACTGGGTCCGGTCGGTGAAGCACCCGTCGCAAGTGGGCCACTGCTTGCACGGATGAGCTGAATAGCATCCGTCCAGCCTCCGCCACTTTCGGTATCTGTTCCACCAAAGACGGTATTTTGATTGCCGCCTCCTAAGGCAAAGCGGAATAAATCATTTCCAGCGCCCCCCATGAGGATGTCAGCGCCTCCACCGCTCGTGAGGACATTATCTTCACTGCTGCCGGTGAGTCTATCGGCGTGAGAGGAACCGGTGACGTTTTCTATGTCTGAAAAAGTATCCCCTGTTGCATCACCGCCGCTGCTGGATCCCGTGGAGAGATCAATATTGACGCCTTCCAGCGAGGTCCTATATGAAAGGGTATCACTGCCTACACCACCCAAAAGTTGATCGGCGCCGGCGCCACCTTCAAGAAGATTATTTTCAGCATTGCCAATGAGCACGTCGGAAAATTCAGAACCGATAACGTTTTCAATACCACTTAATATATCGCCCTGTGCATCGCCACCCGTACCTATTCCCGTGGCTAAATTTACGGTAACTCCCGAAACAGAATTTACGTAAGAAGCCGTATCTTCGCCCACGCCACCCGTGATAACGTCAGCACCGCCGCGTCCTTCCAACGTATCATCACCCGCGCCACTTGTTATAGTGTCATCAAACGCAGTACCGATGAAACTATCGCCGCCCTTGCCACCGCTCATACTTAGCGAGGAGAGGGCGGTTTCTTCAAGGCTACTTTGATAAATGCCTTCACCGCTGCCATCTTGATGGTTGGACTGCCACACGATTTTTAATGTGCCATTATCAAGTTCTACAACGTGTGAAATCTGTTGATCTTGATTCGTTGTGACATTAATTCTAAATTCATCACCGACTTTGGCGCCAGCAGTTGAGAATTCTTGTGCATAAACGCCTTCCTGTGATCCATCTTGATTTTCTGAAGTCCAGGTTATTAAGAAGCCTCCCGTGTGGAGTGCCGTAATGCTCGGATCCGTTTGATCACGATCAGTTTCTGTATTGATTAACATTTGGTTTCCTTGGGCAACACCATTTTCGTCATACATTCTCATGAAAATCCCAGCATCATCACCGTCTTGGTTGCCGGCACTTTCCCAAGCAATAACAAAACCGCTGCTCGCGAGTACGGCAATTTCCGGAGTGGTTTGATGATTGCTGAGGTTGGTATTTACCGTAAAATGACTACCTATTTTACTTCCGCTGGAATCATAGCGTTGTGCAACAATATCATAATCACCGGAAGATCGATCTTGCCATGCAACAACAAAACCACCATTATTTAGGGCTTTTATGACCGGAGTGAGCTGTCGGTTGTCCGTGTTTGTGTTGATGGTGAAGGAGCCTCCTTGGCTTTGCCCGTTTGCATTAAAAATTTGCGCTTTAATATCCCAGTCTGATGATGTTGAGATTTGTGATTCCCACACCACCACAAAATTTCCATTGTCAAGTACAGCAATGTCTGGATTTTGCTGATGACGATTCGTCGGTGTATCGGATGAAATTAAAATTTCATTGCTGCCATTACCGTTTGCATCATAAATTTTTGCTAAAATGTTATATCGATTCGAAGAACTGGTGCGTTCGGTTTGATAAACAGCGACAAAACCACCGTCATTTAAGCCCGCAATAGACACAGCGCTTTGCTCTCCGTTTGTTGTGTCATTCACTTGAAATTCACTTCCAACGGCATTGGAATGACGATCATAACGTTGTGCGAAAATACCCGTACTATTCGCATCGGCACTTTCCCACATAACAATGTAGCCGCCATCGGTGAGTGTTGCGATAGCTGCATTTTCCTGATTGCCGCTGGTTGTCGTATTGACGCGAGTTTCATTGGCGAGATCCCCAGCGTATTGTTTTTCAAAAATAGTGATGGAAGCGGTATTCGTCGAAGTGGCGCCGAGAGGATCAGTGACTATATAACTAAAACTATCTGCGCCGAAATATTCTGGGTTTGGTGTGTAAGTGTAACTTCCGTCAGCGTTCAAAGTAACGTTACCATGAACTGGATTTGCCGCAATGCTGAAAGTTAACTTCGACATATCGTGATTAAGATCCGGATCTGTTGCGCTTAACTGACCGGTGATGACATCATCTTCTCCCATTGTTAAAATGGCTGCCTCAGCAATGGGAGCATCATTGGTGCCCGTGATGGTAATGGTAGCGGTAGCCGTATCAGATCCCCCATGTTCATCCATGACAGTGTAAGTAAAAGTGACTTCTCTTGTTTCCGTTGTTTCAAATAAGGGGGGAATATTAATTATTTCTTGTGTTGTTGCCGTACTTGGCGTTAATGTTTCTTGCGATGGCGCTGATGTTTCTGCTCTCTCAACAATACCCGCTGCATTTTCTGGATTGATTCGTCCCGGTAACGCTGTGCCATATAATAAGTTTTTTACGTCCGTGAGATCTCGTGTTACAAAACTTTCAGCCTGTTGATCGCCGGTGAGTGTGAGCGGGAGAAGGTAATTAGGAGGGTTAGAGGGTGGCGTAAAAAAAATGGATTCTATGAAATCAAATTTAGGAACAAAGAAAGCGTGAGGTATATCGAGCGCTAGCTGAACGCGACCCGCATAATCTTTGTCATCATCGGATTCGGGAAGTAAATATGAACCCACATGAACCGTGCCAAAAAAATTATGCACTTCGGAATAAGGCTGAGAAGTTAAATGTTGCAGCCCAGAACCCACCGTTTCAGCCCCTGAAATTGGCTTGACAGCGGGGTTCTCGATCAAATCGGGCTGACTAATGTGTATCGTATATGTCGTATGTTGTGCCATTGGATCCTACGCGCTCAAGGGGTGACTTGGGCTTTTTCACAGGGTTGCGCTTCCATTACCCGACTCCCTCTCACTTTAACTATAGGATAATATGTTAGATATTTCAAATGCTAACATTTTGATTTTAAAAAAAATTTGTTGGTTTTTCTTTGGGCTCATTCATTATTTCATTGCTTGCGCTTCATGGTTAAACAAACTATATTGGAAACAGCCAGTTAACCCAGATATTTCACATCGAACGGCGAGGGTCGGCGTCATCTTCAAAAACCAACATGAAATATCCAGGTTAACTGGATTCCCCGTGGCTTCACTAACTGATGAGATTGAGCTATGGAGTTGGTCGCAAGAGTTAGAGCAACGCTTCGTAACATCGTCATTGATTTTATTGAACGTGTGAATTTTGGGTTGCCACTGCAAGCCTGGAAAAATACTCAAGAAATTGTTTACAGTATTATATTCGCGACCTTAGCCATCAATATATTAGCACTTATTTTTCCGCTCACGTTATTGCAAATTTATGATCGTATTATTCCCAATCAATCCATGACTACCCTTATTTGGTTAGCGGTTGCTGTTATTATTTCACTGATTCTCGGCGCCTTTTTGAAGGTGGTGCGTACTTATGTTGGCGCGTGGGCGGATGCGCGATTTGAACACGTTGTTGGTTGTAGAGCTTTCGATAAAATTTTAAATTGCAACTTGTCCGAATATGAAAAAGAAGGCAGTGGACGCCATTTAAAGCGAATTTCAGCATTAAATATGTTAAAAAATTTCTATGTGGGTCAAGCGCTAGTTTCTATTGTAGATATTCCATTTATTTTTATCTTTTTGATATTAATTGCTTATATTGGTACATGGATTGTGTTTGTCCCTATTGCTGTTATTTTCCTTGTTTTTTATGTTACTTTCAGTAATACAACCTTGTTTCAAACTTTATTGGAAGAGCGTCAAGATCATGATGATCGTCGGTTAAATTTTATTGTAGAGACAATTTCAAAGGTTCATACCATCAAATCAAATACCATGGAAGCGCAAATGCTACGGCGTTTTGAACGTTTGCAAAAATACTCCTCTTTTTACGATTATAAAATGACGCAGCACAGCGCCCACTTAATGTCGGACAGTGTTTCTCTTTCACAACTTACGATTGTTATGGTGGTTGCCATTGGAAGTACTATGGTATTTAATGGCGCGCTTAGTGTGGGGGGATTAGCTGCCTGCACTTTGCTGGCGGGCCGTTGTTTGCAGCCGGTTAATATGATCATCTCCATGTGGAGTCGATTGCAAGCCATTAAGGTGGCGCACGAAGAAATCAGTAAAGTATTGTCGATGGAATCTGAATTAAAAGATGATTTAAAAAAGGTAGAAAATATAAAAGGAAAAATTGTTTTTGATAAAATTTATTTTCGCCACGAAGAAGAACAGTCTTTTTTGTTAAAAGATTTTAATTTAACGATCATGCCAAATGAAACGATCAGTATTAGTGGCGAGGGGGTATCTGGAAAGACGACTATTTTATGGATGATTTTGAAATTAGTTAAACCGCAAAGCGGAAAAATTTTTATTGACGATCAGGATATTCAAACGTTAGACCCAGTAAGTTTGCGTCGTTTTATTTCTTATATGCCGCAACAAGCCGTATTATTTCAAGGGACGCTATTAGAAAATTTAACTCTTTTTGAAGAGCAATACGAAACACGTGCCAAACAGCTATGCGAAAAAGTAGGGCTTTTGAGTTTCATTGAACATTTTCCGGATGGCTATGATACTAAAATTGGCACGCAATCCGCTGAAGCCTTGCCGCGGGGAATTATGCAACGAGTCGTCATTGTGCGCTCACTGATTTACGATCCAAAAATTATTTTATTTGATGAAGCAAATACGACGGTGGACATGGAGGGCGATAAAAAAATTCGAGAACTTTTACAAAATTTAAGTAAAAATCACACGATTATTATCGTTTCACATCGCCCTTCTATTGTTGCTTTGGCTCAAAAGCAATATGTTATCGAGGATGGAAAATTGAGGCTAACTGAATGAAAGAAACGGATTCACGAGAAAAAAGAACGACAACCTATGAGAACTGCATAATGCCACTGTTAAAAGCACTAAAGTGGCATGGTAATATACGTTCTGTTAAAGAATCAATGCCTCATTTTACTCGAATTAAAACAGCAAATGCTTTTCGTGGCGTACTTGAAAATTTGTCGTTTGAATCAAGTGTTATTGACATTAAATTCGACGCGCTGGATGAGCGTTTATTACCCGCTTTATTGGTAACAGAAAATGACGATATCATGGTTTTTCTTGCCTGTGACAAAAGAGGATTTAGAGTTTTTGATGGTGTCACCAATAAAGAAAACATTATTCCTATTCAAAATGTTGCCGATATTTTTCAGAAGGGATCGCTGTATGTATTTCGAAAGAAAAAAAGCGAGGATAAAAAAACAGACCAAAGAGGGTGGTTTTGGGTCACATTAAAAAAAAGCAAAGGACTTCTATATAGTGCCATTTTTTTAAGTTTAATTCTCAACGTGTTGATGCTGGCAACGCCATTATTTGTGATGAGCGTTTATGATCGGGTTATTGGCGCATCTTCTTATTCCATGTTAGGCGAATTTGGGATTGGAATTTTTTTAGCGTTGTTGGGACTATTTCTCATTTATCGTGTTCGTTCGGAACATTTAGCTTTAATTGGCGCGCGTTTTGATAAAATGATTGGGGATCGAATCATGAGTCAGTTACTTTATCTTGCCCCTTCCTATACTGAAACGGCAACCGCGGGTGCGCAAGTGGCCAGAATTAAAGACTTTGATCGTGTGCGGGAGTTTTTTTCAGGCCCGATGTTAAGTATTTTTTTTGAAGTTCCATTTATTATCATCGCGCTAGCATTAATTGCTGTACTGGGTGGATCTCTCGTTTTAGTGCCGGTTTGCATGATTATTGCATTTGCGTTGGTGGGTTCGTTTCTTTCTATAAAAATTAACATTTGGATTCGAGAGTCTGCACGTACATTTTCAGAATTACAAGAATTTTTATTGGAAGCGATTGGATCGATTCGAGTTATAAAATGTTTGGCACTGGTTTCTCGATGGAGTCAGCGTTATCGAGAAAAATCAGCAAAATCACATTTAATTGGGATACGGTTAACCGTTTACGATGGTGTTAGTACGGCTATTTCAGAAATGATTATGATTACGGCGGGTATGTTAATTTTAGCATTTGGTGCTGTAAAAGCAATGCATGGCACTTTGGATATGGGTGCTATGCTGGCACTCATGATGATCGTATGGCGTGTATTAGCCCCGATTAGAGCCATCGTGAATACCTTGCCACGTTTAATACAATTATCGAGTAGTATTCGACAAATTAATCGACTGATGGCGCTAAAGCCAGAAACAGAGCAAATGGTAAGGGCCAAGCAAGGTAAAATAAATTTTAAAGGGGATGTCGGTTTTTTGCGTCTCAGTATGCGGTATCCAACCGCCTATGTCCCAAGTTTATTAGCGGTGAGTTTCATGATTGAAGCAGGTAGCTTAGTCGCCATTGCTGGAAGAAATGGGTCGGGGAAATCAACGTTGTTAAAAGTTATTTTAGGTTTATATCAACCGCAAGCGGGCAGTGTGTTGATCGATGGACGTGATATTCGCCAGCTGAATCCCATTGATTTACGTTCCAGCATTGGTTATTTACCACAAAATCCAGAATTATTTTTCGGGACGATTGAAGGAAATCTTCGTTTGGGCGATCCAGTGGCAACCAATGAAGCGATACGCCAAGCAACACAAGATGCGGGAATTTTGGAAAGTATTTTAAATATGCCCTTGGGATTTGAGACTAAAATCCATGATCAAAGCACGCAACGTTTATCGAGTAGTTTTTGTCAATCACTCTGTTTGGCACGTGCCTATTTACGTAATGCTTCGATTTTGTTGTTGGATGAGCCTGGAAATACATTAGATATTGACGCCGATCAACAACTCATGAAACATTTGGATTCTTTGCGAGGAAAAAAAACAGTTATTATGGTAACGCATCGACCGTCGCATTTGAGTAAGGCAGATAAAATTTTTTGGATGGATCAAGGTCAACTTGTTTTGCAAGGGGCGCCGAGCGAAGTGTTGGAAAAAATCCCATTTGATTTGTTATAGTGAGCAGAATATGAATGATAGAAAAAAGGCACCATACGATCAATTAAAACATATTTCCGATGTGACTTTTCTTGAAGAATCGAGCCATTTGCGGCTCATTTTCAAAGGAATTATCATTGTGGTCACATTGATCATTGCATTTATTGTTTGGTCTGCATTTGTGACGGTCACAGAGACCACAAAAACGATGGGACAATTAATCCCTGAAGGGCAGGTACAGGTGGTTGAGCATCTTGAAGGGGGAATTGTAATCCAAGTTTTAGTTAAGGATGGTGATTTAGTTAAGAAGGATCAATGGCTCATTAAGTTGAGTACGAGCGAAATGGAAGCTGAGCTTGATCAATTACGTGCGCAAGAAATTGCATTGGTTTTAAAATCTGAACGCATTAATGCTTTTCTTGATAATAAACCAGCCGATAAAAAAGCCTGGGGAGAAGCGGTGCTCCAGTCTCGGTACAATCCCATCGTCAAAATCCAAGAAATTGAAAAAATGCTTAACGATCAAGAAAGATTATTACATTCAGAATATCAACAATTACAAAGTCGAAAAGCAGCATTGGATAATCAATTATTGCAACGAAAAGGGAAATTTTCAGATTTACAGCAGCAAAAAAAAGTTTGGGAGGAGCACCTTAGATTATTAATAAAAGAATTTAACATGTACGAAAAATTAAAAGAAAATAATTATATATCACAGAAAGATTATTTGACAGTGATGCGAGCGGTCAACCAAGCCCGAGGGGATGGTGCCAAATTAGTAAATGAAATTGATCAAGCAAAAGAAGCGATTCATGAAACGGAAAATAAATTAAAAGAGACGGATTCTACTGCGCGTGAAGAGGCATTGGAAGAATTAACCAAGGCACATTCTGATTTGCGTGAAGTTTATTATAAAATTACTAAAGTGGTGGATCGTATTCAACGTTCAGATGTAAAAGCCCCGCTCGAAGGCGTGGTTAAAGGGTTGGCTGTTTATCCTGGAAATGTGGTAAAGCCAGGTGCCGTGATGCTTGAAGTGGTGCCTGAGGGGAGTCGGTTAATTGGTGAAACTAAAGTTCTTCCGCGGGAAATCGGTTACATCCATCAAGGTGATCCCGCCAATGTAAAAGTGCTCACCTATGATTATGCTCGTTTTGGTAGCATCAAAGGTCAATTGCTCAGTGTTTCTGCCTCGACTTTTTTGGATCAAGACGGAAACCCTTATTACAAAGCAAAAATCGAATTAAGCAAGCAGTTTATTGGACCTAAGTTAGCTCCAAAAAAATTAAAAGCAGGCATGACCATTCAAGCAGATATTGTTACTGGTTCAAAGACGTTATTAGAATATCTCTTGAAGCCCATCCATCGTTCAGTTACGGAGGCATTCCAAGAACGATAATTCATTCATGTCTTACTGCGTGTGACGGGAATTTACGATCTGAATTTGTCGTCACCGCGATCTCTTCGCCTAATGTCATCTTTACTTCTTTATCGACCTTCACTAGAATTGTGAAATAAAAATCCCTGTGGCAAGCCACGGGGAATCAAGCTGATTCTAGGGACTCTTTGTGACATCTTTAACATAATTTGGTAGGAAACCATGACAACAACTTCTGTAATATTAATAGCCGCGATTGCCGTGCTTGTTCTTGTGCTTATTATTTTTGTTATCGTTAAAAAAAATCGTCGCCCTTCTTCTCCAAAGACAGAATATGTCAATGAGCAAATTTATGTTGGAAATTTACCGTATCATATTTCTGAAGAAGAGCTGCGTAACTATTTTTCACAATTTGGTGCGACACACTCTGTTCGCGTCATTCGAAATTTTAAAACAGGACGTTCGAAAGGGTATGCCTTTGTGACGTACTCTACCCCTAACGAAGCACGTGCGGCCCTCTACGCTCATGGCAAAGAAATGCAAGGAAGATCGATGGTGGTTCGAATTGCAAAGCCACGTGAATAACCATCCCCGCCCCCCAGGCGCGCGCGAGAGAGCCCCGCGCGCAACGTATCCATAATAGGATGTTAGCAATCCTGACGAGTATTCGCCGGGAGCCAGGGAAGGCAGAGCACTTCGTCTGGCCGTCATCTTCAAAAAGCAACATAAAATATCCAGATTAAAGAGAGAGTTGCTAATATTATTTCCACTTCAGGTCATTTGTGGTATAAATATTACCCATATCAGTGAGATGTACGAGTGGTTGGTGATGTCTGTTTTAACTTCGTTTTGGCAAAGAATTGATTTTTTTGAGTTGTTTATCAAGCAGTTACCTCGTTTTTATCGTCGCCAGGACGCCATTTTACATTCTATCGTTGCCCTATTATTTTTTGCTTCCCTCTTAATGGGCACATTGAATGCCCAGTTTTTCCATTTTACTGTGATGGATTTTCCAACGGTATTTTTGACAGCAGTCCCAGGTCTTATCGTGGTTTGGTGCGTGGGAGTTTTAATACACGCTCATTATCAGCGCTGGGGATTATTTTTAACGAGTTTTAGTCAGAGTTTTTTATTTTTGGTGCTCATGTGTTATGTGATTTGCTGGACCATCACAACCCCTTTCCCCCCCATTGATCGATATTTATTGCATTTTGACGATTTTTTTCAGTTTTCTACGTTGGGATTAATGACATGGACGTATCAGCAGCATTGGCTGATTCATATTCTTAATTTTTGTTACGATACGTGGTTTTTTCAGTTGTTATTAACGCCATTAGCATTGGCGCTTTTTAATGATCGAGTTGAAACGGATCGTTATTTTATTGCTACTTTTGTCGCGCTTTTTATCGGTATTGCTATTTATTATTTTCTACCGACCATCGCTCCAGCGGGAGTGCTACAAAGCCAATATTTTTCACCCGATCAACATGCTTTAGTGACACGCTTTTATGAAGTGCATCGTTTTTTGCCGGTGAGTACTTATGATGGTGGTTTTATTGCATTTCCTTCTTTTCACGTGATTAACTGTTTGTTGGTTATGTATGCGTGGCGACGTTATGCGTGGGTTTTTCTACCCTTATTGGTCGTGAATATTTTTTCAATTTTTTCAACCATGGCGTTAGGTTATCACTATCTTGCCGATGTATTGGCGGCATTTGTCATTGCTTACGCTTCTGTAAAGTTAGCTGATTATTTATTGAAAAGATTTAGTTAGATATAGTGTGTTACAACGAGGGCAGCGACGATTCCTGCAACGTCTGCCAATAATCCGCAGGCAATCGCATAGCGCGTTTTTCGTATCGCAATGCAACCAAAATAAACGGCAACGACATAAAAAGTCGTTTCTGTGCTACCCATAATGATTGCGGCAAGATGTGCAATAGAGGAATCTCCGCCAAATTTCTGAGCCAATTCTACAAACATGCCATTAGACGCACTACCCGAGAAGGGACGTATGAGCATTAACGGCAACAGTTCGCTGCTAAAACCAAAATGACGACACCATGGTTTAAGAAATTGTGACAGAAGGTCAAAACCACCTGCAGCACGAAACATACCAATAGCAACCAGCATGCCCACGAGGGGTGGGATGAGTTTTACAGCAATGTGAAAACCTTCTTTTGCGCCCGTCATAAAGGAGTCGAACACATTTATTTTTCGAAAATACGCAAGCACAGGGATGCCAACTACAAATGATAAAAATATCCAGTTAGAGAGTAAGCTTGTCATGCTTGTTTTGTTTCAGGGTTGAAGCGAAAGTATTTCAGTTTTGCAAAAAATTTAGCGCATACGATTCCAGTGACGGTTGAGCAGGTGGTCGCCAGTAAGCAGGGGATAATAATATTCGCTGGGTGGTGCGCCCCATATAAACTGAGAATACCGATACCCGTTGCGGGGATCAATTGTACGCTGGAAGTATTAATCGCGAGGAATAAGCACATACTATGACTCGCAATACCTGGATGCGTGTTGAGCCTCTCTAATTCCTGCATAGCGCGTAGACCAAACGGGGTGGCTGCATTTCCTAAACCAAATATATTGGCTGAAATGTTCATGATCATGGCGCTCATGGCGGGATGTTGAGGAGGCACCTCAGGAAAAAGACGTTGCATCAGTGGACTTAAGCAGCGTGAGAGTGCTTTCAAGCAGCCTGCATCTTCCGCAATTTTCATAAGACCTAGCCAAAATGCCATGATTCCAACCAAACCGATCGCAATACCGGCTGCATTTTTTGCAGACTGCGTCACTTCAAGGACAACCGCACTTAAGGTATGATGAACGCTGCCAATGAGTACGGCCGCAAGCATTAAGAAGATCCAAATGAAGTTAAGCATAGCAATCCTTAATATAGTGAGCAGGGTACTTCGTATGGCTGTCATCATTAAGAATGCAACATGAAACATTAAGTCCCAGCAATTTTTTTGTCTATTGTAGGCGCATAGCATACTCAAAGAAAGTGAACAATACGTCCTTCAAACAAAAGACCTTCCCGTTGGCGGCACACTGACCCTCGCCGTTCGATGTGAAATATCCAGGCTATGTGCGATGATGACTTGCAATCCAATGATGACATACTACAATGTGTCCGAATGTGGATTGTGGTCAATCCTCTCCCTACGTTTCTGGAGCAATCATCAATGTTAAATTCCGAAAGTGTTCAAGACTTATCATTTGGAAAAGCTATTCTTTCCTACATCATCGTTGCTTTATTTCTGTTTTTTGAAATGGGTGTGCAGGTTTCACCCAGTGTCATGACGAATGAACTGATGCGTGACTTACATATTGGCGTATTAGGGCTTGGCCTGATGTCCGGATTTTATTTTTACACTTACACGTTGATGCAAATTCCTTCTGGAATGTTATTTGATCGTTATCGTCCGAGATACGTCATTACCTTGTCCATTATGATTTGTTCACTGGGTTGCTTAGCCTTTGGGGCAGCAACCAATATTTATTTAGGTTCTTTGGCGCGTATGCTGATGGGGTTTGGTTCCGCGTTTGCATTTGTGGCTGTGTTAGTGGTGACGGCGGATTTATTTTCAGCTCGATATTTTGCATTAATTACCGGAATTACTCAAATGCTTGCTGCATTGGGTGCAATGTCGGGGCAGATGCCACTTAGTTTTGCGGTAGAGAGGTTTGGTTGGCGTCAAACTATGATTCTTTTAGCCTTGATTGGGTTTATGTTAGCCGTAGTCGTTTGGCTTGTGTTGAATTACAAAAAAGAAGTGTTTAGTGTGGCCTCGACAAAACGAAAAACCGTGGAGTATCGTTTCCGTCATATTCTCTTAAACAAGCAGTCTTGGATTATCGCACTTTACGCCTGCTTTTTGTGGGCACCCATGTCGGGTTTTGCTTCGTTATGGGGAGTGCCTTTTTTGCTGCAAGTGTATCATCTTTCTCATGCTAACGCGGCGTTGGTCTGTTCCATGATGTGGTTTGGTTTAGCCGCAGCGAGTCCAATTCTCGGCTGGTTATCCACGGCTTACCGTGCACGTGTGTGGCCGCTTGCCATCAGCAGTTTAATTGGTGCTATTTTCTTCGCGATTTTATTGGCCTTTCATTTTAATGCGCTTTATCTGTTAATGATTATCGTTTTTCTGTGTGGTGCGGCGTGTGCAGGCCAAGCGCTTAGTTTTACCGTCGTGAAAGAAATTAATTCTCCGCAACAACGAGGGGCTGCTATCGCTTTTAATAATATGGCCGTTGTAATTTCTGGCGCAATTTTTCAGCCATTGCTGGGTCGACTGCTGGAGTTCCATTGCGAAGTTGGCAATGCGATGTTAACGCAATGCGAAAACGTCCATTTCCGCATGAGTATGTTATTAATTTTGGCGGTATACGGGGTTGGGTTCCTATTAGCAACTTTTTTCATTAAAGAAAGCTTTAAGCAATGTAACCATTAAGAAATACTTAAAAGACAAGCAATTCTCGCTGATCCTTTACCGAGAGTTGCTAGTTGAAAGATTACTGATATTGACAATTCTTGCTCATTTCTGTTAGCGTAGAATGACCCAATGCCAGGGGAAGTCTGCCGATGATGTGAGGAACGTGACATGGTTAATCTTGTAAAGTGGAGCGGAAATTACCTAGCGCTTGCTCATGTGTTAAAATTTGATTGTTTTGTGGGAGATGGTCCGAAATCGTTCGCCCGTGATATTGACAACGATATTCCGCGAACGCCTTTTATCGCTTCCGAGGCCGAGTTTCTTACATTAAAGGGGCATTTTAAAAATCCTGCTCTTGAAAAAAGGTATACGCAAGGGGATTTTGTTGGTGGCCCTTTTTTGGCTTGTGGATATGCTCAATTTCTTAAGCGGCAAGTAGATCGTTATCAAGACTGCCCAGAAAAGATCCATTGCACGGAATCAATAACTGTTGCGTACCTCAATGACAAAGGTATTCCTTGTGGTTTTGATATTCACTATTTTGAGCACGATCCTTGTGAATGGGCTATCACTATTCTTGAAGACTCTGCAAATCTGGAGCATTCCCAGCGTTTGACTACCGTATTTACCCCTCCAAAATCCTTAATGCGTACGATGATTGGCAATAAAGGTTGGTCGTCGTGTGCCAATACCGAATGGTTTTTGCATTTAAAATCCAAACGGTTAGAAAGAATGTTTCGACATTTAATTCATTCGGATGGAACACTCAATTTACCGATCACACATCTAGGTTCTGCTATCCTGACAGGCCAGTTTTTATCTGAAAAAATGCTGGCATTTTTTGAATCGGAAGAAACAGATGCGTGTTGTTATAAGTTAGAAAAGTTAATTTGTGCGGGCTATTTTAAGCGAAGTAAAATATCTTCTTCTGACTCTGTTTTAAAAATGGCTGAAATGTCTGACGCGATGGTGGATGATTATGTTCGCTTTGCCAAAATGGTTTGTGATATTTTTGGTGAAGAAAGTGATTTTGCACGCACCTTTTTTTCAGCTATGGCAACTTATCTCATGAGCTCTCAAGGGGAAACGGAGCGTAAAACTTTATCTCTTTGTTTTAAAAAGATCTGTCAGAAGCTTTGCTCAGATCCAGAAAAAGATCTTATTGCAGCAATTCAGGACAATCAGGTATTGAAAACCACTTTAAAAAGCATCCAGAACAATAAAAATTGTTCTCAAGCGAGACAGGAATTTTTTCTGGCGTTAGATGAAGCAGTAGTGGAAAATCAGAACCCACAAGAAATATTCAAGAAGTTATCTGATATCGAAGGAAGCTTGAAATACCAAGCATCGATTTTTGAATTTGTTATCGCGAATCAGCTCATTCAGCTTTGGGAAATGGAGGGGTGTCGCAAAGATTTTAATAAAGCCCTGCAGTTATTAGAGTCATTGGACCATATTTTTCAAACGGAAATCCAACCCAAAAATGATACGCAGAGGCAACTTATCAATACGTATAAGATGCAGGTTTTCAAAGCCGTATGTACTTACTTCAAAAGCGCTAAAGGCGACAATGATCGTGTAGCATTGCGTAATACCGTAAAAAGCGCTAATCATACGATTTGTCAAAATTATCTAGATACCGTTCAGTATACGGGGCGTTTGTTTAAATGCCTGATGATAGTGACTAATGTTATTTCTCACCTGACTGTCGTTGGTATTGCCGCTAATCTTTATCATAAACACCGAACGGGGAACTATTTACTTTTCAAGCATTGCCGTTCTGCCAAACGCTTGCGATCTTTACCTACGACGATAATCAATACGCCCGTTGTTGTCGGCAGTTAAATTCCGACAACGATCCGCTATAGATTCTATTTTTTATTCTTTAGGGTAATTTAAAAATCAAAAAGCTGGTATTCTCAACCCCTGGGGATTTTTAATGCGGTTTTTTAGATTTCAGCTATATTTTCAATGTAAGTATTGGTTGATGCGGATGGGTCATTCCACATCACGATGAGAAGCGCACGTTGGCGTTGTGAGCAGGCCTATCGAAAGGATGGAAATAGGAAGCCTAATATGTCACTGCACTTCGTAACCTGCACAAAACCGGCCTATTGCATCAACCAAATGTTATTAGTCTTCAAGCACCGCTTTTTTGTAACACTGAATATTCATTCCCAGCGCGTTGTCCCGAATGATGCCATGACTTCCTGAGATACAATTATCAAGTTGCACCAACAGGGTGACGATCAGCTTTTTAAGATCATCGCTAACGTGTCGCTTAATAACGTGATCGTTGTTGTAAACAGTAGCCGTGTACTTACTTTCCATGATTTTCCCTTTCCTTTTTTTTATACAAAAACTTGAGAATGGCCAGGAATTCCCCATCTTCCGATGGGGAATTCCTTCCCTTTCATTGACGCGGGCTGCAGGGGACCTGCATCCTCGCGATCCAGGGGGAGCGCGCAAAGCTCCCCCTGGATAATCCCCCACTGTTTCAATCTTTTGTTTTCTAAAACAATAAGTTGCTAGATAATGAACTTGGGGAATTGCTGGAGAATGGCCAGAGTACGCAAATTTGCTTTGTCTGTAAAGGATACGGGTTAAGGGATGATAAATGAGACAAAATTAGACATTTTGTATTAACATCTCAATAAATCAATTAGTTAACGACGTTCACAATAGGATACTCACAATTTTATTCACAGATTTTGTGGAAAAGAATATAATTACGCATTAAAAGTTTCTTATCTGTTTATGGAAGGTGCACGGAATCACTTTTACAACCTAGAGGATCGAATGCAGCTCGACAAAAATCCTTTCACTCAGTTTGAAGACTGGTATCAATATGCTCGTACGTGTGATGAGGCGGATATTGACGCAATGACGTTAGCGACGGCAACCAGCGATGGTAAACCGTCGGCACGCATTGTTTTATATAAAGGCATAAGCCGCGGTGGGTTTTTAATTTTTACGAACTATGAAAGTCGAAAAGCCATCGAAATGCTGGCTAATCCTTATGCCGCATTAGTTATTTATTGGCCGAGATCCTATCGTCAAATACGAATTGAGGGGCACATTGAAACAATCTCCCCAGTTGAATCGCAACAATATTTTCAAACACGTGCACGTGGTAGTCAAATTGCATCTTCTATTTCCGAACAAAGTCGTGAAATTCCAAATCGAGATTATCTTCTTAAAAAATACGCTGAATTTGAAAAAAAACATTCAGAAAAAGAAATTGCTTGTCCTAGTGTGTGGGGTGGATTTCGTATTATTCCAACCCTGTTTGAGTTTTGGCAAGGCCAACAGCATCGGTTACATGACCGTTTTTGCTATCGAAAACAAGGTGAGGGCTGGCAGATCGTTCGTCTCGCCCCATAATTGAGGAGACAGTATGAGTAACGTCATCGAACAATTTATTGCTGGAAAAGTGTGTTCTAATACAAAAGGTCGGCGATATCCGGTTTATAATCCTGCATTGGGTGAAAAAATACGTGACGTATGTTTTGCTACCTCCGAAGAGGTGGATGCGGCTATTGTTGCAGCAAATCAAGCATTTCATTCCTGGAAAAAGGTGACGCCACTAAAACGTGCGCGAATACTTTTTAAATTCAGAGAATTGCTCGAGCAGCATCACGATGAATTAGCGCAATTACTCACGAATGAACACGGCAAGGTACTGAATGACGCACAGGGTGAGGTTATGCGCGGAATTGAGCTCGTGGAATATATGTGTGGTATTCCTGCGCTATTGAAAGGGAACTATTCACAAAACGTAGGGACGGAAATAGATTGCTATACCGTGCGTCAACCGTTGGGTGTCTGTGTCGGTATTACGCCTTTTAATTTTCCGGTGATGATTAGCTGTTGGATGTTTGTGCCTGCCATTGCTTGCGGCAATACATTCGTTTTAAAACCCTCAGAAAAAGCCCCCTCTGCGCCAGTGTTATTAGCAAAACTCATGCAAAAAGCGGGATTGCCGGATGGAGTGTTAAATATCGTGCATGGTGATAAAACCGTTGTGGATCAACTCATCACCCATCCTGATGTGCGTGCGGTCAGTTGCGTCGGTTCGTCGCCGGTCGCAAAATCTATTTATCTCACCGCGGTACAACATGGCAAACGCGCCCACACCTTTGGTGGTGCTAAAAATCATTGCGTTGTGATGCCCGACTGCAACCTGGCAAATACAGCAAATGCTATTTTGGGTGCTGCTTATGGTGCGGCAGGCGAACGTTGTATGGCAGT
>Ga0155581_128_pt2 | contig 35882 bp, 36 predicted proteins | sample RifCSPhighO2_12_FD_107238 | JGI IMG/M metagenome (GOLD analysis project Ga0155581, IMG submission 107238) | Coxiella sp. RIFCSPHIGHO2_12_FULL_42_15 | reverse complement strand
AACAGAAGAAGACTTCCAAAAGTTGTTACCGCAAAATTTACGCCTCGATTAGGGGAATGTACTTCGTCAAACGCTTACCGCAATTTTCCCCAACCAATGTGTTGCTCTGCGCTGATGTCCTTTGAACTTTTTATATTTCTTCATTGCCCACCACGTTAACTGGCGATTCAAGTGCTGAAATACCGGGTAAAGTGCTGACTTATAATATTTACCGTAATAGTTTATCCATACGGGGATAAGAATTTCTTTAGGATGCTTTAGCCGCTTAACCCAGTAATTAAATTTACTGTAGTTGATCTGATTTTCTCGGCAAAAAGCGGCTTTACTGAGATGGCTTTCACATTGCAATTTTATTTTTTCTTCCCAGTCGTTATCATCTGCTGTTTTCATTGTGCGTTCCTTGTTTATTTTCTACAGCAGTACTATCACAGAATGGAAGAATCAAAAAAAGATGCGGATTATGGATCGCTTACATTGCATGGGCAGCGAAATAAGCGTGGACTTTCTAAATTTACAATGCCAAATAAGGTTCTATACTGGATTGAGCTGTATCCTTTTATATTCATTTTTGCACCACAATGAGCACACATTCTTTTTGACTCAGCATATTTTTTTGTTTGTTGAAAAACGATATTGGATTGCAAAGTTTTAAGAATTTTCCGAGATTCTTCTAATGATAGACCAACAATACATTGATCATTACATTCTTTGTTGAATTGGAATATTTCATGGTTGCGTGCAAGATGACCCCACACATTTTTATGCTCTCCAATATCCAGGCTAACGGCGCAGGGCGCGTAACCCGCCAAAAATAGTTTTGTGATGCAAACTTCTTGTTCCTAATTTCGTGAGATAGGGGGCGACACAGAAAATAATGAGGCCTAGCACTAATGCACTTAAACCTAAGTATCCAAAAGCATGCTGATACCAAAGATTCGTTAATTCTTTTGTGAGATTACCCTCAGAAGGTGAAATCCAATTCGCTAAAAACTCTGATAAAGCACCCGCTACCCCACTGGAAAACTGTGAAATTCCCATCATAATACCCTCCAACGATACTGGAACGAGTACACCCACCATTGCATACCCTGCGGGTGAAATGAAAAGTTCACCCATGGTTTGCAGAAAATACCCACCGGCCAACCAGCAGGCACTGACTAAATGTTGTGAGTTGCTATGCCCTGCTCCATACATCAACACTAAATAACCACATCCCATCAATAGGATTCCGATAGCAAATCGAGTCGAAAGCGATGGCATATTGCCGTGTCGATCTAACCACGTCCATAACCGACTGATAAGAGGCCCCATGCTAATCACAAAAAGTGGATTTAACGCCGAATAGGCGGCTGTTGGAACAGCTATCCCAAAAATATGTTTATCGATGTTGGAGTCAGTAAAGACCGTCAACGCGGAGGGAGACAAAAAGTAAGAAGCATCAAAAATAGTGGAGATCGTCAACAAAACCAAAAATACAATCAATTTACCTGAATATGCATTTTTCTGTTGGCTCGCTAAATAAATAATAAAACCTGCGCACCCTACCCCCATAGCAATCAGCAAAATATTGCAAAAATTAGCGTGGCCGAGCAAAAGCAATAATACAGGGATACATAAGAGTAAAATAAAAAAACCAGCGACTCGAGAACACCACTTATTTTTAAAAAAATATTGTTTTTCAAGTTGTTCTGTACTTGCCGTAAAGTTTTTTCTAAAACAAAAAAAGATAATCAACGTAATAAACAAACAGGCGGCCCCTATTGCAAAAGCAAGAGAATAGGAGAAATAGGTGCTGATGTAGCCAGAAGATAGGGCAGCCACAAACGCTCCCCCATCCATCCCGATATAGGCAAGGATGAAATTGCCGTCTCTTTTGGTGTGGTCCGACGATGACTTCAAACGACCGACCAACACAAAAATAGCGGGAATCATCACCCCATAGGATAAGCTGAAACACGCCAAGCCCAGATACAAGCAAAAGAAATTGGGGACAGTGATAATAGCCAACCCCACACCGCCTAAGAGGCTGCTCATCAAGACGGAAAATCGATATCCTAAAAATCGTTCTGCCAAATAGCCACCTAGAATCGACGTAGCATAACCCAGCGCATTATACGCTGCGACAAGCCCATAGGCTCTCGATTGAGGCATATGAAAGACTGACAGCAAATACAAAATCAAGAGAGAAGAAATCATGGAAAAAGCAACTGCACTAACTACCTGTAAGATAAAAATAATTGAAATGCCGCAGGAGGGTACTTTATTGCTGTATTTCAGCGTGACCGTTCGGTCGGGGGGAGGCATAGAGTTCCTCAGAGTGGATGCGATGACTTAAGAATAGCATTTCTTAAAGTAAGGTCAACTTGCTTTTTGAGGATAACGGCTACACGAAGTGCCCCAGCGCCAACGGGAAGGTCTTTTGTTTTCAGGGACGCACATCCTGTGCTCGACGCTCCTTACCCTCCTTGTATGCCAACACGGACCTTCCTACTTGCCGCGCTTTTCCCTTTTTTCTGCGCGCTTTTCTTTTAGCGACTTTGCCGGCTTCTTTTTGGTTTCTTTCTTAGTCTCTTTAGATTTAGACATGCATGTCTCCTTTAGAGTTGTTGAGCAAGACTCATTAATATGGCATTGATGACAACTTAATTCAACTGAATTCCCAAAGGATTCCCAAAGGAAAAATTGACACCCCAAGAGATTCCTTTAAACTGATTTCTGTCTTCAAATCAAGTCGATGGGATGATTCAATGACAGAAGTAACAAAATTCACTATTTTACTACTGGTTGCTGTTACGCTAATTATTTTATTACTTATTGCAGGGCCCCTCCCCCAGCCACAGTGGTACCATAATTTTGCGGATAAACGCATGGTATGGCTCATTCCAAATTTTTATAACGTTGTCACGAATGGCATATTTTTAATTGTGGGTATTATTGGAGTTTTTTATCTTAAGTCACCCGTAGCATCCAAGAAATTGTGTTTTAAAACACCTCAAGAAAAATGGTTTTATTTCATTTTTTTTCTGGCAACCCTCTTCGTGAGTGTTGGGTCATCCTATTATCATTGGCAACCGGAAAATGCGACGTTAGTTTACGACCGCTTACCCATGACCATCGCGTTTATGAGTCTTTTTACGGCAATTATTGCGGAGCGCATCAATCGCCGAGCTGGATTAATTTTATTGCCAATTTGTACCGTTCTGGGTTTGGCGACGATTTTTTATTGGCAAGTCACTCAGGATTTACGACCTTACATCTTCGTGCAATTTTACCCAATGTTAGCTATCCCTCTCATGCTTTTAATGTACCGCCCTTCTTATTCAGGTGTGTCGTGGTTGTGGTTTGCGTTATTACTGTATTTTCTCGCCAAGGTGACTGAAACTTTTGACGGTTACCTTTATCATTTGACGGCAGAAACAATAAGCGGACACAGCCTGAAACACATTTTAGCGGGGTTTTCGTGCTGGTTTGTACTACTTTATTTGCAAAAGCGTCATCTTATGCGACTTGATGTGGACTCCAATTTTTGAAAAACGTGCGCTGCTGTTCTTGCTTGAAACGTTCGTACATAGGCGTTAACTTCGTTAAGGTCTTGCAATTCGCCACGAAAAACTTTTTTACCAAACTGACTTCGCCCAACATTGCCGAAGAAAGAAAAGCGACATGCCTTTTTATAATTTAAAATAAAAAGTTGCAACTTTAAATGCGAATATTGCTGGGGATCATGAGTCACTGCTTGAGTAATGGTTTTTAGATTTTTTGAGTTCATCTTTCTTAAAAGAGTGGCTAATTCTTTCTCGGGACGCGGCCATAAGCCGTTAGCATAGATCAAAAGTTTCGTCTTCGCGGTAGAAAAAGATTCATCCTTAATGTCCGCTGGACTTTTATAAAGATTACGTAGCGTGGAAAAAAATTGCAATGCAGCATCACTGTCCGGACGGTCATGATAGTTAGGATGTTGCATGTGATTAATAAACTGAATCGTTAACGCTTTTAGAGAATTATCGCCATGAATTTCCGGAAAGTCCACTAAGTTTGAAATAGAAAAAGGCATTGCAGCAATTTTTTTTCTAACTTTTTTTTCAAGAAAAGTACTCTCCTGATCTTGTAACGCATTCGCTTTATTCTGAGAAGGATCCGGCTGTCCAAGTAATTGAGCAATAACATTGACCAGCATAAAAATATCAACCTTCAAGCCAAATTGCCCATCCAGAGTTTCAGGAGAAAAATACATGGTATTTATCTCTATATTAGGGGGAATATGAGGATGGGGTTTTAACTGTGAAGCGTCATCAATATTCAACATCGACAAACCAAAATCAATTAATGTACATTGATTTGGTATTATTCTGCCATTTGGCTCTTGCTTGCCGGCTGAGAACATCACATTTGTTGTTTTGAGATCACCATGCAGCAAAGGGCTACCATAATTTGTATGATGATGAAGATGATTGAGTTGCAATAATAGCTGACAAATTAAATTAATCCGTTCAAATAAATCTAAATGTGCAATTTCGTGCAGTGAGTTTTCTAGATTTTTTCCTGGTAAAAAAGTGGAAAATAAATAAATTTTATCATTAATCGGGTATAACGCTCCTTCAGAATCAGAAAAACGTCGTAATGCTTTTAATTCTGTGTCCGCCAACTTGCCATCACTTTTGGGATTTTTAAATTCCTTGGCTACCATAGGGTTGGTTGCATCAATATTGCCCTCTTCATCCATTTTATAAGCTTTATAGACACGTCCGTAGCTTCCCTGACCTAACTGATGCTGGCGATCAATCGCATAGTACCGAAAAAGCTGTGGCGCAATTTCTTCGCCTACCTTCAAAATCATCCATCCATCGAGATAATACTTCCTCAGTGAGGGGTGACTAGATAAAACTTGCAATGCTTTTTTGAGATTCATAATGGTAATGCTAACTTAAGTTAGGAGCTGTTCTGAAACCACGATTTGCCTATTCTAGCAGTGACCTATAAGCATTTAAATAGGACAGGTTTTAATATGAGTCAACGAGAGCGGAAACCCTCATTCTGGGTGAACATAAATTAGCAACATCGAATTCCTCAAATAAAAAAATTGCGACACAAGTGGCTAAAGTCAATGATGCCCGCAAAATAATCTTCGTCGAGAAGGTCCTCTGTCACACCATTAACATGAATTAAAATAGGGCGACATGAAAATCCCTTAGGGCGCTTAAGTCGATCGATTTTCTGCTGAACTTCACTGATGACATCTGTACCAATTGGGTTTTTAGAGAACTTAATTTCACAAATATAAAGCGTGTTAAATTTAGTTTGTATCATATAATCAATTTGGCAACCTTCATGTGTGCTGGTTTTCCTTTGAAAATAAGGATTTTCACAGACAATGTCAGATAGGTTAATTTCAAGCAGTCTATATAAGGATGAACGATTATTTAGAACCAAGTTTTCAAATTGTAGCCCAATCATGCTATGCCATTTTGGCAAAGAAGAGATTGTATTTAAGCGATAAGTGCTTCTTTGAATGCTGCTTAAATTCGGTTCAATATATTTTAAATAGAATCGCAAATAATTATCAGATAATCGATATTGCCTTATTTTTGAATCTCTCCCAGTCTTTAAGTCCCAGGCATAATCAATACTAATGAAACCAGCCAAATTTAATTCCTCTAAGTACTCTGGTATTCGACCGTGTCGGTCAATACCCAGTAATTCACAAATTTCTGTTTGTTCTTTAGGACTATTGATAAGTGCCTTGATAATTTTTTTGTAATAGTCAGTTTTGCGTAGAAATATATCTGAAAAAATCTGTTCAAATTCTTCAACTAGGAAACCACCTTTACTAAAACAAAGTCGCTGAATATTTTCTTCAGCCGATTTTTTAGGGAAAATTTCTTCAAGATATTTGGGGATCCCACCTGTAATAGAAAGAACTTTAAATTTTTCATAAGCGGAAACATTCTCTGGCCAGAATTCGGCACAATCCACTAATGGTAATTCATCTAAGCTTAACGTGTAGGAAATCCTGCCGACAAAACCAGTATGGCTCAGGATGTTTTTCTCTATCCAGCTAGAAGCTGAGCCGCAGATCACAAAAATAAGGTCATCATTCTTTTTAAGCTGTGTGTCCCAAAAATTTTTTATTTTTCCGAGAAAAGTGGGCTCTTTAGATCCCATCCAGGAGACTTCATCAAAGAGGATGAGTACTTTACCTGACTGTACTCTTTCCCCAATAGACCAGAATGCGTCGCTCCAATCATCAAAACGCGTTTTAGCTGTTTTAAATTCACGTGAAATTTGTCTGGAGAATTCATCAAGCTGGTGTTTTGCCGTTGTGTGCTCGTCAGGAGGTAGTCCCGCAAATGCATAGTAATGGTCAAACTCTTTACTAAATTCTTCGATTAATCGGCTTTTGCCAATACGCCTACGGCCTCTTACCACTATAAATGAAGCCGTAGGCTTTGCTGTTAGCTCTTTTAAGCACTTAAGCTCTTGTTTTCTTCCAATAAATTTAGACATGGAGACAAAAACCTCTAAATGCAGATTTAGTCCCCCAACATACATCATTAAAAATGAGACGTAAACAAATAAATGTTGCTTATTGTCTCCATACTACGGGAAAATGAAAATACCTGATATACGAATGAATAGACGGTATACTGGGTATGGGAACGTGCACGAAAAAAGGAATTGTTGCATGAAATTGACACGCCGCTTCTCAGCATTTAGTTTACTCATGATTAGCATTAATGGTACGGTAGGTTCTGCCTGGTTATTTGCGCCTTTGTATGCCGCTAAAATCGCGGGGAGTGCCGCTATCCTGGCATGGCTACTGGGCGGCTTTGCAACCATTTTAGTCGCGTTAACATTCGCAGAATTATCCGTCATGTTTCCAGTTGCCGGAGGCAGCGCGCAAATTCCACAATTAAGTCATGGCGCCCTCACCAGCTTTGTCGTCAGTTGGACGGCATGGTTATCCGCATTGACCATGCCTCCCATCGAAGTCCAAGCCATTCTTCAATACGCCTCCACTTATTTTACTTCGTTAACCAACAACGCCAGCGGCATTCCCGTTCTCACCGGTATAGGAATGATTTGGGCAACCGTGCTCATGCTGCTGTTTTGCATTATCAATATTGCGAGTTTTAAAGGATTAGAGCGTGCCAATCTATTGCTTTTCGTGTTTAAAATCGGCGTGATTATCATCGCTATTTTCGCTTTGATCCACGCTAATTTTCATACTAACAATTTTACTTTAAGCACAAATCTCCTCTCACCGAAAACATGGCACACCATTTTAGTTGCGATCGCATCCGGTGGTATTGCTTTTGCTTTTACAGGGTTCAAGCATGGCGTTGAACTCGCCGGCGAAGCAAAAAATTTAAAATTCACTCTCCCGTTTGCGATTGTAGGTTCCGTTGTTTGTTGTTTACTTCTGTATGTAGGCCTGCAAATTGCTTTTATTGGGGCGCTCCACCCCGCCAGCCTTGCTAACGGTTGGGCGAATTTGAGTTTTACGGGTGATGTAGGTCCTTTTGCCGGGTTAGCGCTGGGCTTGGGTTTGGCATGGCTCGTTAAATTACTTTATGTCGATGCCGCTGTTTCACCGGGAGGCGCAGGACTCATTTACGTGACCTCCACCGCTCGAATTTTGTATGCGATGAGCCGAATTGGTTACATGCCACGTTGGATGGCCTACCTCAATAAAAATCGTTTTCCGGTCGGCGCCATTTTTTTTAATTTCGTGCTTGGCATGTTTTTATTTCTCCCGTTACCAGGATGGGAAGCTATGGTCAGCTTTCTTGTTTCGGGCATGGTAATTTCTTACGCAATGGGCCCCATCGCTTTACTGTGCATGCGTCATGAATTACCCAATGAAAAACGCAGATTTCGCCTTCCTGCCGCCCATGTGATTTGTTTTCTTGCTTTCTATTTTTGCAATCTTCTCAGCTATTGGACAGGCTGGAATACCATTTCTAAATTTGCGATTGCCATTGTCATCGGCCTTGGTTTTTTTGCTTTTTCATGTTGGCGAGGACGCGTATTATCTCAATCACTGCAACTTAAATCGGCAGTTTGGCTGCTCCCCTATCTGATTGGGCTTGTATTAATCTCCTATTTTGGTTCATTTGGCGGGAACAATATGATTCCATTTGGCTGGGATTTCTTAGTCATCGGCCTTTTTAGTTTTATCATTCTTGTTGTGGCGATAAAAAATCGTGCCCCACTGGATGCCTCACAGCCATTGGATCATCACTTAGCCGAAATCGTTTCCATATAAAATCAAAAAGTTAGATGATGAAAAAAAATAAAAAGTTGAGCTATACTTATTATTGGAATGATTATATGGATGTTTCTTCGTTTTCCCATCCCGCATATGAGGAAGCAGGATTTTTGTGAACGGCGAGGTGGGTTGGTGTTACTGTCAACGAATAAGGAGTATGTCCATGAAATCGCATCATCTCAGTACCTTTGATTATGTTGCTATGATTCTCGTCATTCTCGGTGCAATCAACTTGGGCCTAATGGGTATTTTTCAATACCAATTGATTCCCTCCATCTTAGGGCAACAAGACATTTTAGTTCGAATTGTTTATGCACTGATTGGCCTTTGTGGAATTTGGCTAATTTTCTTGACGTGCAAATGTTGCAAGAGTTGCTGCAATAATAATCACGAAAGTGGTCAGTAGAAATCCGCGCCCCAAGGAGCGGAGTGTTTTTGTTTACCCACCACCGGGCGGTGTCTAGTACTCCGTCAAGTGAGTTTTTGTGCATATTGTCGTTCGTTATATAATTTGTTATGGTGGCGAGAACTCTCCGATGTCTCGAGTAAACTGGATGCTCCTTTCAACGATTATCATTACAAAAAATTGTGCTCGTACGCTGGATGCCTGTTTGCAATCGGTAAAAGGGATTTCGGATGAAATTATCATACTGGATTCTCAAAGCGTCGATGATACACGAGTAATTGCTGAACGTTATACCCATAAATTCATTCAAAGCACGGATTGGCCGGGGTTTGGCGTGCAGAAACAACGTGCGTTGGATCTAGCGCGAGGTACCTGGGTATTATCGATTGATGCTGATGAAGTCTTAACACCAGAATGTCAACAAGAAATTCAAACAGCCATACAACACAAATTCACGATCGCTTATCGAATTAAACGTCTCATGATTTTTGCAGGCAAGGCAATTCATCACAGTGGCTGCAGCGATGCGCCCATTCGTCTTTTTAAAAAAGCAGTGGCGAAATTCACACCGGATATCATCCATGAATATGTTATTGTCCAAGGCACCGTGGGTAAAATCAATAGTCCCATGCTGCATTATTCCTATGCTAATATTGGAGAATGGATCGCAAAAATGAATTTATATTCTGAACTTGGCGCGCAAAAAAAAGCAGATCAGAAAAAATACTCAGTGACCTATGCGATTTTTTCTGCAATGATCAGTTTTATTAAAATGTATATTTTTAAAAAAGGTATTCTTGATGGCCGGCTGGGGCTCGTCGCATCCATTAACTCAGCGGTGGCGAGTTATTATAAGTATTTAAAATTAGCGTTAGACAAAGATTTTAATAAAAAATGGGGGGGGAAGCATGGCAATTTGGGTTGAAAATATTGATATTGAAAAAGCACAGCAACGATCTAAAGGCACGATGCTCGATTGGTTAGGCATTGAATTCACTGAAGTGGGTGACAATCATTTAAGTGCAAAAATGCCGGTAGATCATCGTACTCATCAACCGCTGGGTATTATGCACGGTGGTGCTTCTTGTGTATTAGCAGAATCAGTGGGTTCGACGGCAGCAAATTATTGCGTTAATCAATTAAAACAATACTGTGTCGGATTAGACATCAATACCAATCATATCCGCGCCATTCGTAGTGGCTATGTTTTCGCAACTGCAAAACCCTTTCACTTAGGAAGTACCACTCAAGTTTGGCATATTGAAATTCGCAATGCAGAGAATCAATTAATTTCAGTCAATCGATTAACAATGGCGGTACTTAATCGAAAATAAAAATTTCCGCCGCAAGCAGTAGCAAATAAATAAGGAGTAAAAATGACGGCGAAATATAACGGATTAGCGGATGTTGTGGCGGGCAAAACAGCCATTTGCACCATCGGCCTGGATGGTGAAGGATTACATTACCGTGGTTATAATGTAGAAGATTTAGCAGAGCAAGCGCAATTTGAAGAAGTCGCTTATTTATTATTATTTGGTCACTTACCCACTAAAACTGAGCTAACTCAATTTAAAATTCGTTTGGTTGGAGAACGCAATTTACCCGATGCGCTTAAAGCAGCATTGGAGAAAATTCCGCGTGATGCACACCCTATGGCCGTGCTACGCACGGGCTGCTCCATGCTCGGAACCTTAGAAGCTGAAACTAAAGAGCATACGGGGCTCGATATCGCCTGCCGTTTACTGGCTTTGTTTCCGGCCATGTTGATGTATTGGTTTCACTTTCAAAATGGCGGCCATCGCATTAATACTATGTTGGATGATAACAGTATGGCCAGCTATTTTTTGCAGTTATTGTATCAGCGTGATCCAGATCCATTACAAGTTGCAATGCTCAACGCCTCATTCATTTTATATGCCGAACATGAATTTAACGCTTCAACCTTCACGGCTCGCGTCATTGCAGCGACATTATCGGATTTTTATTCCGCGATTTGTGGTGCTATCGGCGCCTTATATGGCCCTTTACACGGTGGTGCTAATGAAAAAGCGTATGATCTTATTTGTCAATTTAAAAATCCCGATGAAGCCGAATCCGGATTAAAACGCATGTTAGCAAACAAAGAAAAAATTATGGGATTCGGTCATCGGGTTTATAAGACTAATGATCCTCGTTCCAATGTCATAAAAAAATGGTCACATAAATTATCATTGCAACTCGATCATGCGCAACTTTACCCTATTTCAGAACGCATTGAAAAAATCATGTGGGATGAGAAAAAATTATTTCCAAATTTAGATTTTTATAGTGCTTCCGCTTATGCTCTTTGCAAAATACCAACCAATATGTTTACACCCATTTTTGTTTTTTCGCGTACAGCCGGTTGGACAGCGCATATTTTAGAGCAACGTTCCGATAATAAATTAATTCGCCCGATTTCTGAATACACGGGCCCAGCACCTAAAAATTTTGTACCCATTGCTAATCGTTGAGACACCATCATGACAACCGATAACACTCGACCGAATTTTGATAAAGAAATTCAACAAATCGCGCAATACGTATTGGAATACAAAATTGATAGTGAACTCGCGTGGGAAACCGCTCGCTATGACCTATTAGATTCGGTCAGTTGCGCATTAATGGCATTAAAGTTTTCCAAGTGTACGCGATTGCTAGGACCTATCGTGCCAGGAGCAACGCTGAATGATGGCGCACGCGCCATTGGAAGTACTGAGCAATATGACCCCGTTCGTGCTGCCTTTATCAACGGAGCGCTCATTCGTTGGTTGGATTTTAATGACACGTGGTTAGCTGCAGAATGGGGACATCCCAGTGATAACTTAGGTGGGATTTTAGCGATTACCGATTATTTAAGTCGCCAACACCTTAAAGAAAAAAAATCTCCGTTATTACTGCAGCACGTTTTAGAAGCGATGATCAAAGCACATGAAATTCAAGGTGTGCTTGCTTTAGAAAATAGTTTTAATCGCGTTGGCCTTGACCACGTTATTTTAGTTAAAGTGGCTTCGGCTGCTGTTGTCACAAAATTACTGGGCGGCGATTTTGAAAAAATCTGCAATGCTATTTCACTTGCTTGGGTCGATGGGCAAAGCCTGAGAACGTATCGTCATGCACCCAACACAGGATCACGAAAATCGTGGGCAGCCGGTGATGCGACCAGTCGTGCGGTGTGGCTTGGGTTAATGGCAATGCGGGGTGAAATGGGTTATCCTAGTGCACTCTCAGCGCCACGTTGGGGATTTTCTGCGGTTAGTTTTAAAGAACAGCGTCTTCGCCTCCCTCGCCCATTTCAATCCTACGTGATGGAAAATGTTTTATTTAAAATTTCATTTCCAGCAGAATTTCACGCACAAACTGCAGTAGAAGCGGCCATTCAACTGCATTCCACGATAAAAAATCGTTTCAATGACATTGAAAAAATACAGGTAAAAACACAAGAATCTGCCATTCGCATTATCGATAAAAAAGGGAAATTGTATAATCCCGCGGATCGTGATCATTGTTTGCAATACATGATTGCTATCGGTTTAATATATGGAAATGTCACTGCTGAACATTACGAAGATAAAATCGCGAATAATCCTTTAATCGACGAGTTACGCGCTAAAATGCACATTACTGAAGAGCCCCGTTTTACGGAGGAATATCTTGCGGCTGATAAACGTTCCATTGGGAATGCCATTCAAATTTTTTTTAAAGACGGTAGCGAGACAGAAGAAATTTCCATTGATTATCCAGTAGGCCATCGCTTACGACGAAAAGAAGGCATCCCGCTACTCGTGAAAAAATTCGAAAATGCCGTGAAAACACATTATGATGCAGCACAAGCACAAAAAGTTCTCGCATTAGCACATGATATTCGCCAACTCGATAATATGTCCGTCAATGCCTTTATGGACCTATTGGGACATTCCTAACAAACACTCGCGTTCTGAGGAATTTTCGAGTGACACTCGATGAGAATTGAATAAGTGCGGGCACCACCAATTGGTAAAACGTGCAACGGCAATGCCCCCCAAATAAACACTCGCCATTTTAGAAATAACAATGAGTATAGGAACAATAACGGGGGGGGCAAACGCAGTTGCTGATCCGCAAATCAACAGCAAAAACAAACCCAGCAACAATCCTTTAAATAAATAACTGGAATTTCGTTTTGCGATATATTCACAACGAATAACATGCTTTTCTTCGCTTGAAACCATGGAGTCTTTTTGTACACTTAAATATTTTTGTTTTGCTAATCTTTCTTGATGCGAATAATCAAAATAACCAACCACACTCAATCCGCTTAACCCAAAAATCCAAGCAAGCGTCACACCCACCGGCCCTGCTATTCCCAAAAACAACGGAATTGACAACGAAAACATCACAAGACTAAAAATATCGCCATATGTCTGCCATGGATGCGTCCCATTCTTTTCAGCTTCAAATTTAACGTTGAAACAATGACGACCAATAATGCGCAAAGCACGAATTAAAGCCTTAAAAAAATAAATGAGCGGGTCGCTAATGGCAGCAATTGTTGAAAATAGACCCGAAAAAGCCGTTAATAACGGTGGTATCCATCTTCCTGCCATTTGTATGATGATGCCAACATTGGAAGCCTCGGAAAAAAACCCTAATGCTCCTTCTGTTTGATCCCACGTTGAGGGAGGGGTAAACGGTAATTCTGCTTCTCTAGAAGTATCACTTGTTTTAGACATAACTCCCTCCATAGCGTAACACCTACCTAAAACTATCATGCGGAGATTAGCGTTATCTTAATTGCTATAGCTTTTCAGATAAATGTTTTGGTGAAAATGATCGCGCCATTAGAAGCCAACCCTCTCCTAGCCTCTCCCGCAGGCGGGAGAGGGAAGCTCGACAGTGAGCACCATTGCCGGTAAGACAATTAAAATAGTTTATTTTTACCAAAATATTTATCTGAAACACTATATATAGTGTTTCAGATAAATATTTGCAAGGAGCAATTCTTATTGTTGTTCGGTTTTGTCTTCAGCCATCCAATGATTGAGCGCTTCAATAATTTTTTGTGCTTGATCATTGCTGGAGATATTGAATTTTGAACGTTGCTGATAAACCCCGTTACGTTTTTGATAGCGTCGAATGGAATAAGAAACGGGGCTGTATTCTTGTTTGCTGCGATTCCAATTTTGAAATTTATAGAGAATCGTACACCAAGCTCCTTTCGTTAAGATGACTTTATCTAATTCTTTAATGGTTGTCACTCCATCTTCGACATATTCAATCGTTAAATCTTCAATTTTTTCTGCCATACCATGGCTCCTATTTTTTTTTATTATTCTAGCAATTTAAAGTGCTGCAAGGGAATATAGTGGCTACCTTGTGCGGTGGGTCGGCTTTCATAAAGGACTAGCTCTGTCACCGGAATTTCAAATTCCGCACAAAACAAAGGATCAACCTGCATCGGTGTTGAGTGGAATTTTGCAACAGTAACGTGAGGACGAAAGCGACGCGCTTCGGGTATCACTCCCATCTTTTCAGCCGCGCGATCCAATAGATTGTGCAAATGCGATAACTTGGGGTGTGGATATAAATAAGCAGCGACCGTACGAGAACAGGATTTAGGAAAACTGCTGATCTTTTTCACGATCAATTGAAATTTTGATGTTTCCGCTGCACCATTTGCAACCACTTCTGAGATGACGGTCAATGCACTGGGTTCAATCGCGCCCATAAATTTAATCGTCACGTGCCAAAGATGAGGATCTATCCAATGCACTTTAGGCCCTAAAGCAGGGCGTAATAAATTACACTCCGCTGTTAATTGCGAAATGGAATCGTTCGTCAGTGGAATTCCAAAAAATGTCCGTATCATTGTAGGTAGAGTATATCATCATCAAGCGGTTTTCTGTGCACAAAAAATTTGGGCGCTTAACGCGCCCAAAAAAGGAAAACAAGGGGGTTTACCAACGACGATCGCCGCGGTCACCACCTCGATCACCACGCGGAGCACCACGAGCACCCCGATTTTGACCACCAGGACGACGCGCGCCACCACCACCGGTGCCGCCTTCTTTCGCCATATTGACTTTGATGTTGCGACTTTGAAAGGTTGTACCATCTAATGCTAAGGCATCTTGAGCGGACTGCACTTGTTCGAACGTAATAAAAGCAAATCCTTTAGAACGACCTGTATCACGATCCGTAATCAGCTTGGTTTCTACAATGGCACCATACTCGCTAAATAAATTATCGAGATCAGCGGATGTTGTATCGTAAGAAAGGTTTCCTACATAAATTTTGGCTTGACTCATAGTCAAATTCTCCAGTAGTTAATAAAAAGTATCGAATTACTGATGGTGATCTGGAACGAACATTTAGCAGTGCCTGACAGAGCATTAGTAACATGACCCTACGATTGTACTTTTATTTGTCATTAAGTCAATAGGGTTAGAGGTATTTTTTTTTAATATTAATAGGTTAAAGCCGATCAAAAATAAATTCTTTTAGAAACAAATAGTTAAAGTTGAAAACGTTATTTCGTGCGCGCTCCTAACCCCGTTTCTAACTCCCGAAAATTCCACAAATGGTGATCCATCAATTGGCTCGGTTTAATGTTGCTGATAGCGCGTAAAATATTGCTGGGAATTTTAGGATTTTGCTTCGCTAACTCCTGGATAAGTGCTTTAATTTTTTTCCGAGTTAAATTTTCTTGCGAGCCACACAAGTTACACGGAATGATAGGAAATGCCTGCTCTTTTGCAAAGGTAATAATGTCCTTCTCTTGGCAAAACGCTAAAGGACGAATAACCACATGTTTTTTATTATCACTGAGTAATTTAGGCGGCATTGAACGCGTTTGCCCACCATAGAAAATTGACATTAACAGTGTTTCAATCAAATCATCGCGATGATGCCCTAGGGCGATTTTATTAAACCCCTGCTCTTCCGCATAACGGTAAATAATCCCCCGGCGTAATCGGGAGCACAAAGAACAATAGATTTTGCCTTCGGGAACCTTATCTTTGACAATGGAGTAGGTATCGCGAGTGAGTATTTCAAAAGGGATTTTTTTGGTGCACAACCAAGCTTTGAGTTGGCTATCGTCCCAACCCGGCTGGGCTTGATCGAGGGTAAAAGAAAAAATCTCAAATTTATAATTCGATTCAACCCGTAGTTCATTCAATAACGTTAGAAGCGTAAATGAGTCCTTACCCCCGGACAAACACACCATAACCCGATCGCCTTTAGCGACCATGCGGTAGTCATGCATGGCCTTTTTCATATAATGCAATAGCTTTGCTTGGGCTTTGGTTTCAGCCATTCGACTTTATCTCCCATGAAATGACTTTGGGCGACAAAAATCCCCGGGCTAACGCCCAGGGTTTGGGGATGTCAATGCGTGCTACGGATTAACTGGATTTTTTGTGGCAATGACGCAAATGGTCAAAACCGCATTTACCCGACCCAAAAGCCATTAAGTAAATCGCGACACCGCAAAAGCCAATGCTTCCTGAATAACGCATCAAGCTAGAGAAAATTGGCGCGCCATGCAAACTGGCCATAGAAGCGGATACATCCACCCAAGTAAGAATAACAACCGCCACCAACATAAATAAGCCCCCAAGGCGCGTTAACCAACCAAACAGAATGAGCAATCCGGCCGCAAATTGCAATGCGATAACGATAATGCTCCATACCTTAGCATAGCTAGTATGCAACATAGATTGCAGTTGAGCGTCAAAATTCATTGAAAAATAGATCGCTTGAATGAGTAACGCAGCCGCTATCAACAGCCGGCCTAGAAACGCAACACAGGAGGAACCTCCTTTTGGACAACATGTCATAAAATTCTCCCTTTCAAGTTTATCATCATGGTGTAAATATAGAATATTGTTTAAACAGTGCACTTTATAATACCATGAAAAAAATAATTTTTTAAAGCATTTTTGGAGCCTTGACCGTCCGTTTTTTTCGCTATAGAGTCTTATTCTGCGATGCGAGTATTCGCCGAGAATGGCTGATCCCAGAATGACCAAGGAATAACCTTATGCAACGGAATTTCGTTTTAGCGATCTTACTTTTTCTGACTAGTCCCCTTGCGTTCGCGACAACTGCCTATCAATTCGAGTTAATTGTTTTTGCGCACATCGACGCGGCAAGTTTTCAATCCGAACAATGGTCAGCCCTTAGCAAAGAAAGCGTCAATGTAAACAGTACACTCAATTCTGGTGTTACTTTGCTGAGTCCCGCACAATTTGTTTTAACCGATGAACAGAGACGTCTTAACCAGTATTCGCACTATGAAACATTACTTCATCTTGCCTGGCGCGAGTCATTGACAGAATTAAATAAATCACACAGCATTCATCTTTATGGCGGGCATTTGTATGACAACGATGGCCATATTATTCAGACCAGCAGCAATGAATCACTCCCCTATTCCCCTAGTCAACATTGGCAACTGAATGGAAAAGTCACTGTACGGCTAGAGCGTTACTTTGATCTGAATTTTAATTTATTATTGGCAGTGCCTTCACACGAAGTCGCTAAGTTAACATCAAATTCGCAAATGTTTAATTTGAGCCAACCGTTTACTTATATTCAACTCGCTCAACGTCGACGATCACGCAGTCAAGAGTTGAATTACCTTGACCATCCGTTATATGGTGTCCTTTTTAAAATTGTACCCATCAATGAGTAGCCTTGGCGTCTTTATCGGCAATATTAGCCGCTATACTTTAGGCTGGGTGCAGCGCTTATTAGGGGGGGGGGAGTTACCCTCCTCAAAATATAAATCATTTAATGGAGTAATTTTATGAAAAAATGTAATCTTTTTGTTTCAAGCGGTTTTGGTGTTTTGCTGTCTTTGCTGCCGCCGCTTGCTGCTGCCAATGTGGCATCTGACGATGGGAAGTGTGGAGATGGAGGTTTAGGATACTGGATCAAAGTGGTAAATAACCTCCGGGGCCATCAATTATTATTAGATGTTGCTTTTGTAGGAGCAGACGGATCAAACAAAAACGTGACAGTGGAACTAGGTTCAGCAGTTTGTTTGTGTATGAAAGCATCTTCCTCCTCCTTCAGTAAAAAAATGAAATTTAGTGCAAAGTATGGGGACCCTGCATATTATAAGCCCCCAGCCAAAGCAATGTGGGCTAAATGTCGTGATAAAAAAAGCGTTACTAGCAATATAATTAACGGTTATGACTTTACTTGCAAAGGCGACGGCAGCTGGGCCGATCTTCAATCTGGAGAGTGTTCCTAGCGAGAATATCTCATTCTGGAAGGAATGTGGCCTTGGAATGAGGCGGGCACCGACGTTGATCGTAAGCCCCCTCTCCTCGCTTGAAATTTAACGCTAGCACCTCATTCTGAGGCTACACCCTCTTCTGAGGGAATCCTATAAATTCCTGGTGCATTACGAAGATAACCCTTGTAATCCATGCCATAACCAAAAACATAATGATTATCCACTTCCAAGCCACAAAAATTCGCTTTCTGATGGCCATTCGGTAAACGCGCATGACGTTTATCGACTAAAACAGCGGTAAACACTTCGGCTGCGCCTTGCTCGTTACAATATTGAATAATAGCACTGAGCGTCACACCACCATCCAAAATATCATCCACCACAATAACGGTACGTCCTTTCATATTGCATGAAGGCTTCACGCGCCATTGCAAATCTTTTCCGACGGTATCATTGCGATAACGCGTGGCATGTACGTAATCAACCAGCAACGGGAAATCCAATCGCGGTAATAAATTACCCATAGGGATAATACCCCCCACAACCACACATAAAAAAATCGGATTTTTGTTAGCAAGACGGTGACTAATATCAATGGCCATCCGATCCAACGCATTTTCAACTTCTTCTTTAGAATACAAACAAGTAGATTTAGCAAAAACCTCGCGAATATGTTCTGGTAATAACATGGATTCCTCTTTTTTTTTCGTCAATGTTGCAGTTAATTTTTCAAATTCATTGCAAATTTCTATCGTCATTGGATTCTCCATTTTCTGCATCAGATTGAAAATACTCCACACCATTAGGAATATGTATCGTATGGGTTGGATAGGCAAACTCAGCCTCATAGTGAGTCACAATCGCCATAATTTTTAAAAGCACGTCTTCTTGTACTTCACAAAATTTAACGAATTCGGTCACTTTCGTAAAGGCTTGAATTTTAATATTCAACGCACTGACGCCCAATTCCACGAGACGTACATAGGTCGTTTGTGTCTGGTCAATGTCTGAATGCTTCGCGAGCATATCTGCCAACGCTTTCAGGATGCGTTTCAATTTATCGGCATCTTCGTAACGAATGCCAATGATCATTTCAAGACGGCGATGCCACAGACGAGATTTATTCTCGAGCGCAATCGCGGAAAAAATACCGTTCGGAATGTACAACGGGCGCATATCGGGAGTACGCACCATCGTTAATCGCCATCCAATTTTAACAACAGTCCCTTCAATATTACGGTCTGGAGAACCTATCAGGTCTCCCACAGAAAAGGGTCGATCCCAATAAATGATGAGCCCTCCAATAAAATTAGCCAAAGTATCTTTTGCAGCAAAAGAAATGGCTAAACCACCTAAACCACCAAATGCTAGCAAGGCAGAAATAGAAATTCCAACGGAGTGCATAAGCATCAGCGCGACAACGACAATTGCGATGATTCGAAAGACTTGTGCTAACGCATGTACTGAAGTGCTGTCTTGAAAAATTTGGCGCTTACCATTTTCTATGCGAATAACGAATACGTCTTCTCCTCGTCGAATAAATCGCATAAAAAACCAAAATAAAAATAATAAAACGATAATATCACGCGCAGGATCGAGTAAAGCCAGATTGGGGTTTTGGGCTGGAATCAGTGTTTCAATAATAATGCTGAGCACCATTAACCAAATAAAATAAATTAACGGCTGATGAATGGCTCGTAGAAAAACTTGACGCCACAATTGATGCCGTTTTTCAACACGAGGTAAATAATAACGATAAAGAAAATATTCAATAGCATTAATCATCAAACCGAATACGACAGCAGCAATAATTTTTAAAAGCCAATGCGTCATACCAAGATCGTGCAGGTAATTCAAACTGGTCTCCTTCACTCATCAACCCGAAGCCGCGCTCTCTAAGACAGCAATGGCTCCCGGGCGATAATTACAGACCGTCACCACATTGCACCCCGCCTCCCACGCCAAATGCGCTCGTTCCACATAATCACCGAAACAGTGTGCTGCTTTCATCGTAATATCATCACTCATAATTAATCCTGTAAAGCCCAAACGCTGCCGCAATATTTCTTGTAGCCAAATTCGCGAAAATCCTGCTGGTTTATCGTCAATCGCAGGGTAAATAATATGCGCTGGCATGATTGCGTCCAAGCAATGCACTAATTTTTGATATGGAACCAAATCATTTTGCCAAATTTGCTCGAATTCACGTTCATCAATGGGTAATTGTTCGTGTGAATCCAATACCACAGCACCGTGTCCTGGAAAATGTTTCCCCGTGGCTGGCATCCCGTATTGATGCAATACATCAACAGCAATATTCGCCAATTGAGTCACGACCGTAACATCACGACCAAAACTGCGCTCCCCGATAATTTGACTCACCCCATAATCCACATCTAATACAGGCATCAATGTCGCCTGTACTCCAACGGACTTCAATTCAGTCACCATGGTTTTTAACATGGTTTTAAAAGCCACAACCGCTTGCTCACGATCACGCTCATACTGCAGTCCCCATTCTCGCATGCTGGGCAACAACGTAAATGACTCTTTAAATCGTTGTACTCGGCCACCTTCTTGATCTACCGTAATGCAGAGCGTTGAATTCACTCGATGAATCGATTCCGTCAATTCACGCAATTGCCGCGGATTTTGATAATTACGCGCAAAAAGAATAACGCCAAAAACAGCGGGATGTTGCAAAATTTCTTGATCTTCGGCCGTTAAGGCAAGGCCAGCAATATCCAACAATACATAGTTCAAAATTTATCTATCCCTGTCCGTCGTGCGATACGCCCCTAAATGATGAACATTTCCTTTTTGATCGGTATCTTTTATTTTTGCAGAACCTTTTTTAACAACTTCATCAATACGCAACACATGATGCAAAGGAATATAGCTGCGTTTGACTTCTTGGAATTCAGCACGGATTTTTTCTTCTGAGGGATCAACCACGAGCGAGCTCTCGTTAAAAAGCAACTCCTCGATCTCGATAAACCCTATCAGGCTTTCTTCAGTAAGATAACGTGCATAAATTTCATACACCTTATCGTCTTGTGAAAAGATAATCCGGTAAATGGTCTGCCCTGTTGTCATGTCACCACCCTCTCAACGAATACATTCTCATTGGGATATTCAATATTGCTCAGACTCTTTGAGATAATCGAGCTCCTCTTTTGTCGATCCACGCCCTAACACGGCATTGCGTTGTGGAAAACGACCAAAGCGACGAACAATACTATAATGATGGTTGGCAAATTTAAAGAAACTTTCATAGATAACTTTGGTTTCAGGCAAGGCAAGCTCCACCAGAATCTCATAAGCTCGAATAGAACTCTCTTGATAGGCTAAATGTTCCGAATGCAGAAGCGGAAAATAGTAAAAAACTCTCTCAATCAAACTCAAGTAATGGTCGAGTTCATGCTCCATGCCGCGAGTACAAATACTTAACGCATAATCGTCCTGCGCATAAGCATAGGATTTACCCCGATGAATATGCCGTGAAAACTGATCGAGGGTAATAATGAGGGCCAGCTGGCTACGAGAATTTTTTTCCCAGTGGAGATAATCACCACGCACCGCCGATTCCAAATCTTTGTCAAAGCGTGACTTGATCTCACTGTCGACCTGCTTATTGTCCCCAAACCAAATACGAGCCCGATTCTCAGAAGGGATAACCGTTTCCTCCACTCTTCCAAACCAAAATTCCAATATTGATTGTACCCGTTCCGTATTTACCATACCCTTACCCTATGTTATGCCCCTTTTCATACTATAGGACACAGGATTTTTTTTGCACATATGGTAATGGATTGATTAATATAGGATTATATATCCTCAAACCCCGGGCGTTAGCCCAGGGTTTGAGGATATATCAAATCATTTTAAAATTTGGAGCCATCGATGACGACAGAAAAAATGCGGATTGAATCCGATAGCATGGGAAAGATTGAAGTGCCAGCCAATCGGTATTGGGGAGCTCAATCGGAACGATCAACGATTAATTTTGCGATTGGACGAGAAACCATGCCACCCGAACTTATTCGTGCTTTAGGCATCCTCAAAAAAGCAGCTGCATGCACCAATCATGAAATAGGAAAATTATCCGCCGAAAAATGCAAACTGATTTGCCAAGCCGCCGATGAAGTGATCGCAGGTAAACTGAATGACGAATTCCCTTTAAAAATATGGCAAACTGGTAGCGGCACACAAACGAATATGAATACGAACGAAGTCATTTCAAACCGCGCTATTGAGCTTGCTGGTGGAAAAATGGGAAGTAAAAGCCCGATTCACCCCAACGATGATGTCAATATGTCACAATCTTCGAATGACACTTTCCCCACCGCTATGCACATTGCCGCGGCAGAAATGATTTTTAAAAGATTAATTCCCGCGGTGAAAAAATTACGTGACACCTTGGCACAAAAATCTAAGGCGTTTAGCCCTATTATTAAAATCGGTCGAACGCACTTACAAGATGCCGTGCCATTAACATTAGGTCAGGAATTTTCGGGCTATGTGAGTCAATTAGACCATAATTTAAATTCGTTAGATGAGGTATTACCCAATTTATATCGTCTTGCTTTGGGGGGAACTGCCGTTGGAACCGGGCTTAATACGCACCCTCAATTTGCGGAAAAGGCCGCCAAATATATTGCTGACTTAACTGGGCTTCCGTTTGTTTCCGCTAAAAATAAATTTGCTGCATTAGCGGCTCATGATGAGATTGTGCTTGCCAGTGGCGCATTAAAAGCGCTGGCTTGTGCATTAATGAAAATGGCCAACGATATTCGCTGGCTCGCTTGCGGACCTCGTTGTGGTTTAGGTGAATTAATCATTCCTGAAAATGAACCGGGCTCATCCATTATGCCAGGTAAAGTCAATCCCACACAATCAGAAGCCATGACCATGGTTTGTGTACAGGTATTAGGAAACGATGCAGCCATTGGATTTGCAGGCACACAAGGTAATTTTGAATTAAATGTCTTTAAGCCTGTGATGATTTATAACCTAATTCAATCCATTTATTTGTTAGCAGATGCTTGTCATTCCTTCAATGACCATTGTGCGATCGGCATCACACCCAATGAAGAAAAAATAAATTATTTCTTAAATCATTCACTGATGTTGGTGACGGCGCTCAATCCCGTTATCGGTTACGATAAGGCGGCACAAATTGCTAAAAAAGCACATCATGAAGGAAGCAGCTTAAAAGAGGCGTGCGTAGCACTTGGTTTTCTAACAGAAAAAGAATTTGATAACGCTGTAGACCCTAAAAAAATGGTATAAAAATCCCAGCAATTCCTGGGCTGATGCCCGGGGTTTGGCTTCGCTATAGCTTTTCAGATAAATATTTTGGTGAAAATGATCGTGCCATTAGAAGCCAACCCTCTCCTAGCCTCTCCCGCAGGCGGGAGAGGGAAGCTTGAAAGTGAGCACCATTGCCGGTAAGACAATTAAAATAGTTTATTTTTACCAAAATATTTATCTGAAACACTATATCAACAAGGAGGAAACAGTGAATACAAAAAAACTCGGCTTTATAACGATTGCAAGCTCCGTAGGGAGCGTATTAGAAATGTATGACTTTGTCATTTATATTTTTATGGCACCCGTAATAACTAAACTTTTTTTTCCACACAGCGATAGTTATTTGGCTTTATTGCAAGTATTTTCGATTTTTGCAGTAGGGTATTTATCGCGCCCCATTGGAGGAATTATTTTCGGTCATATTGGTGACCGCTATGGTCGCCAAAAAGGCCTAATTTTATCGATGATTCTGATGGGCATACCGATTTTCCTCATTGGCTGCTTACCCACTTACAAAAACATCGGTGGCGCAGCACCATTACTGTTGTTAATTTTACGTTTTTTAGTCGGAATATCCATTGGCGGCGAATTTCCGAGTGGCACCGCTTATCTCACAGAACATGCTCCCGCAAAATATCGCGGTTTTATTTCAAGCTTTCTTTTTTTTGGCATTAATTTGGGAACCATGCTGGCTTCATTCGTTGGTGCGATGCTGGTAAAATACATTTCTGAAACGACCTTATATCAATGGGGGTGGCGCTTTCCCTTTTTATTTGGTGGATTATTAGCAATTCTAGGTTTTTTTATTCGAAAAAGAATGGTTGAAAGCCCCATTTTTTTGGAATACCAAAAAGCGAAAAAACTTTCTCCAAAACCGATAACGGAAATGTTACGCTTCGAATCACGACAAATTTCACGCTCCTTTACGATTGTTTCTGTTATGGCGGCTGCAATCAGCGTGATATTTCTCTTTATGCCAACCTTTTTGAATGAATATTTGCAATTACCACTCGAGCAAGCGCTCACAGCCAATACCATTAATTTAGTGATATTTAGCTGTTTCATTCCTTTGTTTGCTTGGTTATCGGATATAACGAGTCGTAATTTTATTTTGAGCATCGGTGCTTATGGATTTTTGTTTTTGTCATTACCTTTGTATGACGGAATGTCACACGGATTAGGAGGTCTTTTTTACGTTTGCCTCATCAGTTTAGGGATCATCAGCGCAATGATTGTCGGCCCAATTTCCGGAACACTTGCTGAGCGATTCCGTAGTCGATATCGCACTTCGGGTATTGCATTATCTTATAATCTCAGTTTTGGGTTAGTGGGTGGTTTAGCGCCGTTAGCCGTCACTTATTTGCTGCATATGTCAAAAACCAATTTGGCACCGAGTTTTTACATGATGATTACTGCACTAATTTCATTAATTGCCATCATCAACTTACGTGATTTCTCCACGTTAGATACAGAGCAAATTGAAAAAGAATTATTACAGCTTGGAAAGCAAAGAGAGACTAAGCTGAATTAGCGGCTGTTTTAGGGGCCCGTTCTTAACGCCTTGAAGAGCGCTCATTGTTAACCTATAGTGTAGTTATTCGTGGAGTGATTGTGTTTAGGGAGGGGCAATGTTAAATACTATTTTAAAACAAAGCATTATTGGTGCCGTTAATGAAGCCGTTAAAAATAATCATGAAATTATATGCTTAGAACACTTTCTCCTGGGGCTTCTTAGCAATCAAAAAATAGCAGAAACGCTCATTAATAGTGGTTTTAATTTTGAAGCGGCTAAAAATGAACTTTCCGCGCGAATGTCGCAATTCATGTCAGTATCACAACATTATTACTCATCGCAAAATGTTTGTTACTCGTCCCAACTACGACGTGTTTTACAAAAAATTTTGCAACATCAGGAGCGGTCCTCTCACTCAGAAAATTCCAGTTGGCTTGAAATATTTTACGTCGTTCTTGATGAATGCAATAGCCATGCGGTAGAAATATTAAAAAAATCAGATCTAAATTTGTCAAAAATAAAAGGATTACTGCGTAGTGGGAATATCTCTCAACATGAAAAAGAAATTCCTATTCGAATCAAGCATACTTCCATCGCTAAAACCACTGTTCCGGAATATGTGAAAAATTTATTGGAAAATGCGACCAAAATGGATGCTTTAGTGGGGCGCGGCAGTGAATTGGATCAAACTATAAAAGTATTATGCCAAATGAAACGCAATAATCCTTTACTGGTTGGCGAGGTTGGCGTTGGAAAGCAAGCCATTGTGAAGGAATTAGCAAGGCGTATCGCAATAAATGAAATACCCAAAAAACTGTCTGGTCTTAAAGTGTATTCAATTGATCTTGGGTTCTTATTCATGAATCTTCGTCATCGCGGTGAGCTGGAGGCCAGATTTAAATTCATTTTAGACGAAATTTTAAAAGAAAATAAACTCATTGTATTCATTGGTGATTTTTACAATTTCATCAGTGGAAAAGAACTATCCGAATTCAGTACAGAAAAAAATAACATTTTGGAATTTTTATTAAGTTCAGAAAAAATTTATTGCATTGGGTCGACGACTTATGAGCAATATCGAACGATGACCACAAAAAATCCTAACTTTTTGCGTTATTATAGTAAAATTGACGTTCAAGAACCTCGCGATGATGAAACTTTTTCAATTTTAAAAAACATAAAATTAAAATATGAATCTTACCATCAGGTGGAATATTCCGATGATGCATTGCATCGTACGATTGAGTTATCTCGCCGCTATATCCCTGAAACGCATCTTCCTGAAAAAGCGATCGAAATTTTGGACGAAGCAGGCGCGTATCGTGCGTTGAACAGTCAAGATCTGACTACATCTGTTATCACCCCCCACGATATTGATAAAGTGGTTTCAAAAAAAGTGAATATCCCCTTGGAATCACTCTCCGTTACAGAGCGCGAATTATTTCGAAGTTTACCAGAACGATTAAAAAGCGTGGTTTACGGTCAAAATGAAGCTATCGATTTATTGTGTAATGCCATTCAATTATCTAAATTTGGTTTAAAAGACCCCCGCAAACCCATCGGGTCATTTTTACTGGCGGGTCCCACCGGCGTTGGAAAAACGGAAATTTCAAAGCAATTAGCCAAAATGCTCAACATTGAGTTTATTCGTTTTGATATGTCCGAATATATGGAAAAACACGCAGTCGCTAAACTAATTGGCGCCCCTCCCGGATATATTGGCTATGAACAAGGGGGGCTTTTAACGGAGGCCATCAATAAAGATCCCCATTGTGTCTTATTGCTGGATGAAATTGAAAAAGCACATCCCGAAATTTTTAATTTATTATTGCAAGTCATGGATTATGGCTGTCTAACGGATAGTAATGGCAGAAAAGCCGATTTCAATCACGTGATGCTCATCATGACCACAAACGCAGGCGCACAGCAATTAGAAAAAACACGCATTGGATTTTCAATCGATGATTCTGAGGAAAACTCCACTGCGGGAGAAATTAATCAGTTATTTTCGCCTGAATTTAGAAATCGGCTGGATGACATTATTCACTTCAATTATTTAGATAAAAATTCCATTATGCACATTGCCAACAAACAATTATCAGAACTTAAGAAATTCCTTACTGAAAAAAATATTCTACTGAATCTCACCGAAGCCGCTGAAAATTGGATTGTTCATCAAGGATATAATCGCACCATGGGCGCGCGTCCATTAGAACATCTGATAAAAAATAAAATCAAAATCCCATTGTCGGTGGAAATTCTTTACGGAAAATTAGCCGATCGACAAGGCACCGTGAATATCGATGTCGAAGACGACGATCTCACGATGCAATTTGATTTAAATGTACAGTAATTCTCGGTCAAGTTAAATGTAGTAATTAACCGCAATAACAGCCGACGTGAAATCCGCCGTCCCTTTCCCCGCAACACTAAACCAAGCACCCGCAATCACACCAAAACTCGGCGTAAAGTTATATTCCATCGCCGGCGCCAAGCTAATTAAATTGTAACCTGTACTACCATTTGTCGCGGCCATACCGGTTGCCGTTGTGCCAGCGATCCCCTTAAAGCGGGTCAGCTCTTGATGAGCATACACAACATCAAGTGCCGGCACCCAATGTTGAGTCAGTGTAAATTCAAGGCCTAAATCAACTGAATATTTATCCCCAGGATCAATCGTGCCGCTCGTGCCAAATCCCCCGCCATAGCTATTAAATCCAGAAACTTGAACCGTAGGTGCTGTACTGAAAGCAAAATCCAAGCGAGTACGCAACACACGTCCATGCCATAGGCGTAATGATTTTTGAAAGTTAGCACCAATGACGGTCTGATAAGCACCCGCGCCCGTACTATCAACCCCTGAACGATAAGCAATTAAATCTTGATAGCGACCACTGGGAAAAGTTTCACCCACCGTAATACGCAAATTCGGCCAAACATCAGATTTAATCGCTTGAATACCAAACAACAGATTAATATCCCCAAGGGAGTTATATTCATGGCCATTTTTGAAGCTAAACAGGTAGGGCAATGCGGCTTGAAAATCTAAACGATCCGCTAAACCATGCGTTAATATTAATACGGGATTAACTGCCTGCGTCGAATCGATGCTATGCATACGCCAATTACTACCGTAGATGCCATACGCATCGGTAATAAATAAATAAGGTTCTATATTTGTATGACCTTTTGGAACGGTAACGCCTGCTGGGGCGAGCAGAGGACCGGTTAACCATGGTTCTGAAATAACATAATCGCTCGTATCAAAACTATGTTGAGAAACAGCAAAAGCACTGAAATTGGAAAGAAGAAGCAACGTTTGGCAAGCCAAACGGCGAAACTGAGACATGATGGCTCCTTATTAATAATAAAAAATGTGCATTATTCCAAAAATCCATCCATGACTAATTTTGCATTCTTGTTGACGGCATATTGCGAAAAATCAGTTTGACCGAGTTGACGCAATAAAGATTCATCCGTAAAAAAATTGCCTGTGCATTGCTTACTGTTCATCAACAATAGCTGATACGCTGCGTCTGCCATAATTTTCGGCGTACGTGAGCCTTGATAAACTTCTTGCGGAAAATGAACTTCCACCGCGGTTGTTGCAATCGTGGTTTGTGGCCACAACGAATTAACAGCAATGCCTTCTTGTGCAAATTCCGCTGACATACCTAACGTACACATGCTCATGCCATATTTTGAAATGGTGTAAGGCAAATGATGTTTAAACCACTTTTTATCCATATTCAATGGAGGGGAAACATTAATAATGTGTGGATTTTTCGCTTTTTGCAGGAAAGGAATGCAAGCTTGTGAAGCACAAAACGTAGCACGTGCATTGACGCCCGTCATGAGATCAAATCGTTTCATGGGAGTATTCAAGGTGTTTGTCAGGTTTAAAACACCCGCATTATTAATAAGCGCATCAATACCTCCAAAAGTCTCCGCCGCCTGCATAATGGCACGTTGTAAGGCCTCGCTATCGCGTAAATCAATTTGTAGTGGCAATGCGTTACCCCCTGCAGAACGTATTTCGTCAGCGACGCTATGAATGGTACCCATCAATTTGGGATGTGGATCGGATGTCTTTGCTAGAATAACAACGTTAGCCCCTGCTTGCCCACATCGCACAGCAATTGCACTGCCAATCCCGCGGCTGGCTCCCGTCACAACAATGGTTTTTTTTGCTAGTGATTGCATAATATCCCTTTTTTTTGTGGTTTGATTCTTGATTGATCCTGTAACTTGCCCCAAGATCCAGCGCTAACTTAGCATCACTACTCTGTTCGAGCAATAGGTAATGCGGATGTGAGCCAGGAATTCCCCATCTTTCGATGGGGAATTCCTTCCCTTTCATTGACGCGGGCTGCAGGGGACCTGCATCCTCGCGATCAAGGGGGAGCGCACAAAGCTCCCCCTTGATAATCCCCCACTGTTTCAATCTTTTGTTTTCTAAAACAATAAGTTGCCACATAATGAACTTGGGGAATTGCTGGATGTGAGCTTAGAGCTACAACAAAAATCACCGGTTTTACAGCTTGCTCTGCACTTTATCCCATGTGCCGAATGAAGTGTTTTCCGTAATAATATTACAACTCGTATCATTGCCATAACAGCCTCGACAGAGATACGGCTACCTACATGAGTTTAATAAACATTAAATCCCACACCCCATGCCCCAGCTGCAAACCCCGCTGCTCAAATTTCGTTTTTGGGCGTAAATGATCATTCACAATAAAATGACCCTGCCCCGCCAGATTATTAAATCCTGGCGCTTCCGTCATGACTTGCATCATGTATTCTGCATAATTTTGCCAATCCGTAGCAAGATGAATTTTGCCACCGATTTTTAATTTTTGATGCAACAGTTCAATGAACTCGGGTTGAATTAAACGACGCTTATGATGTCGCTTCTTTGGCCACGGGTCCGGAAAATAAATTTGTACTCCAGATAAACTGAAATCGGGAATACTCTTTTGCAAAACTTCAAGCACATTTTGTTGAAAAATGCGAATATTTGTCAGCTGATGCGTGATAATTTGCTGTAATAATTTTCCAACACCCGGGCGATGCACTTCCACACCAATAAAATCAATTTCAGGATACTGCAACGCCATCGTGATTAACGATTGCCCCATTCCAAACCCGATTTCCAAAATCACATCACTTTCACGTTGGAATACCCGCGCTAAATTAAGGATCCCCCCGTCTGTCGTTAAACCCAATTTTGCCCAATGTTGTTCCAACGCTTGTTGTTGACTTGTCGTCATGCGCCCTTCCCGTCGCACAAAACTGCGAATCACTCGCTTTCGTTCATTCGTCATTACATTACTCTTAACGTTGCTGTAGAAAATTACGGTTAGATTCGTTACGATACGTGGCAATCTACCACACCAAGGCTTGCGGGTGTAGTTTAATGGTAGAACTAAAGCTTCCCAAGCTTTAAGCGTGGGTTCGATTCCCATCACCCGCTCATCTAAAAACTGACGGATAGGTGGCAACTATGGCAAAAGCATTTAAGGTTATTGGCAGCATTATTGCAATGCTGGTCATCCTGTTCATTATTGCAATTATTATTACTGCGTTGATGTTTAATCCCAACCGTTATCACCAACAAATTGAACAATGGGTATATCATAAAACCCAACATCCACTCACTATTCAAGGAAAGATGAAATGGTCTTATTTTCCGTGGATTGGTATTGAAATTCCAAAAGTCACCTTGGGTAATCCCACTGGCTTTAAAGGGCCCGCGTTAGCGAATATCCAAAATCTCAAGATCAAAGTAAAATTATTACCTCTATTTTCTGGCAAGGTAGAAATAGATGACATCGGCATACAGAATGCAATTATCCACTTGATCATTAACCAAAACTACCAACCCAACTGGCAATTCTCCATTAAGGCTAAAACAGCCCAAATAAATGCAGCCCCATCATCAAAAAAATCCTCCTCACATCTACTTCCTATTCATGGATTCAGTATTCGTAATCTGACTATTGAGAACAGCGCGATTCATTTCATTAACCAACCCAATAATACGGCCTGGAATATTCTTAAATTTAATTTCACGATTAATAATTTCGACAACAATAAAGAATTTCCGTTATTAATGGCCTTTAATTTTGATCAAGGCGAATCTCAGCACAACGCCTTTCAAAATCAATTAAGCGCTCACGCAACGGTTAATTTACTCACTCAGCACGTGGATGTTTCCGAGTTTGCGATTAACACCGTTATTCTCCGTCCTGAATTACCCAAAATTCCGTTAAGTGCGAAAGGAAAAATATCGCTTGATATGCATCAAGAAAATTTATCCCTCAATAAGTTGGCCTTAACTTTTGCGAATATGAAATTAAACGGCAGCGCTCGCCTGACTCATTTCTTGAGTGTGCCTCACTTTCAACTGAATCTGGCATCCGAAAAAACAGATATTGAAAATTTTGTAAAAACCTTACAAAACAAAGACTACATCACTGGAACATTAACGATGAAAACGACGCTGACTGCGCAAGGGGCAAGTACGCATCAAATTGAAACGAGCTTAACTGGAAATGGCAGCATTGCAATCGATAACGGCACGGTGAAAGGCATTGATATTGAAGGTCTACTTCAACAGGCGATTGCACTCATTCATAAACAACCACAACCCACTCCCGCACAAAATAAAAATGAGACGCCATTTTTTAAAATTTCAGCGAATTATATGATTGAAAATGGCATACTGAGAAATAATGATTTGTTATTTCAAGGTCAAAAAATTCGCGCCAATGGGATGGGAAGTGTTGATTTAGTGAATAATGAAATTGATTACCAGCTCGATGCGCAGTATTCGCAATCACAACAAAATACGGAGCCTGATTTTTCACTGCCAATTTTAATTACGGGAAAAACTAATCATCCCAAAATCGTTCCTGATTTTCCCGCTATTGCTAAAAAATATCTGAAACAACAAATTAAAGATTTCATTAATAATAAATCCAAAGATATTGGCAAGACGCTCGAAAATCTTTTTAGATAGGGCCCCCGCTTGTCGGAGAAAAGGCGAGTAGGGAGAGCAGTCATTGTGTAAATTTTCTCGTTAACTAAAAAATATGTTATCTGAAACGCAATTCTCAAAAAAAGTTTTAACGTGGTATGATAAACATGGCCGGCATCATTTGCCATGGCAAAAAAAGCAAACTCCGTATCGCGTGTGGGTTTCAGAAATTATGCTGCAACAAACCCAGGTGTCCACCGTCATTCCGTATTACGAAAAATTTATGCAGCACTTCCCGACATTATCTTCGTTAGCCCATGCAGCACTTGATGAAGTTTTACAATATTGGTCGGGTTTAGGATACTACGCACGTGGTCGCAATTTACATCGCGCCGCACAATACATTCAGACGCATCACCAAGGTCATTTTCCAACAACACTGGCAGAATTAGAAAATTTGCCCGGAGTAGGACGATCAACTGCTGGGGCGATTTTATCACTGTCAGGAAATACTTCTGCCGCCATCTTAGATGGCAATGTAAAGCGTGTTCTCACTCGCTGCTTCGCCATTTCGGGCTGGCCAGGCAAAATGGATGTATTAAATCAGTTGTGGCAACTTGCTGAAAAATACACACCACATTTGCGCTGTCGCGACTACAATCAAGCAATGATGGATATTGGCGCGCTGATCTGCACACGGACCAAACCGAAATGCACGCAGTGCCCACTAAATAAGCACTGCCTTGCATATCAACAAAATCAAATGGAGGCGTTTCCTAACAAAAAAAATCAAAGCGCCAAACCACAAAAGCACACCTTTATGTTAATTTTAAAAAATACCCACAATGAGATTTTATTATTAAAAAGACCCGAGCACGGTATTTGGGGTGGATTGTGGAGTTTTCCGGAATGCAATGAGCAAGAAAAAATTATGGATTTGTGTCAAACGCATTTTCATTGTCAAGTCACTGCAACGCAAACATTACCAGAGATAACGCATGTTTTTAGTCATTTCACATTAAAGATCGCGCCATTGATCTTGAACATCACGATAAAAAAACATTTCGTTATGGATTCTCACCATCAAGTTTGGTATAACCTACAACAAGCATTGCCAGGCGGTATCCCCGCACCAATTGCAAAGTTGATTCAGCAAACGCGAGATTTCATTTAATGGGTCGAAAAATTTTTTGTGTGAAATTACAACAAGAAGCCGATGGGCTAGATGCCCCCCCCTACCCTGGGCAACTGGGTCAAAAAATCTTTGAAACGATTTCTGCGCAAATTTGGCAGCAATGGTTAACTCATCAGACAATGTTGATTAATGAATACCGATTAAACTTAATAGATCAAAAATCACGCGAGTTTTTGCGACAAGAAATGGAAAAGTTTTTATTTGGACAAGGAAGCACTAAACCTGTCGGTTACAATGATCCAAAGCAAAAATAACGGCGTAACATGCGTAACTGATGGTTGACTAAGTTCATCAGAGAGGGTTAAATTTACCGTCTTCGACAATGGCCAGATAGCTCAGTCGGTAGAGCAGAGGACTGAAAATCCTCGTGTCCCCAGTTCGATTCTGGGTCTGGCCACCATATTTTCAATCAGTTGCAGATTTCTCTCAAAACCGCTGCGAGAGTTTTGTGGGATATCCCCTCTGAGCCTCGTTTCATTAAACTTAATCTAGGATTGTTCTCTGTATTATCGATTTTTTCAATATTCGACAATAACCTGGATTCTTACATCCTTTTTTAGATGGAAATGGGCGTGTTGGACGACTCTTAATTATGCTGCTTTTGGTTGAACAAAAAATGCTACCCTCGCCCTTATTATATTTATCTGCATTTTTTGAAGCAACACGCGACGGAAATCATGACGGATGTTGACGAATAATCACATTGCTTTATCAGCTCGGTTGTAAAGAGTCTTTTTGTGATATTATTTTCGGTTCTTCCACCCCAAAAGAAGAAAAAACGCTGTTGCTGATGAGTGAGAACACTTTATTTTTTTTCATTTTTTCAGAAAATACTGCTTGCACAGCATTCAAAACTTCTTGTATGGTTTTCTTTTCTTCTTCTGGAGGCCGATAAACCGACTTAGCATTTGAAATCTTATCAATAATGGATTTTAATTCAGATTCCTCCAAAGTGTTAAGAAAGCCAATCCATACATCCATTTTCTTTTGTGACGCAAGTGTGTTTAAAGCAAACAAAGTATTATCCTCGGAATAAATGATGGCATTTAACAATGCCATTCCAATGACGCTATTTTTTTTTGCAATTTCAAACAATGAATTCAACATTTCCGGTTCAAAAACAGAAGAAAATACAATTAACTCAAATCCATTTAAATCCCGATGAACTTTACTCTGCGTTAAAAAATTAGAAAAATCCTTTTCATCGATCTGATTTGATTCAGCTAATTTAATGACATCCATAAAAGTTTCAATCTTAATAAAAGGAATTTCGCAATAAAATTTTTCCCATTTAGTTCCCGTATCTCCAATTATATCTATAAAATTCCGCTCTAATCCAGGCGACATTCTTGCAATAACATTTAATAGAGTATAACCCAATTTATCTTTTTCGTGCAATGAGAAAAAAATATTTCTCTGAAAATAAATATCTCCACTCTCTTGGACCAATTTTAACAGAGCATTCGCTCCATTCAGTTCGTGAGTATTTAAAAAAACCTGTAATCTTGTTAATCCATCTTTTCTTCGATAAGTCAAAGCTTCCAGAAGTTTCCATCTTAAAAATTCGTCATCAACAGCAAGACTGAATATTGAAAATATATTTTCTGAGTCTTGATTCAGCATGTCGAAACCTGTCCTAAAAAAATTGATCTCTTTCGTCAATGAGTTCCCTATCTCTTTCCTTAATTCGGAATCACGTTTCGCTAATGTTAAAATAACTGCTAATTCTTTGGGAGAATAATTGACAATATAATGAAAACCGAAATTTTTTAATAAAAGTTCTCCACGCTGCGTGATTAAATTTGAATAAGCAGAAAATTGTCTTTCTTTTTCCACTGAACTAAATTCACGAATAGTAGAGAAATCAATAGCTAACGCTGTATTTTCTTCATAGATACCGTTGTATTGTCTTGCCATCATAAATACCTTTTTTACGATCATTTCTTTATTTTCACTGATGGTTTCACCCAGATTAGGATCGTAAAAATACCATTGGGCTTCATCCTTTTCATACCATAATGAACAAACGTGATCCAACGTGTGGATTAAGCACATCGTTCCCTCTGTAAATAATGTCTCTTCTAAAAAATCAGAAAAATTCTTCGATGTAAAACATCCTGAAAAAATAAATCTGTCTTTGATTTTTCCTTTTTCTGAATCAAAAAGACCAAAATTTGGTGTTAAAAGTTCAAATTGATTAGGATGAATAAACATTGGAACTTGATGAAAAAGCACATAATTAACCGCTCGTTGTAATAACGTATCTAATGAGCTCTCTTCTGGCTGAGATGATGAGAGCAAACGTATTTTTTGCTGGAGCGACTCCTCTTTGCTATCCCAATTTATGATGGTGTTGAGTAATTCTTTCCACCAGTGGTAGTGCTCTCGGTTTGTTGCCAACATATACGAATAAACAATAGCAAAACCGTGGCAAAGACCTTCCTTCAGTTCGCTTTTTTCTTTCTCACTGAGGGGTAAACTATTGTACCTATTTCGATCAATTTCAATGTAATCAATCAGCTTTTCGATCAATATCACTTGCGGCGGCATAATAGTTCCTCAACCCTTTAAACATTAGAGAACTATTATACTGGTTAAAGTTTAAATAATTATTAAGCATTTTGGTTAAAACAACAGCAAAAGTGAATTTGTTTTCAAATGCCCATAACCCGAATATTTCACACCGAACTGCGAGGGTCGGTGTGTCGCCAACGGGAAGGTCTTTTGTTTGAAGGGCGTCGCAACCAGGGAAAGTAAGGAGCGCCGAGCACAGGATGTGCGTCCCTGAAAACAAAAGACCTTCCCGTTGGCGGTAGGGTACTTGGTGTGGCCGTCATCTTCAAAAAGCAACATGACAGGAATTCCCCATCTCCCGATGGGGAATTCCTTCCCTTTCATTGACGCGGGCTGCAGGGGACCTGCAGCCTCGCGATCAAGGGGGAGCGCGCAAAGCTCCCCCT
>Ga0155581_104_pt1 | contig 37049 bp, 32 predicted proteins | sample RifCSPhighO2_12_FD_107238 | JGI IMG/M metagenome (GOLD analysis project Ga0155581, IMG submission 107238) | Coxiella sp. RIFCSPHIGHO2_12_FULL_42_15 | reverse complement strand
GCAGCAACAAACACTGAGTGTTAATATTCCTGCGGGTGTGGATAATGGGGATCGCATTCGCTTGGCGGGTAAAGGTGAAGCGGGGCAACACGGTGCGCCTGCGGGTGATTTATATGTACAAGTGAATGTGAAAAAACACGCTATTTTTTCGCGACAGGGAAATGATTTGCATTCTGAAATTCCCATTGATTTTGTGATGGCGGTTTTAGGCGGCGAAATTGAAATTCCAACCTTGGCAGGCCCCGTTAAACTGATCATCCCAGCTGAAACGCAAACGGGCAAAGTATTTCGTTTGCGTGGCAAAGGGGTAAAAGCGTTACGTAGTGGTGGCGTTGGTGATCTGTTGTGTGCGGTTGTCGTTGAAACCCCCGTCAAATTAACGAATGAGCAAAAAGAAATGCTGAAAGCTTTTTCCCAGTCATTACAAGATGATAGCAAAGACCACAGCCCCCATTCAAAATCGTGGTTTGCAGCAGTAAAAGATTTTTTTACTGAAAAAAAATAAACATTATCATTGGGACAAAATACTTACTTAATCTTCAACCATTATACTACAGCAATGTAAAAAAAAGAGAATGGGTGAAGCATATGCATAAGGCAATACTGTTAGAAAAAGCTTATGAAAATTTAATTAAATCGATTTCTACATTTGATCTTGAGCTGTTTATTAACACTCTCTACCTGTACAATGGTGATCGAGACTCATTAAAAGTCCTACTCAACAAGGCTGATGACAAAGGGTTGCCACCGATTGCCCATTTGTTCAACTATCTTCCTGATCCCAAGAGTTGGGGAGAACCTTTAAAATATGATCTCAAATTAATATCTGAACCCCATGTACCTGGTTCAATCTATCTCTCTCGTGAGAATGCCGGCATTTATAAGGTTTTTGACCACAATGGAGTCATACTGGCAGATCCTCTAAAGGGCATTGACCTCGATCAATTAGAGAGTCGTCTTGAAGATGAAGAGCTAAAAGAGAGTGTTTTGGCAGTAACAGCCCTTAGGCGAGCGCGATTGAATCCCACTCAGTTAGACTTTAGAACGCAAGAGGCCTTAATAGGTCTCATGATAGGCATACTATTAAATTGTGGTGGCAATGAAAAGACAGCGATACAACGCAATTCTGGTACCCTTTTCTCCTCGAGGTCTATACTTAACCCCAACATCATCAGTCGTTGCAGGCTTCTTTATGCTAATTTATTGAGCAACAAGGCTCCACGTTATGACATCCAACTCTTACTGCCAGAAAAAGCGATCAATAAAATTGAGAAAATTTTCGTTGACAACCTATGTCACAATTTTAATGAAAATGAAAATGCTTTATCAAATTTATTCGAACAAATCGCTGACCGTACTGCCCAACCAGCAGCTGAACTGATCGTCGCCCGTTGTAATGATTCAACTTATTTGAGGGATATCACAAAAAAATTAAATTCATATGGTCAATATAGGTTGGACCGTATCGATAAAATAATAACTATTCCTAAGGCTGCGCGAAAAGATTTTTGCCTTTGGTACTTATATTGTTTATTGCATGCTAAAAAAATAAATAAATTTAAATTTGATAAAAAGCCATTTGAAGTTGTTTTTGATTTTTTCATGGAACTTAAGAATAAAAATGAGGGTCACTATCTTGAATGGAAAAAAATACTTCTGGAAAATATAGAAATCAGCCATTTTTCAGAATTAAAGAAAAATACAATGGTTAAATGTTTTTTGGAAGAAGAACCGGTTAATGATTCTTCTAACGCTATTAATGAAATAGAAGTTATCGAAAAAGAAAAGGGAAAGAAAAAGAAAAAAAATAAGCACCCTAAGGGAAAGAAAAAGCAAGAAAATCCGGGTGACGAAAAAGAAATTGAAGCAGTTATCGAACCTGTCAATAATTCACCCGAAGTTATTTCCGAGTCATTATCTGTTGAAATCATTCCGGAATCGATCCCCAACGAAATTCCACCTCTATGTCGCAAAAAAGGTGAAAAGATTATTCACGTGAACAAAGAAGTGATGGATAAAATGGTCGAATCGATGATTGACAAAAAAAATCTCCCGTCGGCAAGTCAACAGCTATATAACATAGCTTCTATACTCATTAATCAACTTGATAATGATCATCCTTATTTCGAAAAAATACAATATTTTATCACAGGGGTAAATGGAAAAATTAAAATACCCAATGTTCGTTATGAATATGAAAACGACGAACTGTTTGATCGGAATGATATTCGCCTCTATTGGAATCAATCAATAAAACAATTTTTACTGATTGCTGAAAAATATTCTCTAAGTGACGATGAAATTGTAAAAATTGCAATTAAATCCATATTGCTGAGGCTATCTGATTTAAAAATAATTGATGAAATAAAATCAACGATAAATGAATTTTTAGTCTCTCTTGGTATCGAAAAAAATAAATTTCACCTTATTGGGAGTCTCGCAACAGAATGCATCGAAGATGCTTTTGTGAGCGATCAACCACCCATCATAAAAAAAGATGTGGATTTAGCCATTGTTATTCGGCCAATAGATGAGAATGATTTATCTAAGTTGTTTTCGAGCTTAGGGAGTTTTTTTTCAAAAAAAGGTTATTCATTAATTCATAAAAAAACGCCGTCAGAGAAAGATGATAAATATGTGATGTCCTTTTCCATATCGTACAAGGAATACCCATTTGATTTAACCTTTTATTGTGATCCCCATTTGAAATTACGAGCAATGCGTGTTGATACTTATAAAGGGTTTATCATTGAGTTGGATAAAGAACAATTAATTTCTTCACATCACCAATTGATGTTTCTTTTACATAAAGAACGTAGCTTTGATTTTTCTCGTTTTGGGGATGTATCGGTGCTAGCTTTTGTTCTTCGCGAACTCGCAGTGATCAATAAATTTAATATTCATCTTTCGAAGGAATCCTCTCAAGAAATAGAAACTTTTCTCAACAACCCGAATAATAAAGATACCATTTCATGGGCAGTTGGGCTTTGTATCACAAAATATATTTATGATTTTCAGTCTGAACGTTTAAAATATTTAGAAGAAAAAAATTTACTGCAACAGGCCGTTCCTTTTACTTCTATTTTATCAAATGGTTCGACAAAAGAATTTATTTATACGGTAGTTAGCGAGGTACTTAATAATATACCGACTGTTGGGCATTATAATTTTTTTCCAATTGTTTATTTATCGATGTTCTATATCCATACATTTACTTCTATTCAGTGTGATGATCAAAATGTTTTTCAACATATAGAGAAGTTGACATTTCCTAAGACAATTCGTCAAGCTGTTGAGGATTGTATGCGAGCCTGGTTCGAGTTGTTAGTTCATTCTGAACAGCCTTACCATGTGAACAGCATAGCGACTTGTATTTATTCGGTCATGAAAAGCAAGTTCCCAGAGCGTCTGACTGAGCCTAGTTTACCAGTAGAAAATAACTCATCTGAACCTGTGGTTGGGGAGGAGAGGGATGAGCTTCGAATTGCTCAATAAACGGTTTTGTTACGTATTTCTGTCGGTGGGGGATTTTTTTGTTTTTAAAATATTTTCATTTGATGCCGGTGAAGGGAGTGCCAAAGCCGCTTGAGATGAAAATAAAGAGGCGTGTTTCGTGGATAAGGGGGGCTTGGTTGATGGAAAATGCCCTGCTTCCATCGCGATGTTGGTTAAAACGGCGTAAAGTGTATAGTAAGCAAGGCTATACCAACCCCCGTGACGAAAATAGAAAGAAGAAAGGCGTTGCCCGTGCAAAAGGGGGCTTCCTTTGAGAGTTGCTTGCGCCTTTGCTTTTAGAGCATCAAAAGGAGTGGTTGCTGCCCATCCGACCACTCCCGTCACAATCCCAATGGCGCTTATTTCGGTAAGCGTTAATTTTTGTTGAGTGGCTTGTTTTTGAAATTTTTTCTTTAAATACACTTCACGCATGGTTTGAGAAACGAGCAATAAACTCAGTTGGTTAGCCGTATTGCGTAAAAAAGTAATTTGCGCACCTTGGAAGCATTGCTGCAATCCGCCCATATTTTCTACGCAGCGCTTTGCATAAAGTGGATAAGTTTCTGCGGGGTAACGAGCAAAAATACCTGGATTTGCTATCGCTAAGTTTTTTGCTAATTCTACGGGATTTAAAATGACAGTGTCGGCGATTGCTAAAAGAAGTCCAGTTGCTAAAGGAGGCAGAATAATGGAATCAGGAAATACATGTCTGAAATAAGAACCACCCATATCACGAATCAAGTTACGATAACCCGTTTCTTTTAGTACCGTGCGTAAGAAAGTGGGCGTTGATCCATAAAATAAACTTCGTGCCCCGTGTGTTTGTAGAAATAACCACAAATTTTTAGGGTCAGTATTTTTTTGTTGTAACCAAGTGCGAGAAAAATCCACGGGATACGTGCTGATAAAAAGCGTTAATGAAAGCATAAAACCACGTGCATAAATAGAGAGAATAGGATGTGTCGTGCTGGAATCATTTGAAGAGTGCATGATGCTTTTATCCTTCAGATTTCTGAGCCGATGGTATTCTTTTTTCTGCGTTTAATAAAAAGAGGGAGTATCGTAAAAATAACGACACCACCAATGAGTATCGCTTCGTAAGCATAAACATTATGAATTTCAATAGAAGTGGGTGGGATAAATCCTACAATCAAAGCAAAGAGACAAGACAGTATTCCCAAGAGGCAAGAAAGCCACATAACCCAGCGCTTCAACGTAAAAGCATGCGGATTGGGTTTCAATTTTTTGTGTAGACGAAAGGCAGCTGCAAAAAATAAAACATAAAAAAGGATGGCGAGTTGCGCGGTTAATGCACTTAATATCCAATAAGACGTATTAAACGATTTAATAAAAACAAATAAACTGCAAATTAAAATCACCATGAGTGCCTGCAGTAAAAGAATCTGAATGGGGCTATCGAAACGATTGCGTCGACTGAATAACGTTGGTAAAGCACCGTCTTCCGCTGCTACCATCATCCCTTTAGTGGGTCCAATCACCCATGCCGCCATAATGCCAAAAGCACCAATGATAATGGCGAGAATCAAAAAGGGCAGTAAAAAAGAAAGATGTTTAGCGGCAAGAAATAACGCGAAAGCTTGATTTAATCCCGTAATGATATTGAGCATTTGGGGTGGAACAATGAACGCAATGGCTAGAGACGCGAAGATTAAACTGAGTGCAATAAAAATAGAAGAATAAAGTAATGCTTTAGGATAATCCTTTTCTGGGTGTTTTACTGATTCCGCGTGAGTGGCCGACATTTCCAATCCGAACACACTAAACAAAATAACCACAATAAAAGCGAGATTGTTTGACTGCGATAAGTTAGGAATGAAGCTGCCCCAAGAGGGGGTAATGGCCAGAGGTTTGTGTTGTAGCACCCACGCCAGTGCAAGAAAAATAATGATGACCATAGGAATGATGGTGCCAACAATAGCGCTGAAAATACTAACGGCACTGGATGTTTTCATCCCGAACGAATTTAAAAAGGTGGCAATTAAAAATAAACCGATAATCATGCTGATCATGTAAGTTTTATTATTCACGAGATTGGGATCGATAAAGTAAGCGATATTGGCAGCAACAAAAGCGAGTATGGTTGGATACCAAAATACGTTGTAAATCCATTGTAACCAAATGGCCATGAAACCCACGCGTTCCCCAAACGCATTGCGCACCCATACATAGGCACCACCTGTTTTAGGGAAATGGGTGGCAAGTTCGGCTGTGACCAACGCGCAGGGAATTAAAAAGAATAAGCAAGCGGCGACATAATAAAAGGGAATGGTAAAACCACTGACGGCATTCACCGGTAAATTGCGCAGACTATCGATGGCAATGATATTGATCATGACTAAGCTAAAAACGCTTAATGATCGTTTACTTGAAATGCTTACCATGGTGAAATCTCGCTGTGATGAGGTTGGATGGCCGGACCTACGTTTACTGCAGAATGTTGATTGGGTGGATGACGACGTGTCCGCGCTAATCGACCTTTATTACTAATAGATTAATTAAGGATATTCATGCAGTTGCCCCTTTATCAAGAGGGAGACTATCGCACGCTCCCTTTTTCTTGTCAATGCGACACGTACTTTTCGTTGAACGTCATTGCTTCATTTGATTTTGCTTGTAAATCATTAAATTTCGTATGTTATTAATGGTTTGATGATCACGAACACTTAAGTTAGGGTCGTTTTCCAATTTCCCAAGTGCTTCAATGGCCATTTGTCGTGTCAGCGGCGTGGGTTCATTGATTCCCAGTAGCATGGCATAGGTATAACGTTCAATAACGGAAAGTTCAGGGTTATTTGCCTGCTGCAGTAGATGCTCATGGTGCTTGTTCAGCGCATTTTTGTCAGTGAACTTTTTAACAGACAAGGCAAATGGGCCTAAATCTTTAGTTGTAACGCTGGGATTGTTGAATGCATCGTTCGCTTGCGTGGCACCAGCCATTATGATGATGACTGTAAGTCCGGTGGCCTTCATTGCATTTACTATTTGTTTTTTCATAACATCCTCTTTATGGGCGAAATTTCATATGGCAAAAATATCCCAGGCACAAGCCCGGGGATTCTTACAACGAATATCTTGAATGAAGTATAGCGCTATTCTCAACGGGAACCCTATTGGTCGAGTAAGCCGACTCCTCTAAAAACCGTACTTGCAAGTTTCCCTGCATAGACTGAAACAGCAATTCCACAGATTTATTATCTGGCAACTTATTGTTTTAGAAAACAAAAGATTGAAACAGTGGGGGATTATCCAGGGGGGGCTTTGCGCGCTCCCCCTTGATCGCGAGGATGCAGGTCCCCTGCAGCCCGCGTCAATGAAAGGGAAGGAATTTCCCATCGAAAGATGGGGAATTCCTGAATAAATGATTGAATCATCGCATTGAATCGATTATTCTTGGCAAGTTTGTCAATTTAATGATAGGTTGAATGCCCGCATGAGCTTGGATACGTTTGTCAATCGTTATCCACCAGCGCTGTTAGCGTTGGCCGAGGGGAGTGTTTTTAAGGGGTATTCCATCGGGGTTCCCGGTATAACCACAGGCGAAGTCGTTTTTAACACCGCCATGACGGGTTATCAAGAGATTCTGACGGACCCCTCCTATAGCCGGCAAATCGTTACCCTGACGTATCCTCATATTGGCAATGTCGGTGTCAACCCTCATGATGCCGAATCTTCAAAAGTTCATGTGGCGGGTTTGGTTATTCGTAATCTATCGCCCACCGTTAGCAATTGGCGTTCTGCTAAATCCCTCGAAGTGTATTTAAAACAAAATGGGATTGTTGCGATCAGTGGAATTGATACACGACGTTTAACGCGTATTTTACGTGATAAAGGCGCACAAAAGGGTTGTATTCTCAGCGGGCTTGATGCAGAGGAAGCCTTACGTCAAGCACAACAATTTCCCGGCCTTGTTGGCAAAGATCTTGCAAAAGTGGTCAGTACTGATCAAGTCATCGAATGGAAGGAAGGCATTTTTTGTCTTTCGCACGGCAAGTTTAATACCCTTGCCAACGAAAATTTTCACGTGGTTGCTTATGATTTTGGTGTAAAGCACCAGATGCTGCGATTACTCGTTGAGCGTGGTTGCCGAATAACGTTAGTCCCTGCGAAGACATCCGCAGAAAAAGTACTCGCTTATCAACCGGATGGAATTCTTTTGTCAAATGGTCCCGGCGATCCTGCTGCTTGTGATGATGCTATTGCAAACATAAAAATACTACTGCAAACGGATATTCCTATTTTGGGTATTTGTCTAGGGTTTCAGTTATTAGGATTAGCGTGTGGTGCTAAAACGGTAAAAATGAAATTTGGCCATCATGGTGCAAATCATCCTGTACAAGATTTACAAACAAAAACCGTTGCAATTACCAGCCAAAATCACGGTTTTTCAGTGGATGAAGCGAGTTTGCCAGCGACATTGCAAGTGACGCATCGTTCGTTGTTTGATGGCACGTTGCAGGGTTTTAAACATAGAACAAAACCAATCTTAGCTTTTCAAGGTCATCCGGAAGCAAGTCCTGGCCCGCAAGATCTTTTTTATTTATTCGATGAATTTATTACATTAATGACCAAACACCAACCGTGAGGCACCGAGATCAGTATGCCAAAACGTACAGACCTAAAAAGTATTTTAATCATTGGTGCAGGCCCTATTGTCATCGGTCAGGCGTGCGAATTTGATTACTCGGGAACGCAAGCATGTCGTGCATTACGCGAGGAAGGCTATCGAGTTATTTTAATTAATTCGAATCCGGCTACCATCATGACGGATCCCGATATCGCCGATGCCACTTACATTGAACCTATTCATTGGCAAGTGGTTGCAAAAATTATTGAGAAAGAGCGCCCCAGTGCGTTATTGCCTACTATGGGTGGTCAAACTGCATTGAACTGCGCATTAGATTTGGTCCGTGAAGGTATTCTGCAAAAATTTAATGTCGAATTGATTGGTGCATCACGTGAAGCAATTGATAAAGCGGAAGATCGCCAATTGTTTCAGCGTGCTATGGCAAAAATCGGTTTGGAAACGCCACGTTCAGGTTTGGCGCATTCCATGGAAGAAGCGTGGGAAGTCCTGGAAAAAGTGGGTTTTCCCGCAATTATTCGTCCATCATTTACGATGGGTGGGTCCGGCGGTGGTATTGCGTATAACCGAGATGAATTTTTAGAAATTTGTACGCGTGGTTTGGATTTATCACCCACCAATGAATTATTAATCGATGAATCGATTATCGGCTGGAAAGAATACGAATTAGAAGTGGTGCGTGACCAAAAAGATAATTGCATTGTTGTTTGTAGCATTGAAAATTTAGATCCTATGGGCGTGCATACCGGGGATTCCATCACGGTCGCTCCCGCGCAAACGTTAACCGATAAAGAATATCAATATTTGCGAGATGCTTCGATGGCCATTTTGCGTGAAATTGGCGTTGAAACGGGCGGATCCAATGTACAGTTTGCGGTGAATCCGGAAAATGGTCAGGTGATGGTGGTCGAAATGAACCCGCGTGTATCGCGTTCTTCGGCATTGGCTTCCAAGGCAACGGGATTCCCTATCGCAAAAATTGCGGCAAAATTAGCGATTGGTTATACACTGGATGAATTATCCAATGAAATTACGGGTAATCGTACGCCAGCTTCTTTTGAACCGAGCATTGATTATGTAGTGACGAAAATTCCGCGCTTTAATTTCGAAAAATTTCCACAAGCGGAACCTCGGTTAACCACACAAATGAAGTCCGTCGGCGAAGTGATGGCGATGGGACGTTCTTTTCAAGAATCATTACAAAAAGCAATACGTGGTTTGGAAATTGGTGTTTATGGTTTTGAACCTAAAATCCATTGGGTGGATGATGATCTTGCAACACATTTAGATAAAATTAAACGTGAGTTGCGTATTCCAGGTCCCGATCGCTTGTGGTACGTTGCTGATGCTTTTCGTTTTGGGTTAACGCTCGGTCAAGTGTTCGACCTTTGCAAAATTGATCCATGGTTTTTGGTGCAAATTGAAGAACTCGTGCAAATTGAGAAAGCCGTTCAACACACCAAATTAGCGGATCTTACCGACGACCAAATGCGTTTTTTGAAACGTAAGGGATTTTCGGATCGTCGTCTTTCCGATTTATTTTGGGTGGAAGAAAAACAAGTGCGTCAGCGTCGGCACGCATTAAACATTCACCCCGTGTTTAAACACGTGGATACTTGTGCGGGGGAATTTCCTTCTGAGACTGAGTATTTATATTCAACGTATGATGAAGAAAATGAATGCCAACCGAAAACCGATAAAGAAAAAATCATTGTGTTAGGCGGTGGGCCTAATCGCATTGGCCAAGGCATCGAATTTGATTATTGTTGTGTGCATGCGGCCATGGCCATTCGCGAATTGGGCTATGAAACGATTATGGTGAATTGCAATCCAGAGACCGTTTCAACCGATTATGATATTTCGGATCGTTTGTATTTCGAACCGCTCACACTAGAAGACTTATTAGAAATCGTGGCACTTGAAAAACCGAAAGGGGTGATTGTGCAGTATGGCGGTCAAACTCCGCTTAAATTAGCAAAAGAGTTAGATAAAGCGGGAGTTCCCATTATTGGCACTACGCCGGACGCCATCGATCGTGCGGAAGATCGTGCGCGTTTTCAAGCAATCATCAATGAGCTTGATTTAAAGCAGCCGCCGAATGGAACAGTGCGCAGTGTTGAAGAAGGTTTGCGTTTAGCAAAAGTATTTGCCTATCCGCTGATTGTACGTCCTTCGTATGTTTTGGGTGGTCGTGCCATGCAAGTCATTTACAACGAAAAAGAACTAACGCGTTATATGACGACGAACGTGATCGTCTCTCCTGATCAACCTTTATTACTGGATCATTTTCTGGATAATGCGATTGAAGTGGATATTGATGCGGTGTGTGATGGCACGGATGTTTTGATTGGCGGTATTTTGGAACATATCGAGCAAGCGGGTGTACATTCCGGTGATTCTTCTTGTGCTATACCTCCCCACAGTTTAAGTGCAGAGCTGCAGAATGAATTGCGACAGCAAATGTGTCGGTTAGCCAAAGCACTGAATGTGGTTGGTCTTATTAACGCGCAATTTGCGATTCAAGATAACACGATTTATGTGTTGGAAGTGAATCCACGGGCATCACGCACCGTTCCCTTTATTGCTAAGGCGAGTGGACTATCATTAGCAAAAATTGCAGCGCGTTGTATGGTGGGCTTTACGCTAAAACAACAAGGGGCCATTGAAGAACCTATTCCCAAATTTTTTGCCGTGAAAAAACCGGTGTTTCCTTTCAATAAATTTCCGGGAGTTGATCCGATTTTAGGACCTGAGATGCGTTCGACGGGTGAAGTCATGGGTATCGGTGAATCGTTTAGTCAGGCTTTTGCAAAAGGGCAACTGGGAGGAGGGGATGTATTACCAACGAAAGGATGCGCTTTTATCAGTGTGCGTGACACCGATAAAAAACGGGTTATTTCAGTTGCAAGAATGTTGTGTGAACGTGGTTTTGAAATTGTATCCACGGCGGGAACGGCAAAAGTATTAATGGAAGCAGGGATACAGTGTCGCATGGTGAATAAAGTCAATGAAGGTCGTCCGAACATTGTTGACTTGATTAAAAACGACAAAATCAGCTTTATTATTAATACGACGGAAGGGGAGCAAGCTATTAAAGATTCTTGTGCCATCCGAGCAAGCGCTGTGCAACACAAAGTATGTTACACCACAACCGTGGCTGGTAGTGAAGCGGCATGCTTGGCAATGAAATCCAGTGCCTTTTCTGAAGTTCGAAGTTTGCAAACTTTGCATCTTTCCAAAGTCGCTATTGACTCCCCTCCTTAGACGGCGGTATCCTTGCATCCTCTGCAATGGGGGGCTTAACATGCAAGAAATTGTTCCAATCACCGTTCATGGCGCGGAAAGATTAAAGGAAGAGTTAAAAAAACTGAAACAAGTCGAGCGCCCACGCATTATTGCTGCTATTGCAGAAGCGCGTGCGCATGGTGATCTGAAAGAAAATGCTGAATATCATGCCGCTCGTGAAGAGCAAAGTTTCATTGAAGGTCGTATCCAAGAAATCGAAGTTAAACTCGCGAATTGCCGTATCATTGATATCAGTCAATTAGAAAACGAAGGTAAAGTCGTTTTTGGCGCTACCGTGACTTTATTAAATCTTGAAAACCAGACAGAAGTGACCTACCAAATCGTGGGTGTGGATGAAGCTGATTTAAAAACCAATAAAATCTCCATTTCTTCACCGCTCTCTCGTGCGTTGATCGGAAAATACGTCGAAGACGTTGTTGACGTAACCACGCCAAAAGGTTTAGCGACTTACGAAATTGTGAATGTTGAATACAAGTAACGATTGCATCCATCTGTTTCCTCTATCAGCAGTAACACGAATACTTCTATTGAAAAAGAAGAAAGAATGCCTTTCCAACCCCAAGGATTTTTTCGTCCGCTTCCCCAATTCCCTCCAGAATTGCTCGATAAGATTTTTTCTGAATTAGCGCTACAAGCTCCACTGCTTGAAGGTGATTATCGGGGATCCAGTATATTCCACGGTTTGTCCGCAGCACGCTTTGAAGTTCCCGTTGAGCATCTGAGTTGGACCGAACGCTGCGCCAATTTTAAAAATGCGTATGCTAATATTAATTCAAGTGGCAATAGGATAAAAGCCATGTGATAGGACGACAACGAAAACTGCATTGGTATTGTATGCACTTGGCTGGTGATATCTAAGATTTTTCCGATGGCCGGTTCAGAAATCGCGCCACAAATCGCATCTCCTGAATTGATAAATGCAATTACGGTTGCTGCAATGTAGATTGGATTGGCATCTTTTCCAACAGAGAAAGCAATCATGAAGCCGCCGGTACCCAATCCAAATAAAAAAGTTGCTAGCATCAAACCGGTGAGGTTTGAGATTAAATACACGACACAGAGCAACGAAAATAACGATAAAAATAACCCGATCGTCATGAAACGAAAACGCTGCCCAAATCGATCGGCCAAATAACCAAATAAAGGCCCACCAAAACCAAAGCCCACATACACCATTGAAACAATCAGGGAGGCTTTAGCCGCAGTAAGGTGGTAGCCTGTGCTAATAAACGGTGTTCCCCACAACCCACCAAACACAGCCATGGGTGCAAAAGCGAGCCCACTGTAAAGTGTTAAATACCAATTGGTTTTATTTTTGAGAAGATGAACAATATCCGTTGATGTAATTTTTTGGCGTTGTTGAATGGGAAACGCGTGGGAGTGGTTGGATTTAACGCTGATAAAGATAAAATACAGTAGACTAATTCCACCACCAGCAAGGGCGATATAAATTAAACCGAGATGCCAACCCTGTGATTGAATAAGCAAGGCGAGGGGTGCTTGCCCGAAGACGGCACCCAACATAACCCCCAACGTTAACAAACCACTGACAAAGGCAAAGCGGTTCGCTGGAAAATAAATGGCGGCAATTTTCATATAACCAACGGTAGCAAATGCGGCACCAACACCCATCAGTGCGCGGCCCAATAATGCAAACGCTAAGATATTTCCAACGGAAAATAGAAAGGCACCGAGAGCGCTGATGATCAGCGAGCCGATGATCATTAATTTAAGTGGGAAGCGATCAATGAGATAACCTGAAAAAAACTGCATGATTAAATAACTATAAAAATAACACGCCGCCAAATTACCGAGCCCCGCGCCGGAAAGTTGAAAATCTTGCATTAACTCCGAAGTGATCACGGAAGGAAACACCTGCAATAAATACTTGTAAAAAAGCATGAGTGAAGCTAATGCGAGAATAAACCATGGATAAAAACGCAGTGACTTTGAAAAAGAGTTTGCATTCATTTTATGGTTTCCATTTGATATTACAGCCCATGCTGGGGAACTGCTTTTCGTTAATGGGTTTGTTTTCTAATAGATTATCCAACACATGACGAAGATCGTTACCCGTGACAGGACTGTTTAGCTTGCCTGGACTCGTTTCATCAAAACGACCTCGATAAACGCACGCAAGCGCTTTATCAAAAACAAAAAAATCAGGTGTGCATGCTGCGTGATAGGCTTTAGCGATTTCTTGTGTTTCATCAAATAAATAAGGAAATGTAAAATTCAAATGCAGGGCTAATTCACGCATTTTTTCAGGACTATCTTGCGGATAATGATGAGCGTCGTTGGAATTAATCGCAATGAATTGAATACCCAGCGGCTGATACGTTTGGATGAGTTCTAATAGTTTTTCAAGAATATGTTTTACATAGGGGCAATGATTGCAGATAAACATAACGACGGTAGCCAACGTTGACTTAACCGCGTCCAATTTGACAAGTTCATTGCTGAGGACATCGGGTAAGCAAAAGTTAGGGGCTTTTGTCCCCAAGGGCAGCATGGATGATGGCGTAAGTGCCATAATAAAAACTCCTAACCTGGATATTTCATATTGCTTTTTGAAGATAACGGCCACACGAAGTGCCCTGCCGCCAACGGGAAGGTCTTTTGTTTTCAGGGACGCACATCCTGTGCTCGACGCTCCTGACCCTCCCTGGTCGCGACGCCCTTCAAACAAAAGACCTTCCCGTTGGCGGCACACCGACCCTCGTAGTTCGATGTGAAATATTCGGGCTAAGGCTGTTTATAGGCACGATTGTATCAACCCAAGGATGCTTGTGCCAGTTTCTTGTGCCAATTTTAGCGGGAACTGCGGTGCCTGCAACCTCGTTATTGTGTTTCAGTGATCAGTTGTTGTATAGTTTGAAGGTTTCAATATGGCTTAACCTATTATGGAGAATACCATCTATGCATCAAATGCAAAAAGGACCCTCTGCTTCTCATTCAGATTCGATGAGCTTTTTTGTTGTTCTTATCGCTTGTATTGCTGCTGTTGCTGGAATTTTATTTGGTTTTGATACCGGAGTGATTTCTGGCGCTATTTTGTTTATCAAACAAGATTTTGCACCCAGTAATGCGTTGTACTCACTGATCATGGCATCTGTATTAGTCGGTGCATTAATAGGGTCAGGAGTCAGTGGTCGTTTTGCTGACTTTTTTGGAAGACGCACGTTATTGATCATTACCGCATTGATTTTTATTATTGGTACGCTCGCTTCCGCATTGGCACATAATGCGTGGTCCCTAATTGCAGCACGTATTGTGGTTGGTGTGGCGATTGGAATCGCTTCTTTTACCGCGCCTTTATACATTTCTGAAATTGCGCCGGCACGTTTTCGTGGTGCTCTCGTTTCATTAAATCAATTGGCCATTACGATTGGTATTTTGTGCTCGTATGCCGTAGACATGCATTTTGCCGATGTGGGTAATTGGCGTTGGATGTTTGGTGTTGGTGTCGTGCCAGCTTTACTATTGCTGTTGGGTATGTTGATTTTGCCGCGCAGTCCGCGTTGGGTGGCACTAAAAGGCGACATTTCACAAGCGCGACAAATTTTACAACTGATTCGTCATAATGAAAATGTGGAGCTCGAATTACAAGAAATTCAGGCGAGAGTGACCGGTAAAGTGAGTTGGCGTTTGTTATTTCAGCGTTGGTTGTTTCCGGTACTAGGAGTAGGATTGGGGCTTGCGTTTTTTCAACAATGCACGGGCATTAATACGATTATTTATTTTGCACCGACGATTTTTCAAATGGCGGGTTATGATACGGCAGCGGGTGCTATTTCAACCACCGCCATTGTCGGTGTGGCGAATGTTGTTTTTACGATTATTGCTTTGCCACTGATTGATTTATGGGGACGTCGTCCATTGTTATTGCTGGGTTTAGCAGGAATGGCATTAGGTTTATTACTATTGAGCCTCGCTTTTCATTTTGGTACGGGCGCTTTGTTGTTGCGTTGGTTGACTTTGTTGAGCATGATTATTTATATCGCATGCTTTGCAATGAGTTTAGGACCGATGATGTGGCTGGTTATTTCAGAAATTTTTCCGCTGCAAATTCGTGGTTTAGGGTCAAGTTTAGCCGTTTCAGTTTGCTGGTTGTTCAATGGAATTGTCACATTTTCATTTCGATACCTGTTAGATACGCTAGGTACAGCGGGGACTTTTTGCACTTACGCCATAGTTTGTTTGTTAGGATGGGTATTTGTAAAACGTTTTCTGCCAGAAACGAAAGGAGTTAGTTTAGAATCGATTGAAAATAATCTGCGATTAGGTAAACGCAGTCGCGATTTAGGCGTTATTTCTGATCATGAGACACAACCCGTAGGAGAATGGGTATGATGAAAAAAATAATATTAACAAGTGCAGTCTTTTCACTGAGTTTTACTTCTATTGCTCTTTGTGCGGAAGATAAGACTGCAAAAGATAATCGTATTTTTTCGGATCCTAGTAAAACAATTCTTGTCAAAAAAGAAAATCCGACGTTTACGCTTAATTTGCGCTCTAATCCAACGACGGGTTTTATCTGGGTTTTGCAAGGAGATTATAGTCATGACATGATCAGTGCGGTAAATCATGCGTTTCATGCACCGGATTCAAAATTATTGGGCGCCCCTGGCTACGAAAGTTTTGAATTTAAAATGTCGGGGGGTGCTTTTGTTGTTCCGCAAGTGACACAGCTCACGCTTTATTATATGCGTCCTTGGGTAGTCGCGAATCATCCACAAAAAATGACTTTTACCATTGTTTCAGTTTCGGGCATCAATTAGCGACTCATGTTCGGTAATTTTTTGGGGACAAGCTGATTTTTTAAATTCACATACAATGGTAAACCGTTGGCATAGGGTGGATAGGCTTCACCTTGAATGAGTGGCATTAAATAATGTCGGCAGGCCTCAGTAATATGGTAGCCTTCTTCGTCGATGAAGTGACGTGGCATTTTAAATTCGACATTAGCGACTTTTTGCAATGGGACGCTGCCGATGGCCCAACGATATTCAGGACCGATTTGTCGTTCAATCGTCAGCATAATATTATTTTTTCCTTGCAGTGCAAATTCAACGGCCGCTTTACCCAATGCGTAAGCTTGCTCTACGTCTGTTTGTGATGCAATATGACGCGCAGCACGTTGTAAATAATCCGCAACAGCCCAATGATATTTATAACCTAAATGCGTCTTAATGAATTTTGCCAACATGGGGGCGACTCCCCCCAATTGATGATGACCAAATGCATCCGTTAGTCCTGAATCTGCCAGAAACTTTCCGTCAAGATCTCGAATGCCTTCTGAAGCGACAATCACACAATATCCGGATTGAGTAACGGCTTGTTTGACTTTTAAAAGAAATTTATCAGGTTCAAAAGCAATTTCGGGGAATAAAATAATGTGAGGTGGGTCTCCATTTTTTTTAGCGCCAAGTCCACCCGCAGCGGCAATCCATCCAGCATGTCGCCCCATCACTTCTAAAATAAAAATTTTCGTGGATGTGGCAGCCATGCCACGCACATCCATGGCCGCTTCTTGTGTAGAAATAGCAACGTATTTTGCAACTGAACCAAAACCTGGACAGTTATCGGTGAAACAGAGATCATTATCAATGGTTTTAGGAATACCAATACACGTTAATGGATAACCCATGACTTGGCTGATTTGAGACACTTTACAACTGGTGTCTTGTGAATCGCCGCCACCATTATAAAAAAAATAACCAATATGATGCGCTTGAAAAACGTCGATTAATCGTTCGTATTCGCGGCGATCTTGCGTCATATCTTTTAATTTAAAACGGCAAGAACCAAAAGCGCTAGAAGGAGTATGAAAAAGAGCCGCAATGGTTTCTCTGGATTCGAGACTCGTGTCGATCAGTTCTTCATTCAAAGCGCCGAGAATACCATTGTGGCCAGCATAGACTTTTCCAATCTGATCCTGCATCGCGTGTGCGGTTTGAATAACGCCGCAGGCACTGGCATTAATGACGGCTGTTGCGCCGCCCGATTGTGCATAAAAGATATTTTTTTTCATGCCAGCCTCGTTCAACCGTTATCAACCCCGCATTCTTTAGCTTTCTACACGCATTGGCGTTGTTTGTCAAAAGATGCTCTAACCCGGATATTTCACATCGAACTGCGATGGCACTTCGTGTGACCGTCATCTTCAAAAAGCAACATGAAATATCCGAGCTAAGGAAGCAAACTCAGGAATGGCTGATCGGAGATTTTTTTGCTTGAGAGCAAGCTATGGCCGTAATAGAATGGCTTTGTTTCAGAAGGTGTGGTGCCATATGCAAAAACATATTCATATCCTTGGAATTTGCGGGACGTTTATGGGCGGTATTGCGCTTATGGCTCGTCAACTGGGTTTTAAGGTAACGGGTTCCGATCACCACATTTACCCTCCCATGTCAGAGACATTAGCCGCTCATCACATTGAAATTATGCCGGGCTATGATAAAACGCATTTAGATTCACGTCCCGACTTAGTGTTATTGGGTAATGTGTGTCAGCGCGGGATGACGGCGGTGGAAGCCGTTTTAGATGATGAAATTCCGTTTTCTTCTGGGCCTGCGTGGTTAGCGGAACAGGTCTTGCGCAAGCGTCATGTGCTAGCGGTAGCAGGTACGCATGGTAAAACCACCACAACCAGTATGCTTACTTGGATACTGACTTATGCGGGGTTAAAACCGGGTTATTTAATTGGTGGCGTGGCGCACAACTTCAAGCATACGGCAGATGTGGGAGATTCGGATTATTTCGTCATTGAAGCTGATGAATATGACACGGCTTTTTTTGATAAACGACCAAAGTTTTTGCATTATTTTCCAAAGACGTTAATTTTAAATAACTTGGAATTTGATCATGCTGATATTTATCCAGATATTGCTGCCATCGAACAACAATTTCATTTTTTAATTCGCACCGTTGCTCATAAAGGTCGAATTTTATATCCACAAGGTGACTTTCATTTGAATAAGGTATTGCAGCGGGGTTCATGGTGCGATGTAAAAATTTTTACGGGTCCAGAGAGCGATTGGCACCTGAAACGGCATGAAAAGGATGGCTCAGCGTTTGACGTTTTTTATAAAAATAAATCGTGTGGTCGGGTGCGTTGGCCGTTGTGGGGGGAGCATAACATGGATAATGCATTGGCCGCATTGGCCGCTGCGGAACATGTGGGTGTTGCACCGGCGATGGCGGTTGCAGCACTTTGCGAATTTAAGGGAGTTAAGCGCCGTTTAGAAATTTCCGCAGAAATTAATGACATTACCGTTTATGATGATTTTGCGCATCACCCCACGGCAATAGAAAAAACGTTACAAGCGTTGCGCGCGCGAGTCGCTCAAAAACCGATTATCGCTGTTTTACAGTTTGGTTCGAATACGATGCGTTGTGGTGGGCATACCGAAGAACATATGGCAGCGGCATTGCGTGAGGCAAATTATATTATTTTGCTCGATGCGGAATTACAAAACGCCTATCTGAAAACACTTTGTCAACAAATCACTTCCCCCACGCGGGTATTTAAAAATGTGGATGCGATTGTGGCTCATTTAAAAGAAACGCTAAAACCACAGGATCAGGTTGTGGTGATGAGTAATAAAGGATTTGATGGTTTGCAAAAAAAACTGCAACAAGCGTTGGAGGCTCAATAGGTATTGCAAAAAATTTTATTTTCTGCCACTCTTTTTGAGAGACTCTGTCGTGTGGGTGCAGAGCCCAATTTAAAAGAGGGACCTTGAATGAAAAAAAGCACTTTGATTACGCATGTTACTGCTTTATTAGCTGCAAACATTGCTTTGGCTGATCAAACACCGATCGCACCTCAGCAACAACAAAATCCATCTGCCGTCGCTGAACCTAATGCTAACCATAAAATGGCTTATGGTTGTGTGGGCAGTGGTGATGGACAATTTCAAGGCAAACGCGATTGTCAGGGGGGCGTTGTGGACGGATGTGTGGGTAGCGGCCAAAATGGTAATGCGCAACCCCAAGCATCACCGTGTATGCCAGCAGCCACTCCTTGTAGCACAAATGGGGGTTGTAATCCTTGCAATCCTTGTGTCCCTTGCAATGGATGCGCCCCATATTAAAATTGCAGCGACAGGAATTCCCCATTTTTCGATGGGGAATTCCTTCCCTCGGCCGCGGTTCGAAATTTTCAATTTGCTCTTATCATCACGATATCGCCATCCCAGTTTAAATAAATAGTTTTTTCTGGACGTTCATGAAAACGGATCGAAAAACGTTTGATTTGATATTGTGATTGAATATCCTGTGATAACTGCCGAGTTCCTCCTCCGTTTTCAAGCGTAGTTTGTCGCGAGGAATTTAGGCTAACGACGGAGTGAACGCCGCGGCGGAAGTTAATAGACCCGATTAATAAGGTTAATTGATGTTGAGTGAAGCTAACGCCGGTGTTCCATAAGCGTAATTCGATGATTCTATTTTTTTTCGATATTCGTTTAATCATAAAAAGCGCGGGTGGTTGTTGACGATAAAGTTGCGGCAAAAATGGCAAATGCTGTTCGGGTTCTTTGCTTGCAAAACGCCGCAAGGCACTTTGTAAATTTTCGTGAAATTTAATTTCTTGCCAACCCTTTTTCTTGAGAAGTTGTTTAATTGCGCTGAGATTACCGGCCCACTGAATATTAAAAGGTTGTGTTGGGCTGCCAAAACGGTTGACACGATAAATCGGCAAATAAGCGCCTGGAAAATTCCACCAATCATCAATGCTGACTATTTGTTGTGGGAAATATTCCGTAAAACGATGGGTTTCTTTATGATAATTTTTAAAAACGCTCGCACACCACGGCAATAAAATTGCCAGAAAAATACACGTTATCACGAGAAATGGTTTACGAATATCAGGTTTCCAGCGACGATAAGAAATAAGAACCGCCAATAAAAGGGTAAAAGATAATGCGATCCCAGCCAATATATCGCAAAACCAGTGAGCGCCTAAATAAATACGCGATAATGCAATAAGAAAAATAAAAAGACTTGCAATGGTAAAGGGAATCCAGCGCCACACTTTTTCAATACAAGAAGCACACAAATAGCTGAAAAACCCTAATAGGCAGAGGCTTAATGTGGTATGTCCACTGGGAAAAGAAGAACTTTTGGCAACCTCTAAGAATCCGCTCGGACGGGGTAAATAATAAATATGTTTTATGACCCAAACGGAACCGAAAGCAAAAAACATCAGGATGAGTAAGTGCCAGAGGGCATACCATTGCTTACGAATTGCAAGTATGCCCGCAATAATGAGCGATATTACCAGCAAGGTGTATTTGTCTCCAAGCTCGGTAAATGTGATGAAAAAAACGTCGCTACGATGTCCGCGTAAGCTTTGTAAGAAATAAAAAATAGGTTGATTAAGGTGGTAAAGTGCAAACTGAAATTTAACGCATAGAAAAACAAAAATGAAAAAGAGAGCAAAGAGCAGGGTGAAAAAAGCGAGCGTCAGTTGATGATGGTCTTCTGGTTTGCGTTGACAGGTAATCAGTCGAATGAGTAATTGAGAGGAATGATGGCGATTCAGCCAATTCCAACTGCGATCAACATAACGATTAATAATACCGGCGATAAAAACAAAAAAACGTTGGATGGCCCAAAAGATTAACCATAAAAACACAATGAATGCCAAACTAATAAAAGTAAATGAGGTGGCTTTATCTTTTGGTAGGACCAACGAAATAGAGCCAATGAGTATGCCGGGCAGTAAATAAAGTAATGCCCATAAAAATGCAGAGGGTAAGGCAGCAACAAGGAAATTTGGCCAGCGCATTTTCATTAAACCCGCAATGAGGGGGACAGAGCTACGAGTAGGCCCAATAAATCGACCAATAACAATGCTTTTTCCCCCGTGTTTTTCGAAAAAAGCTTCGCCCATTTTTAATAGTTTGAGTAACTTTTCATGCTTGCGAAAAGGCCAAACATCATGGAGTCGTTCTTTGTAATGTTTGCCAATGAGATAACCAATCATGTCACCAACTAATGCACCCACGGTGGCAAGCAGTAATGTCATTCCTATGGGCATTAAATTTCGTCCCACAACAATACCGATAAAAGTCATCGTGATGGAACCCGGAATTAAGGTTCCCAGAATGGGAAGCGATTCCGCAAAAGCAACGAGAAAAGCAAAGAGCAACCCGTAATAGGGATGCAAGACAAGAAATTGATTAGCGCTCTCGAGATAATGTTCAAACATCTTTACCCTTCCTAGGTTACTTCTTTACCCGCTGCTTGACGATCGGCATGATACGAAGAGCGAACCAAAGGACCGCTTGCGACATGGGTAAAACCAATCGATTTGGCATAATGGCCCAATTCAATAAACTCAGCGGGTGTGACATAACGATCGACAGCCATGTGATAACGCGTGGGCTGAAGATATTGGCCCAGCGTTAACATATCCACTTCATGACGTCGTAGATCTTGCAGCACTTCTTTAATTTCTTCGTTTGTTTCACCTAAACCAAGCATCAGCCCTGATTTAGTGGGGATTCCTGTAAAACGGTGTTTGAACTCTTGCAGCAATTTCAATGACCATGCATAGTCAGAACCAGGACGCACAGGTTTGTAAATGCGGGGCACGGTTTCAATATTGTGATTAAATACGTCAGGCAATCCATCACGCATGGCAGTCAGTGCTTTTTCCATGCGACCCCGAAAATCGGGTACGAGCACTTCAATTTTAATGTTGGGATTTTGTTCGCGGGTGTGTTGGATGCATTGTGTAAAATGAGCGGCGCCCCCATCGCGTAAATCATCGCGGTCCACTGAAGTAATAACCACATAACGCAATCCCATTTTTTTAATGGTATTAGCAAGAGTGATGGGTTCCTCAGGGTTCAAGGGGTCAGGACGACCGTGTCCAACATCGCAAAAGCTGCAACGTCGAGTACACTTATCGCCCATAATCATAAACGTTGCTGTGCCGTGACTAAAACATTCGGATAAATTAGGGCAAGAGGCTTCTTCACAGACAGTGACTAACCGATTTTCGCGCAACATTTTTTTGAGATTGGCAGCGGTATTATCGGTAGGGAGTTTTATGCGGATCCAATCGGGTTTACGCAGCGGAGGTGCTCGATTTTCAATTTTTACTGGGATGCGTGCTAATTTATCTTTGCCCAGCGCTTTTGCTGTTGGATCATAGCGTTGTTCATTACTCATGTCGTTTACCCCGTTGGGTGATTAGGCTGAAAATGCCATTGATGATAGCCAAATGCTTGATAAAACAGTGTGCCCAATTTATGGCATACTTCAGCCAGTGTTTTATCCGTAAAATGCGTTAATTGCGTCATACGTAAATTTTTAAACCCACAGGGGTTAATATAGCTAAATGGCGTTAAATCCATGGCAATATTAAAGGCGAGACCATGGTAGCTGAATCCCTTTCGTATTCGAAGACCAATCGAACAAATTTTTGCACCGTTAATGTAAACACCGGGCGCGTCTGCTTTATGTTCCGCAGGGATTTGGAGAGATTGTAAATAAGCAATAACGCATTGTTCCAGCTTTCTAACGAATGTGCGCGTATTTAATTGCAATCGATTTAAATCAAATAAAGTATAAATCATCAGTTGCCCTGGGCCATGGTAAGTGATTTGGCCGCCGCGATCGCATTGCACAATGGGAATATCATGAGGGTTTAAAATGTGTTCGGCTTTACCGGCCTGTCCCTGAGTGAAAACGGGGAGATGCTCCATGAACCACAGCTCGTCTGAAAATTGATCGGGTTGGGAGAAACGTTCCGAGGTATAACGCTGCATGGCTTCCCAGATGGGTGTATAAGGTTGTTGTCCGGTAAAATGTTTAATTTTCAGTGTTGACATATTACAACGCCATCACCACGTCTTTACATTCATTCAGTGCGAGGTAAATTTTATCAAGCTGCGTTTTGCTTTCAGCAGTAATCATAAAAGTCAACGCAATGTAATTTCCATTGCGGCTTTTGCGCGTATTGCACGGGCCACTAAACGTAGGACAGTGCTCTTTGATGATGGCAAACACTGTTTTTTCGATGGATGAATCGCTTTTTCCCATCACTTTAATGGCAAACTCACAGGGAAATTTAAGAAGACTTTCATCGGGTTTTTTATTGTGTGTCATCGTGCAAAGATTATCCTTTAAGGAGCATTGCCACCCGATCGACGATGCGGCTAAAAAATCCTGCCTTTGGATCATTTTGCAATGCAACCAACGGCACAACAGCGATAATTTGTTTATTCAACATCACGGTGATATTACCGTAATTTTTCCCTTCATCGACAGGGGCGGTAATGCGTGTGTCCAAGCTCATGGTCGCTTTGAGTTGGGGATAATCGGCAATAGGAATAGTGACGTTAAGTGGTTTTTGTAAGCCTAAATTAACGTATTTGTCTTTGCCAAACCATACGCGCGATTGTGTGAGCGTTTGATGAGCAGAAAACAAGGGGTACGTTTTATAAAAGCGAAAACCATAGTTGAGTAAGGCTTCTGAACTGTTGGCACGAATACCATCGGATGGAGCTCCCATGATCACGCTGATTAATCGCATGTCGTTGCGCTTTGCGGAGGCGACCAAACAAAAACCCGCTTGGTCAGTGTGTCCCGTTTTTAAGCCATCTACGGTGGTATCTCGCCACAGCAAACGATTACGGTTGGGCTGGCGGATGTTATTATACGTAATCCATTTCTCATTAAAATAAGGGTAATATTCTGGAAAATCACGAATAGTCGCTCGTGCTAAAAGCGCCATATCATAGGGTGTTGAATAATGTTGTTCGTTAGGCATTCCTGTTGAATCGACATAATGCGTATCTTTCATGTCGAGCTTTTTTGCCATTTGGTTCATGAGTTCTGCAAAAGTTGCTTCAGTACCAGCAACATATTGGGCGAGTGCAACGCAGGCATCGTTACCGGATGCAATGATAACCCCGCGAACGAGTTGCTCGACAGTGGCTTCGGTGCCCACCTTTAAAAACATGCGTGAACCTGTCATGCGCCATGCTTTTTTGCTGATGCGCACAGGGTCGTTTAAATGAATTTGCCCACTTTGTAATGCCTGAAAGGTTAAATACAGTGTCATCATTTTAGTAAGGCTGGCAGGTTCCATGCGCTGGTTCATATTTTTTTGCGCTAGAACTTTGCCGCTGATGGCATCCATCAACACGTAACCATTGGCGGATAATTGCGGCTGTGGTGGAATTAATGCAATCGTTGTGGCTGTGGCATTTTGAGTGACGGTAGGGTGGTCAATGGGAATATCTTGCGTTGTGGGTTGTGCATAAGCAGATGAAAAAATGGTTGCCAACGCCAAGGTGAGAGAAATTATCCATTGGTTTAATACGCTTGATGGTTTCATGGCTCTATGATCCTGATGGTTTAAAAAATTTTCCTTGCGTAATGCTAGCATACCGCAGCGATTTCACAAGTCATCCTCAATAAAAGCGCAACATTCAGATGGGAAAGATACCCTCTCTTGATCCTATCTTCTTCGGGACTTTCCTGTAATGAATAATAAATAGACAACCGATAGGTTAAGGAGACTGTACAAAGTGAATTGTCAACAGCCCCTAATTGTAACTCGCAAATCCTACTTCATCCCGATCAATTTTGTGAATAATCCGCATATACACTTCTTGTGAAATTTCGCCGCGTTGTAGCATTTCATGCAGTAAAATTCGCTCGTAATTTAGGATCTTACTCAGCCATTTTTCCGCTTCAAAGCTTAGATCGTGGGCGTTAACATGGGCTTGTTGCGCAAGATTGAAGTGTAACAAGCGGCTTTCGTAATAATTATCCACGAGTTTTTTCGCGATGGTCGATGTTAATTTTTTTTCTTCTTCCAGCAATTCGATATGTGCGATAGCACGCTCAGTTATTAATCGATAAGCACGATTTGTTTCTTGTAAAACAAGATGCGCATGTTTCGTCACGCCCAGCCACTTGACGATAAACGGTAATGCGAGTCCTTGCACAACAACCGTAAAAAGAATAACAATAATCGTTAAAAAGACAATGAGATTGCGGTTGGGGAAGTTAATGGTGCTGGAAATTTGTAAAGGTAGTGCGATCGCAAGTGCTAAAGAAACGAGTCCGCGCATGCCTGAACACGAAGAAATAATCACATCGCGCCAGTTATACAGGGTAGCATTTTTACCGATCAGTTCGTACTTTGCAAAAAGATGACTGAGCAAAGCCAATAGAATGACCCATATTATTCGAAACGCTAAAATAATTGCGATGGTTAAGAGGGAAAAATAAATGAGTTGTGTTACTGGAATATTTTTTACGACTTGTAAATAAACGGGGAATTGTAACCCAATGACGATGAAAATCACGCCGTTTAAAAAGAAAATATACGTGTTCCAAGAAGCTTGTTCTGCAAGGCGTGTGCGAGCGGTGATAATGCGTTCGGTATGGGTATGAAATAGTCCTGCAGCAACCACTGATAATACGCCAGAAGCACCAATGTGTTCTGCAAAGAGATAAGCGACGTAGGCAAGTATAAAACTCATGATGATAGGCAATTCATTTTCAGAATTTTTTAGAAAATTATTAACGATGATATTGGTGAAAAACGAGAGTAATAATCCAATAGCAATACCACCGATGGCTTCAGGAATGAGGGTGTGCGTGAAGGAAGTAAGACGAATCGAACCCGTAAACACGAAGAAAACCGCCATATTGTAAAGAGTAATGCTCACCGCATCATTGAAAAGACTTTCGATTTCTAATGAACGCACCAGGCGTTGTTTAGTGTTCATTTTGTTGAGAATTGAGGTCGCAGAAATGGAATCGGTCGGTGAAATGATGGAACCTAGTACGAAGGCGGTGCTCAAAGAAAAAATGGGCGCTAATGCGTGTAAACTGAAAGCCATACCGATTGCGCTGGTTACCACGAGTACGAAGGCGAGCAGGGTTATTTCTAATATATTATTTCGAATGTCTTGCCAGGAAATGAGTCGAGCGGCCGCAAATAAAATCGGAGGTAAAAATAGCGGTAGCACGATTTCACTCGGAGGATGCCAATTCGGCAGGGTTGGAACAAAACCAACAAGCAAGCCCGCAATAACCAGCAATAAGGGATAAGGTACGTTAATACGTTCTGCAATCGCCGTACAGATGACAACGAGGAAAAGGATGAAAGGGATGATCACGAGGGCGTCCATGCGCACAATCCATGGCTTAATTCGAAGCGTCCATTCTAGCATGACCTTTTTCAAAATCCGAGCAGATTGGACTTGATTCCCCGCGGCTTGCCACGGGGATTTTTATTCAACTTGCAGCCATTCACGCTGCGCTATGAAGTCACGAATCCAGTCGATAAGGGGCTGAGGGGGCTGATTTTGGTATCAGTGTCCAAAGCTGGCTATATTTGTCTACAAGAATGCTTTGTAATGCACGAGAAAACCGATTCGCTCTCGGTGATCTGGCACCCAAAGTGATGTTGAACCACGGCAATATCACAAACGGTTCATACAGGAATCCGTGGTAATGAAATCCAATCCCCGTACAAGATGACCGAGACGACAAATGTATAGTATCTGATCGACCTTTAAATTTAAAAGAACGCTGCAATGGCTTTTTTCCGTCGACCAACTCGTACAAGCTTTGTGCAAAGGCCTGGGCATAACATGCCGGTACGTAGCGTTGTATAAAGGCAAGCACTTGGGTACAAAATAACTCTGCTTGCTCCAAGTGAGCGATTCTGTTAATTCGTTCAGAATATATTCTAACGGCTTCTATCAGGTGAAAAGCATTAAACATCTGCTCTGAATCACTTTTTTCTTCAAATGCCTTCCTAAAGCGCCTCAATGCCCCACACAATAAACTGCTATTGTCTGTATTGTTACGTGCTGCCGTTATCTCCATGTTTGTTGAACGAATAATCACATCAGCTATTTCGTTAAAGTCGAAAACATTTTCTTTTTGTTCTTTAAGTTTAGCTTCTACATCTCCATCAGGAAAAATTTCATAGAACTGCTCTTTCATGGGTGTTTCACCATTCGCCATGCCCAGAAAAATTTTCTTCATCATTTCACACATTTCAATATCACTGGCACACAAGGCGGCTTGAAAAGGCGTTAAGTTTTGTATTGGCTTTCCTGAAAAATCCGTAATGGCGTGTGTGTTCTTGAGTAATAATAAAGTGGGGCTGGCTTTCAGTTGTTTTTCTGCTGCAGTTTGATTGCCAAACAGCACATGCCGCAAGGTGATTTCGAGCTGTTCTTCTTGAAGTGTTTTTTGGAAATTCAGTGAATACGTTTCTTGGGAAGGATTCATCCAGGCACGCAAGCTCTGACAAGCACCCGCTAAATGGGTTCGATCTTGAAGGTGAGGAATAATCCCTTTTGCGGCTCCAATCGCTTGTTCAAGAAAATAAAACGCATACGTATCTCGAGGGGCTTGAGTGTCTGCCATACTATTTAAACGAGCCGGTTCTTGAATCACCAGCGTATAAAACACGCTGTTTTTATCGAGCAGTGTGGTTGCGTAACAAATGCTTCCATTTGTAGATTTTTTTGCAAACCCTAGATGAGAATAAATTCTATTTCCGTTTGAATCGACGGTTTCAATCACATGGTAGGCTTTTCCTGCAACAACACGGGCTTTTTGTTCCGGTGTTGCTTTATTTTGAATGATCTCAAGCACTGGAGCTTGTAGCGCTAATTCAGAAAAAATCTTATCGAGTAATTCTGGAGGAAGTTGACCAAAAAATCCTTGCTTGAAAGGGATTCTTTTTTTAGGGGAAGTGCTTGCAAGGCTCGATGAAACGGAATTCTTGCTGTTGGAAGGTGATAAAGGGTGGCGAATCGGAGGGAGGGTTTCAGATGATTTCATCGTGTGAGAAATCAAAGGTCTTTCTATTTCAGCAGTGCGTTTCTGTCCTCTGAGGCTTTGCCACCGATGCTTTAATTCATTTTTTTTTTGAATAAACGTATTTTTAATTTTTCGGATGAATCGATATGGAAAATTCATATTATAAACTCTTCTTTGCTTATTGTTCACGCACAGCTTATTCGAAAGAAGTGAAAATAGAATTAAAAAATTATCGAGAAGAACAAGATAATTAAAAATTAAGCATTAAGATAAAGCTTGTCAGCCAACGAAGTTTCTTCGTATAATGGGCAACTTTTCAACACAGTACCTATAACACAAGAGGTTATCATGGCCATCGAAAGAACGTTATCCATCATCAAACCCGATGCAGTTGCCAAGCAGGTTATTGGCGAAATCTACACGCGTTTCGAAAAAGCGGGTCTTAAAATCGTTGCTGCGAAAAAAATGCGTTTAACTCAAAAAGAGGCAGAAGCATTCTATGCGGTTCACAAAGCACGCCCTTTTTTCAATGAATTAGTTAACTTTATGATTTCAGGACCTGTTATGGTTCAAGTGCTAGAAGGTAATAATGCAGTATTACGTCATCGTGAAATTATGGGGGCAACCAATCCTCGAGAAGCAGCTCCTGGCACTATCCGTGCGGATTTTGCGGATTCTATCGATGCAAATGCCGTGCACGGTTCTGATGCATTGAATACAGCGAAACAAGAAATTGCTTTTTTCTTTAAAGATCAAGAAATTGTCGGTTAAGTTGTGATGAACGCTGGTCAGCAAAATTTATTAGATTTGAGCTTTCAGGATATGCGAGCGTTTTTGCGTTCTTTGGGTGAACCCGCGTTTCGTGCAGAACAGGTGATGCAATGGATACACCAGCGCGGCATTATCCATTTTGACGAAATGACGAATTTAAGCAAATCCTTACGTCAAAAATTACAATCCCAAGCGAAAATTTGCTTGCCAGAAATTGCGTTAGAGAGACAATCGCGTGATGGTACGAGCAAATGGTTATTCCGCTTAAAGGATGGTAATGTCATCGAAACCGTTTTTATACCGGAACGTGATCGCGGTACGTTGTGCGTTTCATCGCAAGTCGGTTGCGCGCTGAATTGCAGCTTTTGTGCGACTGGGAAAGAAGGGTTTAATCGTAATTTGACGTTAGGTGAAATCATTGGCCAAGTGTGGATTGCCGTTCGACAATTAGCGCTATCCAACCCTTATAAAGTCACTAATGTGGTGATGATGGGAATGGGCGAACCGTTATTGAACTATCAACCGGTGTTAGGGGCGATGGAATTGATGCTCAGTGATTTAGCTTATGGTTTGTCGAAATATCGCGTGACGTTGAGTACTTCGGGTGTGATACCGGCAATGGAACAACTGCAACGCGACAGCCCAGTTGCACTCGCCGTTTCTTTACATGCACCCACGAATGAATTGCGCAATGAATTGGTCCCTTTAAATCGAAAGTATCCGCTTGAACAATTGATTCCCTTATGTAAGTCTTATTACCCGCGTGATTCAAAACGAGTGGTGACGTTTGAATATGTGATGTTAGCAGGAATTAATGACACGTCGTTACATGCCAAACAATTGATTAAATTGCTGGGCAACGTCCCTTGCAAAATGAATTTAATTCCTTTTAATCCTTTTCCGAATACACACTATCAGCGTTCCAGTGATGAAATGGTTTTGAACTTTCGCACGCAACTGTTGAAAGCGGGTATGCAAGTTTGGACGCGTAAGACCCGGGGCGATGATATTGAAGGTGCTTGTGGGCAGTTGGCGGGTCAGATTCAAGATCGTACCGGAAGGCATGCGCGCTGGATTCGAACGGGCAAGTTGGTTCCCGTTTCCAGCAACGACTAACTGTTGGCGTGATGAATCCGGGTTCGCTATAATGCCGTATCGATTAACCGATGATTGGGGTAAAAAAAGATGAATGTTGATCACGAGAATACGGAGTTAGGGACGGTCGCGCCAGCCCATGAGTCTCCGGGAGAAATGTTAAAGCGTGCCCGTGAGGCCAAAAAGCTTTCTCATATTGATGTTGCTAAGCAACTCAAATTGCGCGTGCAATGGATTCTCGATATCGAAAATGATCACTATACCGATGCTTCTGCGTTAATTTATGTGCGTGGTTATTTGCGTGCGTATGCTCGCGTTGTTAGTGTTTCTCCTGATGAGGTCATGTCGGTTTTTGATTTAATGAAGTTTGAAGAACCTTTTGTGGCTCGTAAAGCTCAATTGCTTCCTCGAGAAGAACAGTTCGTCATGCATCAGCCCGTTTTGTCTTACACAAAATCTAACTCAAACAAAGGATTAGGGAAAAAAATCTGGGGCTGGATTATTTTGATTATTGTGTTACTCGCTTTGACGTTAGCCATTATGTGGTGGCGTAGCGAGCATAACCTGCAAAATGCTTCTCGTGCAGGTGCATCGCCGCAAGTAGCGCTTCCAACCGCGCCGCAAACTTCATTGAGGTAATTTTTTTGAGTAAATCGCTGCAAGCTGTTCGGGGTATGAATGACACACTGCCGGATGAATCCTGTTATTGGTCTTTATTAGAATCATTATGCCGCGATGTGGTGGCGCGTTATGGCTATCAAGAAATTCGTTTTCCTATCGTTGAATCTACAGCGCTTTTTAAGCGAAGTATTGGAGAAGCGACCGACATCGTCGAAAAGGAAATGTATAGCTTCGATGATCGTAACGGCGACAGTTTAACGTTGCGACCGGAAGGAACCGCTGGCTGCGTACGTGCGGGAATTGAGCACGGCCTATTTTACAACCAAATTCAGCGTTTTTGGTATATTGGCCCTATGTTTCGTCATGAACGTCCGCAGAAAGGTCGTTATCGACAGTTTCATCAGTTGGGTGTTGAAGCGTATGGTATGGCAGGTCCTGATATTGATGCTGAAATTATTTTAATATCAAAGCGATTATTACAAGCATTAGGTTTATTGGACCATGTCACGTTGCAGATTAATTCATTAGGAAATGCCAGTGCGCGTGCGGCGTATCGTGCGGCACTCGTAGATTATTTTACGGCACATCAAGATCAATTGGATGAAGACAGTTTGCGTCGACTCACAACCAATCCTCTTAGAATTCTAGACAGTAAAAATCCTTCGATGCAAGCGCTCAATGCCGCAGCGCCAAAACTGCTGGATTATCTCGATGAAAGTGCCAACCAACATTTTAAAACGTTATTAGCGTTACTGGATGCGGCGGGTGTGCATTACGAAGTTAATCCACGCTTAGTGCGAGGCTTAGATTATTATTCGTTAACGGTGTTTGAGTGGATAACTCATCAGTTGGGCGCACAAGGAACGGTGTGTGCAGGGGGGCGTTACGACGATTTAGTGGAATGGTTGGGAGGGCCATCAACGCCTTCCATTGGATTTGCGTGTGGGTTAGAACGGTTAGTTGTGTTGTTGCGTGCGCAGCAACACTGTCGTCAACATCCCCATGTTTTTATGATTTTGTCGGGTGAAAAAGCGTTATCGACGGGATTAGTGTTGGCAGAACAATTACGCGATGCCATTCCATCATTGAAAGTAGAAGCTAACTTCAGTGGAGGTAGTTTTAAAAATCAATTTAAACGTGCTGATAAATCAGGTGCAACATGGGCGATTGTCGTGGGTGATGCAGAAATTGCTGAGCAAAAATACGGGCTTAAAAATTTACGCGATCAATCCCAGCAAAAATTAACACAGGAAGCAATCATAACACGATTGAAGGAGAACCTCAGCAATGGCTAATGCGGTTGATAAAGAACAAATTGAGATGTTGTCTCGTTGGTGGAATACCTATGGTAAAGGTATCGTTATTGCAATTCTCGTTGCGTTAGTACTTTCTTTGGGTTGGCGCTATTGGGTGCAATCGAAAGAAAATCATCGCGCGAAAGCCTCTTTGATTTATCAGGCGTTATTATCCAGTGCGATGGTGAAAAAACCGAGTGAAATGAGTCTGCAACTCACTGAGCTCAAAACGAAATTTGCGGATACGCCTTATGCAGGGTTGGGCGCATTATTAATGGCGCGTTTTGATGTTGAGGCAAAAAAATATTCCGAAGCGTTAACCCAATTAAATTGGGTCATCTATTCGACGAACCTTAATGAATTTCGTCAATTAGCTCGCCTGGGGGCGGCGCAAATTTTACTGGAGCAAAAACAATGGTTGCAAGCCCAACAAATGTTGCAAACCGTAGATGATAAAACCTACCAATCGTTAGTGGATAATTTACTGGGTCAAATTTTCATGGCGCAAAATGAACCCGAAAAAGCGCGTCAAGCATTCGTGAAAGCAAAAGCAGGTTTTCAACAAGCGGGCTTGAGTACTTCGGTCATTGACATGGAATTAAACACAGTGAATTTTTAGTAAGGCTTAATACTCATGCTTCCTATTATTACCATTATCGGTCGCCCTAATGTGGGGAAATCCACCTTGTTTAATTGGTTAACGCGCACACGCGATGCGTTAGTAGCAGATATGCCAGGTGTGACTCGTGATCGACAATATGGTCGGGGTGTTGTGGGTGATCGCCCCTATATTGTAGTTGATACGGGAGGCATTGAGGAATCCGATGATCCTGTCATGGCAGAGATGACCGAGCAGCAAGTTCAACAAGCCATTCAAGAAGCGCACGTCATTTTATTTATGGTGGACGGTCCCGTCGGGCGCACACCCGCCGATGAAGCTATTGCAAAACGCTTGCGACCTGTGGCGGATAAAGTGGTGGTGTTGGTGAATAAAACCGATCATCACGACAGTGATGTGATGTGCAGCGAATTTTTTGTATTGGGGTTTGGGGGTGCCTTTGCGATTGCTGCAAAACGAGGGCAAGGGGTGAAGGAAGCTATTTCTGCCATATTACAACGCCTGCCGCCCAGCGACGACTCTGAACAGGTTCCCGATGAAGGTATTAAAATTGCGATTGTGGGTAGACCTAATGTGGGAAAATCCACGCTCATTAATCGTATGCTTGGAGAAGAGCGCGTGGTTGTTTATGATCGTCCGGGTACGACGCGCGATAGCATTTATATTCCTTACGAAAGACGCGGCACTCAATACGTTTTGATTGACACGGCGGGTATGCGTCGTCGGTCAAAAATTACGGAACCGATTGAAAAACTTTCTATTATAAAAACCATGCAGGCGATGGCGGATGCGCATGTGGTGGTGATGGTGCTGAATGGTCGAGAAGGCGTACCCGAACAAGATTTGCGTTTAATTGGCCTTATTATGGAATTGGGTAAAGCCATCGTATTAGCCGTCAATAAATGGGATGACATGGAAGAAGACGCAAAAGATACGATGCATTCGGAAATGGATCGACGCTTGTCGTTTGTGAATTTTGCGCGGCGTTATTTTATTTCCGCTTTACATGGCAGTGGGGTGGGTATGCTGTATCGAGCGATTGGCGAAGCGTATCAGGCAGCTACCCAGGAAATTTCTACGGCACATCTCACTAAAGCACTGCAACAAGCGATCACGGATCATCAACCGCCTTTGGTACGGGGACGACGAGTTCGTTTACGTTATGCTCATGTGGCGGGGCACCATCCAATGCAGATTGTGGTGCATGGCAAGCAGACGGATGAACTCTCTTTGTCGTATAAACGCTACCTCAGTAATTATTTTCGTAAAACCTTTGATCTCGTTGGAATCCCATTGCTTATTCGATTTAAAAACGATGCTAATCCGTACATCGAAAATGATTAACTCAGGGAGGCGAACAAAGAATCGGCGCGAAAATTGGCTCATCAGGATGTCTCAGCTTTTTTCAAGGGTTGTTCCTTTGGGAATAACCGTTTAAACTCTTCAATTTGAAAACGTATGCCCATATGGAAGCACTTATGTTAACCAGTCTCAATAATTCAATTATTATTCGTTTAAAGCATGAAAATCGCAGCGGCGTTTTATCTAACGCATTAAGCGTTATTAGTCAGCTGGAAGCCACGATTGGTGCTATTGACATCATTGAAGTCGATAACACCAGCATGATCCGTGATATTACCGTGGGGACTTACGATGAAGAACATAATAATAAAATCATTGAGGCCCTAAATGCGTTACCCAAAGTTGAAATTATCCAAGTTTCAGATCGAACTTTTTTATTGCACCTGGGTGGTAAGATTGAAATGAAGAGTAAAGTCGCAATCAGCAATCGTGATGAATTATCGATGGCGTATACGCCCGGCGTGGCTCGGGTTTGCCAAGCTATTTTTGATAAACCGGAAAAAGCTTACAATCTTACCATCAAACGCAATACCGTTGCGGTGATCAGCGATGGCAGTGCGGTGTTGGGTTTGGGAAATATGGGACCTTTAGCGGCAATGCCGGTCATGGAAGGCAAAGCGATGCTCTTTAAACAATTTGCGAATGTGGATGCTTTCCCGATTTGTTTGGCAACACAAGACACGGAAGAAATTATTCAAACGGTTAAAAATATTGCACCGGTATTTGGCGGCATTAATCTCGAAGATTTTTCGGCACCCCGTTGTTTTGAAATTGAAAGACGTCTCAAAGAAGCATTAGATATTCCTGTGTTTCACGACGATCAACACGGTACCGCGGCGGTCATGACAGCGGCTTTATTAAATGCGCTCAAAATCGTTCAGAAAAAATTTGCGGATATTAAAGTTGTTTTTAATGGCGTTGGTGCGGCGGGAACTGCTTGCACCAATATGTTGTTAAACCTGGGAGTGAAAAATATTATTGGCTGTGACCGCACAGGCGCATTAAGTCGAGATCGCAAAGATTTAGCGCCCAATAAAAAAGATTATGTGGCGGTGACGAATCCCAATAATGAAAGTGGAAGCTTATACGATGTCATTAACGGAGCCGATGTTTTTATTGGTTTGTCTTCTGCGGACGTTTTAAAAGTGCAAGATTTAAAAAAAATGAATAAAGAACCGATTGTGTTTGCGATGGCAAATCCCCGCCCGGAAATTATGCCGGAAGTGGCAAAACCGCACGTAGCGATTATGGCGACAGGACGCAGTGATTATCCCAATCAAATAAATAACTTATTGGCTTTTCCGGGGATTTTTCGTGGCGCATTGAACTGTCAGGCACGCGACATCAATCAGGAAATGCAAATTGCAACCGCATATGCTATTGCTAATGTTATCGATGAAATTTCGTTGTCGGCGGATTATATCGTGCCGAGTGTTTTCAACAATCAAGTGGTGACGGCAGTGGCTGAAGCCGTGATTGCAGCGGCGCATGCCACCGGTGTGGCGAGGCATGCGTAATGAATTATGATGTCATTATCATTGGTGCCGGCATTGTGGGTTTAGCGACCGCGTATCAACTTTTAAATCGTGATCCTACTTTAAAAGTCGGGGTGTTAGAAAAAGAAAATAAGCCCGCTTTCCATCAGACAGGACGTAACAGCGGTGTTATTCATGCGGGAGTTTATTATAAACCGGGAAGTCTTAAAGCCAAATTTTGTTTGGAAGGCTGCCGAGCCATTAAAGATTTTTGTCAGCAACATTTAATTTCTTATCAAGCAATCGGAAAAATTATTGCAGCAGTAAAACCCCAAGAATTATCTTGGATGGCCGATTTGGCGGATCGTTGTCGCCAAAATGGATTAACCGTTGAAATGTTAACACGCGAAGAAGCACGTCAATTACAACCGGGGCTCGAATGTTTGAGTGCTTTTTTCGTGAAAGAGACGGGCATCGTGGATTATCAGCAAATTTGTCATAAATATGCGGAACTTTTTCAAGAAATGGGTGGGCACATTGTTTATGGAGAATCGGTTGTTTTGATTCGTGAAACGGCCCAATCCGTTATGGTGAAAACAAAAAATCAATCGACGTATCAGGCGAAATTTTTAATTACTTGTGCGGGTTTGCATTCTGATCGATTAGTGAAACTGTCGGGATTAAAACCAGATTTTAAAATTATTCCATTTCGCGGTGAATATTATAAATTGTCACCGCGTTATAATCATTATTTTCGTCATACGATTTATCCTGTACCCAATCCTAAATTGCCTTTTTTAGGTGTGCATTTTACGCCGCAAATGGCAGGTTTTACGACGGTAGGTCCAAATGCGGTATTGGCCTTGGCGAGAGAGGGGTATCGGTGGCGAGACGTTAATTTAAAAGATTGTATTGAATCGGTGACTTTCATGCCGATGTGGAAAATGCTGGCGCGTCACTTAGGTCCAACGTGGCATGAAATTTTTGGCTCCGTATCAAAAAATTTTTATTTGAAGCAAATTAAAGAATTTTTTCCTCAAATTGAAAAATCGGATTTGCAATCGCATCCGGCAGGTGTGAGAGCACAGGCGGTTGATCGTCAAGGCAATCTCGTGAATGATTTTCTTTTCATGCGAACAGAGGGAGTATTGCATACTTGCAATGCCCCCTCTCCAGCAGCAACCTCCAGCTTGCCCATCGGACGGCATATTGTGGATTTGTTGCTGAATGTGCCCTCTGAGGTTCAGTGAAAGGATTGCGATACTGAATCGGATATTTTGCACCCAGTACTGTACAATCAGTGAGTATATACCAATTTCGATCCATTTTTAGGTTCAAAACTGAATTGCAAAAACAGTTAAGGAAAATAAATTAACCCAAGCTCGTCATCCTCGCGTAAGGCCGTCTAAAGAAATTAAAAAAAATATTGAACTGTCACGGCCGAATCGCGGGGATCCAAAATTCGATCGTAAAAGAATTTTAAGTTCATATTTTTTGGTAAATCCACTCACGAAGCTATTTTTATGCTGCCATACACGCTGCACTCAATCAGAGATAACACCAAATGTAACGGTAAGAAAGTTTTT
>Ga0155581_139_pt1 | contig 39869 bp, 36 predicted proteins | sample RifCSPhighO2_12_FD_107238 | JGI IMG/M metagenome (GOLD analysis project Ga0155581, IMG submission 107238) | Coxiella sp. RIFCSPHIGHO2_12_FULL_42_15 | reverse complement strand
GGCCGCATCGTTCGTCCCCGTCATCGTGACGACAATGACTTTCGTGATGCCATCGATGGTTGAAACCGTGAAGAAATCAATATAGTTTTGTCCACTCACAAATTCGTTGTGTGCACTGCTCATGCTGTAAGTCCAACCCCCAGTCGCAGTAATGCTGAAATTCCCATACCCGTTGCCGCCCGCCACATTGCTTTGCACGATAAAGGCCTTATTGTTGGTGGCATTTAACGTACGGCTGGCGCTTTGAATCACATCACTTTCAATTAAACTCATGGTGCTCGTACCGCTGATGACGGTTGCAGGAGTGGGTGCTGGTGCTGGTGCTGCAAGTACCGATCCTGTATAGGAAATATTTTGGATAATGGATTGATTGGTCAGGTAATCATAACTACTCGTGGACGTCAGCTGTGATTTAGCGGATTTTGTTGATTCCGTTTTTGACTCTATTGTCGATTCTGTCTTTAGCTCTAGCTCTGCTGCAGATTCCACCACTTGTTGTAAACTCAAACCAACCTTTTCTTGCTGAGGACTGGTGCTCAGAGACCCCTCCTTGCTACCTCCGGCACTAGAAACTAAAAAGACTTTGTTAACGTTCGTTCCCCACTCGTTAGTGAATCCGGATGAAGACGCTTGTTGCGAAAAATTGTGCGTCTTATTTAACTCAACGTGAGAAGAAAATGCGGTACTTTTAACATTGGTCGCTGATCCAGCTTCATGAGAAGAAAATGGGGTACTTTTGGCATTCGTCGTTGACTCAACTTCATGAGAAGAAAACTCAACACTGGCACTTTCACCACTTGATTCAACCCCATGGGAGAAAAAAACCGATTCTTTGGCGCCTGACTCAGGTGCAGAAGTAACAACAGAAACCGAGCTATTACCTCGCAAAACAACCACCGCGCCAGCATCAATTTCTTGGCCCGGCTTCACGAGCACTGTAACCCCCCCCTGAACGACGAAACTCACGCCATTCACAGAAGCTACTTTCATTTTTTCTGAGAGCTGATGGAGTTGCATTGTGACACCTCAAAAAATCAACATGACGCCATCCGCCGCAACCGCTCCTTTTTCTACACTAAAGGCAGAATCCATTCATCTAAAAAAACCATTAAAAATCAATGCGGTCACACGCAATCCTCCTGATTAGATGAAGCACTCTTTTCTTTTTCCCTGATTCTAGGGTAATTATAGCATAAGGAAATCAAATTTGACTTAAAAATGTTCAATTAGAATAATTTTTATTCTAATAGGACTTACGCATTGATAAAATTTCTTACTATAAAATCAATAGGTTACACGACTACGGTCGTGACAAAACCCCCATTTTTCTTGGTTGCAACTTACTGATTATATGAAATTTATTTTTGTCAATGCGTAAGTCCTATCTAATTGAGTCACGATCAAGGGAGGTAAGAAACATCAAGTACAGGAGGGTATTCCCCTGAAAACAAAAGACGTTTCCGTTGTCGGCAAGGCACATTGCATGAGCGTCGCTCAACATAGTAAAAATTCAACAAGATAGCTCACAAAACACCCCAAGAGTGTTAACTTTTTGTTTTCTTCAAGACTGAAAATATTTTCAAAAGCAGAAAATAATAAAAAACACCCATCAATAGTGAAGCCAAAAACAAATAACCGGCTAATGGCAACAAAGTCACCGGTTTAAATCCCGTCAATGTGATTGTCATTATGGCCGCCATAATACCGCTGAACGCCCCCATTGAACTACTGCTCACTCCCGCGTGTGTTTTAAAAAATGAAAGGGATAATGCAGTCACATTGGGTATGGCCATTCCACACGACATTGCGATAAAACAGGTAGGCAACATCACCAAATAAATATTCAAGATTCCATATAAAGAAAATACCAACATCACGCTTGAAAAAAACATCATCGACAGTAAAGACCCTTGGATCATGCGGTGTGGTTCAATCCATCGCAATAATTTTTTCGTCAATAAGGCACCCAGAAAATAGCAGAGTGAAATTAACAGTAGGCAATAACCGAAAGCGACAGCAGAATAATGCATTTTCTTTTGCAACAAAAAAGACATGAAAAAATTAAAAACCATACTCATACTTAACGATAATGCTAAAATTAAATCCCCACCCCAGAACGCCTTTTGCGACAAAATCGCGCGATACGATGCTAATATCGACGACAGTGAAAATACCGTCTTAAACACCCGTGTTTCTTTAAATACAAAAAAAACATATAAAAATGAAGCGACTGCAATAAAAAATAAAACACCAAAATTTACTTTCCAATGGGTGTATTGTTGAAGGTAACCGCCTATCCAAGGCGCAACGGCATGGGTTATTCCAATTGAAATTCCGATCCAAGCGGCTGCATGATACATCGCGCGGCCTTCGAAACAATCCAATATCATCACCCGCGCACTCGCTAATAAAATCCCAGAAGCACATCCTTGAATAAAACGTCCTAAATTGATAACACTCACCGTCGGAGCAAAAATAACAATGAGCGCTCCCAGCATCGCCAATAAAAAACCGATTAAAATAATCCGTCGACGTCCAAAACAATCCATCAAAAAACCGCAAAAAAGCTGAATAACCCCCAATCCTAATAAACACCACGTCACCGTTAATTGCACCGCAGTGTGTCCTACACGAAAGTCATGCGCAATATGCGGTAATGAGGGCATATATAAATCTAACGGGGCATATACCTGGAGGCTAAAAAGAATAATAAGAAAAACGGCAACGCGTTGTTGAATCATAAATGATTGCCATAAGATGATGGTCTTTGAACTAATGTACAAAAATGCAGGAAGGCTGTCAAAGTTCCCCCGCTTTCGCTGAGGTATTTTTTACAATCACTTTCACCATTTGCTGGCAATTAATTTCTTCCACCACGCAATTATTATCAAGCTTCAAAACCATCTCTATCATGGCGGCGATTTGCTCGGGTTGAATCGCATGGCTGTCATCCGAACCCGGTCTAAATTCTAAATGCTCAAAAAAAGGCGTGTCCACCATCCCCGGGTTTATCAAACTAACTGCAATATTTGCGGCACGACATTCGTGTCGTAAGCTCTGTGCGAAACCCCGTAAGGCAAATTTACTGGCACAGTACAACGAGCCTTTTTTCTGCCCGATCTGCGCGCATTCAGAACCTAACAGAATAATTTTAGCGGCTTCGCGTTTTTTTAATGTTGAAATAAATGTTTTAATTAATAATGCTTGACTCAGAAAATTAACATTCATCATGGCTTGCATTTGTTGAAAAGAAAACTGTTCCAACTCCACAAAATGCCCAAAACCACAACAGCAAATCACCGCATCAATGTCTTCATGCGCGGCATGCACTTTTTTAAAAGCGGTTTCTAAGCCCACTAATTGACTGCAATCAATCGAATAGGGGAAATAATTGGGATGAGCATTTTTATGTGTACGCGCAATACCCACAACAGTCATCTGCTGACTCAACAGTAAATCCGCAATAGCAGCACCAATACCGCTGCTCGAACCCGTAATCAATACTTTTTTCATGATGCTTGGCACTCAAATAAAAGGGTTTTAGGCAAATATTTCTGTAAATGCTGAAGAAGAAATTGCTTCATCGCTTCTTCTTTATCTTCACGATAAGTATAAATATGGTTACGCCGTTGCAAGGGATGCGCCAACAGGCGATCTTCGGGATAAAGTGCTAATAATTTATCGTACATTTTAACAGGAAAACGTAACGGTCCCACACTGACCGAATGAATGCTCGCTACATTCAAATGAATAAAAATATCTTCTAATAATTGTGCATATAATTCTTGGTAATGATTCGCATAAATCAGTGGGTCAAAACGCAATCCAATGGACCATCCGGCATCGGCCAGTAATTTTAAACTTGCGATTCGTTTGGCAACACTCGGAACTTTATGCTCCACTTGTTCCGAAATCAATGACGGTGTAAAGCTAAAAGCAACCACGACATTTTTCAACGGTTTTGTTTTTAACAACGCATTGACATTCGCAGATTTGGTGCGCAATTCAAAAAAAGCACGTGACTGCTCTGCAAAAAATGGCAAAAACTCCGCTAAAAACCCGGTCACTGGTTCATACGCTAATGAATCTGCATCATAACCTGAAAAAAAATACACCGTCTTATCAGGATATTGCGCTATTTGATTTCGAATGTCGTGCATAAAATCTTCGTAATTCACAAACACCACATAATGTGCACTGGGATACATTCCTTGTAAAAAACAATAACGACAATCGTATAAGCAATTCAGCATGTGTGAAAAATAATAATTTTCAATGCCGCCAATACCAAAACCTTTGGGTGTTGACAACACCCGATGCCCCGGTTTTTCTGCTAACAGTAATGCGGGATTTTGTTTTTGCAAACGAAAATTTTGTGCTTTACGATTAAAAACTTCACGATAATGATCACAATAAATAATTTCTGGCTGCTGAAAACGATTGATGATGCGTAATACACGAGGATGATGGCGCAACGCCTTTTCCACATAAATAACTTGCATATTACTCATCCCACCGATAAGACGCATTTTCCAATTGTTGTTGTAAAATATGCAACACTTCCTGCGCATGACGCGCGGGAGCACACACCAATAACGGATCTTGCGATGTGATCACTCTCGCCCATCGTTGCAGCATTTTTTTTAATTGATGTTGTTGATAAAGACTAAAATGCCATCGCTGCTGAAACGGAAAAATCACAGGGGACGCAATTTCTGGCAGCGCTAGTGATTGAAGCTCATTGATCAAATCATTAATTTTATCCAATCGCTCGGTAACTAATTGTGTCACTCGTAAAGCAGTCATTGCACGTAATTCAGAGGCATGTGTATCAGAAATAATTTTAGCGCAATGAATCAAATCTTGATGCACAAAAAGCGCCGCCGTCTGAAAAAATGCGCTGGCCTCCATATCAACAACGGCTTGTTGCGGATATTCATACTGTACAAGATCATACGAATGAATTTCTGCAAACGTATGCCGTTTTAATAAAGCAATATTCGGATAAAAAGTTCGCCTCAAGGCGTGATCCACAATTTTATTTGCGATCACCAGTTCTCCTAGAGCAAATGCTTGACTACCCGCAATCCCCACATTCAAACAACACCCTTGCTTCGTTAAACGCAAATAACTTAATCCCGCGGCCATTGCAATTTTTCCAACACCCGTAACGATTAAATGAATATCGCGTTTTTCATTGCGAAATACAGGAAAAACGGTGGCCGCGTAATCTTTTTTCAATTGATAATGAGCCAACAGTGGTTTTGCTTCACACGATAAGGCAACGATAATATAACAAGCTGGCATTAACGATTTTTCATGGTGGCATTCGGTTTATTAATCGCATTGAATTCCGCCAACGCTTGAAACGGTTGTTTGAGTGTAGACGGAACTTTCATATACGGTGTGACATCTGGCACCTGACCGTTAATAAAAACACTGTTCACATCGGATATTAAAAACCCATCGCGCAACGCATGGCTTTTACCTGACATTGGGTTTAAAAATCCAGCTCGAGCACCGCCCGCGTCTGGATATTCCGAAAAGAGTTGCGCATGTTGATAATCATGCCCCCCCTTACGCGCAATACCAAATAAATTTCCGAGTTGCGTAAAAACCACAAAATGATTGACCGGCACATTGTATAAATCCGAAAACGTTTTAAAAATTGCGGGAAATTCAATAAACACACCACAGTGAGTGATGTGCACATGCGCATCAGAACCATTCACTTTGATACTGCCATCATTGATACCGTCAATCAGCCATTGATAAAATAAATCAGCATATTCGGTTGCCGTAGCATCTAAAATATCGACGACAGCGATAGGTAAATCATCAATAAGCCCACCACCATCACGACGATAACGGCGAATGACATTCACGAGGCGCCCACTGCCTTCTTCATCTTCTTCATTCAATGCTTCCAACCATTCTGCCAATAAGCGAATATCACTCGCAATCCACAAATAACCATTTTCACCGATCACTTGGCGCGCTAATACGGGACGTAGCGATCTGCCAATACGCTGATAAGCCGATGACAAAGGAATAATTTTATATCCTTGACCAGTGGCGTCTTCTGTCATGGGTCCGCAAAACGGTTGCCATACGTTCAGAGTAGCCCCTTCTTGATCGGTAATAAAAATCTTTTGATTGGTGAGCACTAAGTGAATATCGCGCAGTACACACGCCGTAAATAATGCATAGCGCTCTAAGGGGGTAGACCCAGATAGGGTATTGACAAATAAATGAAGCGTATTTAAACCACGTAATAAACCATTCGTCAAGAGACTGCCCAATACTTCATTGCGCGCTTCAGGAATCACTTGTACAAACTCAGCAAAGCGATAAATAAACGATTGATAGAAAAAGTCAAAATGCTCTTGCGGCAAGCCCGCCATTTGCTTGAGCTGATCCATGCAATAAGTATAAATTTTGTCCGATAATAGTGCGGTTGCGCTCATGATAGGCAGATTTTGCCCAATTCGATACCATTGCTTCTTGCCGCGCGTATTTTCATAAAGGCGATTAAACATGGATCTATCCCACATGGCTAGTAAAACGCTATTATTAAGAAAACACCTTGATTTGTCAATAAAATGTCCACAGAGAATCGATTGGCAATGAGTTAGCCAAAATGTAGGGTGGATTAGCGCCGTCAGGCGCGTAATCCACCAAATCAAATCTCATTATTCCGCAAAAGAACAAAATGAAATTTGATTTGGTGGATTACGCGCCTGACGGCGCTAATCCACCCTACGTTTGAGCAAAATTCTTTCTTCTCATTAACGACACGCTCTAGCACATCACTGCGAATCTACACTCATATTGGGAGCGCTTGAAGATTTTGCGCAGAAGAGTATTCTAAACAATTCTCTTCTCTCAAGTCAGTTAAGGAACAATGAATACCATGAATAGTACCTATGATCCCAGCGAAATCGAACGGCTCGCTCAGCAATACTGGGAAGAACACAGCACCTTTGAAGTGCGCGAAGAATTAACCAAAGAAAAATTTTATTGCCTCTCCATGCTCCCTTATCCCAGCGGTGAATTACACATGGGGCACGTTCGCAACTACACCATTGGCGATGTCATCAGCCGTTATCAACGAATGCTCGGTAAAAATGTACTGCAACCCATGGGCTGGGATGCATTTGGCTTACCCGCTGAAAACGCCGCGATTAAAAATGCGCTTTCACCCTACGACTGGACGCAAAAAAATATCAAACGGATGCGTAAACAATTCATACAGCTGGGTTACGGAATTGATTGGAGTCGAGAAATCACAACCTGCGATCCTGAATATTATCAATGGGAGCAATGGTTATTCCTCAAACTGTTTCAAAAAGGCTTGGCCTATAAAAAAAAATCCATCGTTAACTGGGACCCTGTGGATGAAACAGTATTAGCAAACGAACAAGTCGTTAATGGCAAAGGGTGGCGCTCAGGAGCTCCTGTTGAAAGACGTGAAATTTCGCAGTGGTTTTTAAAAATTACGGACTACGCCGACGAATTATTGCAAGATTTAGATAAACTGACTGGCTGGCCCGAAGAAGTCATTACCATGCAACGCCATTGGATGGGTCGTTCGGCAGGTGTGCAAATGACCTTTTGGGTTGAAAAAGAAAAAGAACCCCTCGTTATTTTCACCACACGACCCGACACATTACTGGGTGTCACGTATTGTGGCATCGCGTTTGACCACCCTCTTGCCAAAAAAGCAGCAGCTTCTCATCAAGAAATAGCTCAATTTCTCAAACAATGCCAGCACATGAAAGTGGCTGAAGCGGATATTGCCACACGGGAAAAACAAGGCGTTTTTTCTGGTTTTTATGCCATTCACCCCCTCACACAAAAAAAATTACCCATCTGGATTACCAATTTTGTCTTGATGGAATACGGCACGGGTGCGATTATGGCAGTTCCCGCCCACGACGAACGCGACCATGAATTTGCGCTAAAATTTCATTTACCGATTCAACCTGTCATTAAACCAGAAAATAATGAAGCGTGGGATTATCAAACCGCCGCAATGACAGAAGAAGGTACGTTGATTCATTCAGCACCATACGACGGTCTCACGTCCAAACAAGCCGTTGAAGTGATCGCTGATGTACTCACTAAAAATAAAATGGGTGAACGCCAGACACATTATCGTTTACGTGATTGGGGGATTTCACGACAGCGTTATTGGGGAACGCCGATCCCTATTATCTATTGCAAAGACTGCGGCACTGTTCCTGTCCCTGAAACGGATTTACCCGTCGTGTTGCCGTTAGATATTGTACCTACGGGACATGGTTCACCGCTCGCAGATAACCCTCATTTTGTAAAAACAAAATGCCCACGCTGTGGCAAAGCGGCAAAACGTGAAACCGACACCATGGATACTTTCGTGGAATCTTCATGGTATTACCTGCGTTACTGTTGTCCTCATCAGGACCAAACCATGCTGGATGACCGCGCAAAATACTGGACTCCTGTCGATCAATACGTCGGTGGCATTGAACACGCCGTTATGCACCTGCTTTATGCACGCTTCATGCATAAATTGCTGCGCGACGAAGGCTTAATTAACAGTAATGAACCTTTCACTCGTCTTTTAACGCAAGGTATGGTTTTAAAAGACGGTGCAAAAATGTCGAAGTCAAAAGGCAATGTGGTAGAACCAACGCTACTCATTAAAAAATATGGCGCTGATACCGCCCGCCTTTTTTCTATGTTTGCCGCCCCCCCTGAATTATCATTAGAATGGTCAGACACCAGCGTGGAAGGATGTTTTCGCTTTTTACGTAAGGTGTGGCAATTTGCCCTGTCAGCCCAACCCGTTATTAAAAAATTAAATCAACATTTCTCCGACAGTATCCCACTGAAAATAGAGGACTGTCATTTACAAAATGTTCGCAAGCAAATTCACAGCGCATTGCAACAAGCCAATTTCGATTATGCTCGTCATCAATTTAATACAGTGGTTTCCGCTTGCATGATCATTCAAAATCTCATTAGCAAACTCAACGTCCATCATGCTGAACAGGCTACGATTATCCGCGAAGGTTTGAGTATCTTGTTACGTTTATTGGCTCCGATTACACCGCACATCACTCATGTTTTATGGCGTGAATTGGATTTTGAGAACGATATTTTGGAAGCAGGCTGGCCTAAAGCAAATCAAAAAGCAATGCAAACCACAACGCTTGAATTAGTGGTTCAAATCAATGGTAAATTACGCGGCCACATTTCCGTCGCTGCCGATACCGATAAAAAAGAAATTGAAGAAGCCGCATTACGCCAGGAAAATATTAAGCGTTTTCTTGAAGATAAATCCATTAAAAAGATTATTATCGTTCCAGGAAAATTAATTAATATTGTTATTTAACTTGATTCCCCGCGGCTTGCCGCGGGACTTCTCGCGTGGGGTTTCCAAAGGGGAGCGAGCGTTCGCTCCCCTTTGGTCGCCGTCCGCGAGGGTTTCCCGAGCAGGCGAAATTATTACAGGAAAAATACCCCGTGGCTTGCCATGGGGATTTTTAATGAGGCCATGTTGAAGCTCGTAAAAATAGTCGTACTTACAATATTATGCTGTTTCATGGGCAGTTGCTTTCATTTGCAAACGCAAGACGCTTATCCCGCGAATTTGAAAAATCTCTATTTCACTTCTGACAACGTTTATAATGAGATTTCGCAAAATCTACAAAGCAAACTGCGTGCAATGGGGGTTCATTTTACTGAATCAAAGAATGCTGCTCCTTTTACATTAGCATTATCCGACAGCAAAACCAGCACAATATTGCCAACTGCTTACAGCACCAGTTCAGCCACTGCTTATATTTACACTTTAACCGTCACAGCCACCTTATTGATGCAAAAAAATAAGAAAAAACTCACGGTATTCCAAACACCCCTGGTCGCTACCCAAAGTGTCACACTGAATGTCAATCAAGTGGGTTCTTCGGCTATAACGCCGCTCATGCGTCGAACATTAACACGACAAATCGTCAATTCGATTTATTATCTTCTTATCAGTAAAGGCACACAACATACAATTATTTCGCTCAATCAACCACAAAGGAAACATTAATTCCTATGCCAACGTTAGCACCCGCTCAATTTCGCACTCACTTGCAAACCAATCAACTCACCCGCATTTATTTAATTGCCAGTGAAGTGACGCTACTGCAACGGGAGTCTTGTGATCTTCTGCGTCAAAGGGCATTACAGCTTGGTTTTCAACAGCGCGAAACGCATTATGTGGAAACGGGTTTTTCTTGGCAGACGTTCCTGCAACGCACTCAGAATTTTTCTCTTTTCAGTGAAAAAACCTTTATTGAAATTAATAATCCCGCAGCAAAGTTCGATGAAAAAGCCACACAAAATTTGTTGGATTATCTGGCGCATCCACCGGAAGACAAACTACTATTAATTTTGACGGAAAAACTCACGGCTGCGCAGCAAAAAACACGCTGGTATAAAGCCATTGAAAGCAATGGCGTTTGTGTTCATATTCGTGCGCCCAATAAAACAGAACTTCCCGTTTGGATTCATCAACGGGCGGCAACATTACACCTTAAATTAAACCGCGAAAGTGTTGCTTTATTAAGTGATTTAACCGAAGGAAATTTGCTGGCGACAGATCAAGCACTCACCAAATTGCGTCTTCTACATCCCAACACACTCATTACACCCGATCGCGTCCTGCAAGCGATTAGTGATAATGCGCGTTATACTGTATTTGATTTGGGACAGTTGATTTTAGCGGGGCAATTAAAATCAGCATTGCGTTCTTTACGAGGTTTAAAAAATACAGGTACTGAAGCCACTTTGGTATTATGGGCTATTTGCCGCGAATTACGTGAATTAGCACAATTGTATTCTCAACAACGTCAGGGATACACGCAACAAGAATTATTACAAAAACAATGGCAACAACGGCGCCCTCTACTAAAACAAGCGCTAACGCGCTTGTCACTCAATAAAGTGCATAATTTATTGTTACTGGCTGAAAATACCGATCGCGCGATAAAAGGTCTGAGTTTAGATGACCCCTGGGAAACACTGGAGCAATTAACCATTAGCATGGCCAAATAAAAATCCCCGGGCTGACGCCCGGGGTATTTTTCCTATATGAATTTCGCCTGCTCGGGAAACCCTCGCGGACGGCGACCCAAGGGGGAGAATTCGCTTTCTCCCCCTTGGGAAACCCCCATTGCGTAAAGTTCCTGGGCTAACGCCCAGGGTTTGAGGATATAAATGGAAAAAGCACAAAAACGGATTGGCCTATTAGGCGGAACATTTGATCCCGTACATAAGGGTCATTTGCACATTGCAGAACAGGTTCTCGCGCTGGCGCACTTGGATGAAATTCAATTTATTCCAGCACAAAAGCCCACGCATCGCATTTCTCCACAGGCATCCGTAGAGGATCGACAAGCCATGGTACAGCTGGCACTGCAAGATTATCCGTTTTTTACGTTGAATACGATTGAAATAGAACGACAAGGTCTCTCATACGCCATCGATACGGTGCGAGCATTGGCTACCACAGAGCAAACGCATTATTTTATTATGGGTATCGATAGTTTTTTGCAATTTAATACGTGGCATCAATGGCAACACATTCTGGATTACTGTCACATTATTATTGTGAATCGTCCAGGATTCAAAACGTCCATCCCCGTCATGCTCCGCGATTTTTACGAACAACACTTTTCTACCAACCTGCATTCCACACAACGCAGCGGGCATCTGTATCAACTCAACATCCTTCCCACGCCTATTTCTGCAACACACATTCGCCACTGCCTTGCGAAACAACAGGATGTCAGTGAGTTTCTGCCCACCGTAGTGCAAGATTATATCAAACAGCATCAGCTTTACGATCGAAGTTCAGAAAAATAATTTGGGTGAGAGGATTGACCCCCTTTTGGGCTAAAAGGTATGATGCGACTTTTGATGTTACGGTAAGATGATGCCCATGTTAGAAACTGCTGCGCTACGCGACCTGGCCTTAAAAGTTCTTGATGATAATAAAGCCATCGATATCAAAGATATTGATGTCACCAGCCTCACCAATGTCACTGACCGCATGGTCGTTTGCAGCGCCACCTCAACGCGCCATGCCAATGCGTTGGCAGACAAGCTGGTACGTGCCATGCGCGATCAAGGTATACGCCCACTGGGCATTGAGGGTGAGGAGCAAGGCGAATGGATACTCGTGGATCTCGTCAATATCGTGGTCCACATTATGTTGCCAAGCGCCCGTCAATTCTATGACTTAGAAAAGCTATGGCGCACCACCGAACAATTCCGCAAAGAGCATGAAAATTAACTTACTGGCTATCGGCACGAAAATGCCCCCGTGGGTTTCAGAAGGCTATGCCGAATACGCAAAACGCCTACCAAAAGAATTTTCACTGCAGCTCATTGAAATTTCTGCACAGAAACGCAGCAAAAGCGCGAACATAAAACAACTCCTGGCCATTGAAAGCGAGCAATTGCTTGCCACTGTTCCTTCCCATTCCGTGATCATTACGCTGGATCGTCTCGGAAAATCACTCTCAACGGAACAATTTGCTCAAAAATTATGGCAATTCCATCAACTAAGCCAAGACGTGAGTCTCCTGATTGGGGGACCAGAAGGCATCAGCCCAACGGTTATCCAAAAAGCAAACGAATCATGGTCCTTGTCGGCACTCACACTCCCCCATCCCGTAGTGCGAATTGTCATTGCAGAACAAATTTATCGTGCCTGGAGTATCCTCAGTCATCACCCTTATCATCGGTAGACGTAACTATTCAGCCTAAAATGGGAATCCGCAATAATGGCCAATCTTGAAGGCAAAATTTCCTCAAAATGCTCACATACCAACGCGTATGCTGCGCTTTTTCGTCAATTTTGCCAGGAATTCCCCATCTCCCGATGGGGAATTCCTTCCCTTTCATTGACGCGGGCTGCAGGGGACCTGCATCCTCGCGATCAAGGGGGAGCGCGCAAAGCTCCCCCTTGATAATCCCCCACTGTTTCAATCTTTTGTTTTCTAAAACAATAAGTTGCCACATAATGAACTTGGGGAATTGCTGCAATTTTGCCTTCAACCTTGTCTCATTCTTGCGAATTTGTGGCCCTTTTAAAAAGGGGCTGAATAGTTACCGGTAGACAAAAGGATGGGAAATTGCTGTATAATGGTCGCGCCTTCCATCAAACAACATGCTAACCCGGATATTTTACATCGAACAGCGATGGTCGGTGTGCCGCCAACGGGAAGGTCTTTTGTTAGCTCATCCCGTTGGTGGCAGGCCACTTCATATGGCCGTCATCCTCAAAAAGCAACATGGAATATCCAGGCTAAAAAATATGGGAAAAACGACTCTAAACAAACACATTCACGAAGCCTATCTCTTCAAACGCCGGACGATGACTGCTCTGGTCGTTGTTGGCATCTTTACCCTCATTTTATTATCGCGCCTCATTGATTTGCAGATTATCCAACACCAATTTTTTTCAACGTTATCGCGACAAAATTTATTAAGCATTATCCCACTTAAACCCTCTCGCGGTTTAATTTACGATAGAAATGGAGTCGTGCTCGCTAAAAATGTTCCTAGTTATTCACTCGCTTTGATTCCAGAAAAAATTAAAAATATTCCTGCCATCATTGAAAAACTAAAAAAAATTGTCCCTATCTCTGATGATGACATCAAACAATTTAATCGTTACCGCAATCAATATCGCCAATTTGATCCCATTCCACTAAAAATGAAATTAAGCGAAGAGGAAATTGCAAACTTTTATGTGAATCAGCCTTTTTTTTCCGGGGTCGTGATTGAAACACGCTCCATGCGTTTTTATCCACTCGGTGATACGAGCAGCGAAATTGTGGGTTATGTTGGACGCATCAATCAAGATGAATTACGCAGCATTAATCACGATAATTATGACGCTTCTGATGATATTGGTAAAAACGGTATTGAAAAATACTATGAAAATATTTTGCATGGCCACATAGGCTCCGAAGAGGCAGAAATCAATGCCACAGGACATATTGTTCGCTCACTCAAAAAAACTCCGCCCACGGCAGGAAAAAATCTCTATCTCACCATCGATAGCCGTTTGCAATCCTTGGCACATGAATTACTCGGTAACGAAAATGGCTCGATTGTGGTTATCAAACCCGATACAGGTGAAGTACTCGCCTTAGTGAGTCACCCCACGTTTGATGCAAATATTTTTTCGCGCGGCATCACACAAAAAGAATACCAGGATTTATTAAATTCTCCCCATCATCCCTTATTTAACCGTGCGATCCACGGTCAATATCCGGCAGCATCTACCGTTAAACCTTTTATTGCACTGGGTAGTTTAGACAGCGGCATCATCACACCCACAGCCCGAATCTATGATCCCGGTTGGTTTCGCTTACCCAATACCACCCATGTTTTTCGCGATTGGGTACATCGCGGGCACGGCTGGGTCAATGTCACTCGAGCGATAGAAGTTTCTTGCGATAGTTTCTTTTATCAGCTTGCTGCTCGCCTGGGTATTAACGAACTCGATACCATCTTAAGTGAATTTGGTTTTGGTAAAAAAACACAAATTGATCTTCCCGGTGAAGAATCGGGATTAGTGCCTTCACCTGAATGGAAACGACGCACTCATCATAGTGCATGGTATACCGGTGACACGGTGGAAACAGGCATCGGTCAAGGCTTTTTGCTCGTCACTCCATTGCAATTGGCTTTTGCTGCAACCACCATGGCAAACCGTGGTCTGCAAATGCAGCCACACTTATTGTTCAAAACCATGGATGAAGCAGGCAATGTCGTCGTATTACAACCCACTGAAGAAGCACCTGTTCCCATCGTTCATCCAGAAGCGTGGGACGTCGTCATTAATGCCATGCAACAGGTGATCGATGGAAAAGAAGGAACAGCACGTCTTATCGGGCCCCATGATGTTGCCATCGCTGGAAAAACGGGAACGGCACAAACTTACGGCCACAGTCGCAACGAAGATAATTCCAGTCTTAATATTCCCAAAGAATTACGCAATCATCATTTATTTATTGCCTTTGCGCCCGTAGATCATCCGCAAATTGCACTCTCCGTGATTGTCGAACACAGCACGTTGGGAAATCAAATTGCCGGCAAACTCATTCATTTTTATTTGAAGCATCGCCATGAAAACAGTTAAATTCTCTTACAAAAAATCATCGAATTTCAGTAATACCATTAAAAATTTGCGTTGGTATCGCTTGCATATTGACCCTGTGCTCATGATGTTATTGCTGCTGTTGTGCGGTGTTGGGTTACTCATTCTTTACAGTGCCAGTAATTCTAATTTTAATATGGTGGAAAAACAAGCGGCACGCATGCTCGGTGGGTTTGTATTGCTTTTCATTTTTGCTTCTATCCCTCCTATTTATTACAAACGCTGGGCGCCGTGGTTTTTTACGATCACGCTGGTCTTATTGATTTTTGTTTTGCTTTTTGGTTATACAAGTCAAGGCGCACGACGCTGGCTTAATTTAGGGATTTTTCATTTTCAGCCTTCTGAATTTATGAAACTCGCTATGCCAATCATGCTGGCTTATTATCTGTGCAATAAACCACTGCCACCACGCACTTTTCATTTAACAGTGGCTGCTTGTCTATTGGCAATACCGGTTTTACTCACGGCAAAACAACCGGATCTGGGTACCGCCATTCTCATTGGTTTTTCAGGATTTTTTGTTTTATTATTGGCGGGCTTGAGTTGGCGTTTATTGTTAAGTATTGTGGTGGTGGGAGCGGGTTGCACACCCATTTTATGGCATTTCATGCATCAATATCAGCGTAATCGAGTACTTACCCTGTTAAATCCCGAACGTGATCCGTTAGGCACGGGTTACCATATTATCCAATCTAAAATTGCAATCGGTTCCGGAGGATTTATGGGGCGCGGATTTTTGCACGGCACGCAATCGCATCTGCAATTTTTACCCGCCCATGCGACGGATTTCATTTATGCAGTCGCCAGTGAAGAATTTGGATTTATTGGCTGTTTCGCTATTATTTTAGTTTTTCTCGCCGTACTCGGGCGGTGTCTCTACATCAGCACACAAGCACAAAGCAATTTTAATCGTTTGCTGGCCGGTAGTCTCTGTCTTACTTTTTTTATTTCAGCTTTTATTAACATTGGTATGGTGATTGGTATTTTGCCCGTTGTTGGTGTACCGCTACCATTAATCAGCTACGGTGGCAGTTCCATACTAACCACCATGGCGTCGTTTGGCATGATCATGTCAATACACACCCATCGAAAGTTGTGGTCCAGTTGAATCAGCGAGCTTCCTTTTGCTACAAACTCATCATACAATGAGGACCTATTCGAATCATCGAAAGGAGTTTAGGATAACATGTTGTTACGGAATTTACTGCTGGGATTATTTGCTTTGTTTTTTCTTGTATTCAACGTTGGAGCCACCACAGAAACAACACCTCTCCCCCAGCCTATTCAACAATTTATAAAATCCGTTCACCAGCAATATCATTTTAACGAGACAGAACTCACGGCGCTGTTTCGACAAACACACATCGACCAGAATCTCATCGAAAAAATGAATCATCCCTACGAAGAAAAACAATGGCCAGAATACCGCAAATTCTTCATCACTCAACAACGCATTGATAATGGCAACGCTTTTTGGAGGCAACATCAAAGCATCCTTCAACAAGCTGAAAAAAAATATGGTGTGCCCGCCCACCTCATTGTAGCGATCATTGGTATTGAAACTGGTTACGGTCAACACATCGGTAATTATCCCGTCTTAGATACCCTAACTACCCTCAGTTTTTATTATCCGCGACGAGAGCAATTTTTTCGTCATGAGCTGACTGAATACTTATTACTAACCCGCGAACAAAAACTAAAACCATTGCAACTTAAAGGCTCCTATGCCGGCGCTATTGGTATTCCGCAATTCATGCCAAGCACCTATCGTCATTATGCAGTAGATTTTTCTAATCAAGGAAGCGCCGATCTCGTGAATGATACCAACGATGCTATTTTTAGTATTGCCAATTATCTCAGTAAAATGGGCTGGAAAAAACAACAGCCCATTGCAGCCGAACTCAATACTTCAGTTGAAATCGACAGTGCACTGATTTCTGATTCCGCCAAACCCATGCATTCCATCAAAACATGGCAACACAAAGGAGTGCCCGTTCCAACATCCGAAACCAATCTCAAATTAAAAGCAGCTATTATCAAACTCGCCTCAGAATCGCCCAAAAATAATGATTACTGGCTCACCTATCCTAATTTTAGAACCATTATGTTATATAATCCTCGTATTCACTATGCCATGGCGGTCTATCAATTAAGTGAGGCTATTAAAAATGCCTATCAACAAACAACAATTACAGCACGCACAAGCGCTGCATCAGCAAGGCAAACTGGATGAAGCGCTAACCGAATACCACCAGTTATTGGATGACAACCCCGATGATGTGATTGTCATCCAGATGATTGTGCTGCTCAATGTGCAACTGGGGAATTTGCGTCGTGCTGCTGCCTTCATCAACAGTGCTATAAAACGGTTGCCTAAAGAGCCTTCGCTGTATAATAGCCTTGGTAATATTCTTGGCCGTCAAACAAAAATAGAAGAAGCCATAACCGCTTATCAACACGCCATAAAAATAAATCCCCATTATCCTGGTGCATTAAGTAATCTCGGTAATTGCTATCTACGATTACAGCAATTGCCACAAGCCGAAAAATTTTATCAGCAAGCACTGGCTATTGATGCCGATTATCCAGATGCCCATTTTAATTTAGCGCGTCTCTATTTACAGGAAGAACAGATTGAAACCGCCATTTCTCATTTAGAACACGTCATTCGCATTGCCCCACAACATGCCGCTGCACTCGGCCAATTAGGCCATATTTATTTGCAGCAGGGTGATTATCAACGTGCCATGGTTTATCTTAATAAACGCATTTTAATTCAACCCACCACAGAAAGTTATTACGCCCTTGCGAGCGCTGCACTGAAAATCCAGGATTTTTTAGAAGCCATCGACGCACTCGAACACTGTTTAGCGCTCGATCCAACACACGAAGAAGCAAAAGCCATGTTAGCTAATGCCTTTTATCTGAAAGGAGATAAAGACCGTGCGCTCGCCTGTTATTTACAACGATTGGCGCATGGACCTCATTTAGAAAGTTTATACAATGTTGGCGTGATTTTATTTGAAAAACAACGTCATCATGAAGCCATTGATTACTTTCAACAAGCACTCCTGATTGAACCCCATTATCTCCCCACTCATTTAAATTTAGCCGCTTTATATTTAGGTCAACAAAATATTGCGCAAGCCATTCAGCATTATCAATCTGCACAATCGTTGGACCCTGAAAATCAGGAGATACAGCACATTTTACACGCTTTAACACAGGATAAAATTCCAACGGCTGCGCCAACACAATTCACCGCAAATCTTTTTAATCAATATGCGCCTAATTACGATAAGCATCTGTTAGAGCAACTGGATTATCAAGTGCCCCGTGAATTGCATCGTCACGTCATGGATTGCATCAACCCAAAAGATAACAGTTTACGAATATTGGATCTAGGATGCGGCACGGGGCTTTGTGGTGAACTCTTTTATGCAAGCGCAAAAGAACTGATTGGCGTGGACGTGGCAACAGCAATGCTCGATATTGCAAAATCCAAACATCTCTATCAACAACTTATCCATGAGCCGCTGGAAACAGCGCTTCTTCGATTCACAGAGTGTGATTTAATTCTTGCGGCAGATGTTTTCCCCTATTTCGGTGAAATCACTCGTGTTTTTCATGCTGTTTATAACGCGTTGAAATTGGGTGGATTCTTTGCGTTTTCTATCGAAAAAACCGCTCATGCTCCTTATCTCTTGCAAACAACGATTCGCTATGCCCATAATAAAAATTATATAGAATCATTGAGTTCTCAGTATGGGTTCGACATCATGAGTGAAAATAACATTATTTTAAGGTACCAGCAAAAAAAACCATTAGAAGGCTATTTATTTGTTCTGAAGAAGTCATAAAAAAATTGTCTGCTACTGAAAAGCTATGTTATATTTAACCATTCTTTAATCAAAGCCGAGAAAACCAGCCATGAACAAATCAAGGGAAGATAACGTCATCCTAGGGAATGACAATCTGAGAGAGGACCTAAGCCCAACCACGTTAATTGCAGCCGCGAAAATGCATGGAGCAAAAATGCGCGCTCAAGCATTAGCACCCGAACTTGGTTTAGATCCCTTGTACACACCTTTCATTGAAGCCGCTGCCGAATTGCGGCAAAAGATCGAAACGCAACACAAGCAAAAAATTGAAGAAATCAAGCGCGAAACGGCCGAACAAACCAAAACTCTTTACAATAAATTAAGTGAAGCACGCGAAGAATTTAAACGGCTGCAAGATAATTTTAATCATAAAAATGCTGAATTTGAAAAAATTACTCAAGAAAATATAACGCTACAACAGGAATTGCAAATAACCCAAGAAAATATCCTGAAACAGCAAGAAGAAATCGTCAAACAAAAAGCCATGTTAACAAGCATTGAGCAAAGGCACAATGACGATATTCAGAATGTCATGAATAAAAACGACTTGCTGATTGATAAATTGAAATCGAAAATCGATCAAATCAATCAAGACTATCAGCAGCAACTCACTCACTTACAACAAAAAATCAATTATCAAAAACAACAACTGACGGATGAAGTGAATATCCTGCGTGAAGAAAACCAGCAAATATCCGGTGAGTTAACCACTTTCAAAAAAGAACAGCAAACTTGGCAGCAAAGTTCTAACGAGTTCATCGATCAAATCGCAAAACTCGAAACAGAAAATAGCACTTTGCAAACCACCTTAAAAGAAAAATCGGAAAAATTATTACGTAGTGACCATTCTCTCAAACTCGCGAATGAAGAACTCGAACGCGGCCAACAGTACATCAAAGAACTTGAAGAAAAAAATAATTCCATACAGAAAGAATTATTTGAAAATTGGATTCATAAAAAAGAAGAATTGTAACTATTCAGTGGGGATTTATAGCGAAGCCAAACCCTGGGCGTCAGCCCAGGAGCTTTACGCAATGGGGGTTTCCAAAGGGGGAGAAAGCGAATTCTCCCCCTTGGTCGCCGTCCGCGAGGGTTTCCCGAGCAGGCGAAATTCATATGGGAAAATACCCCGGGCGTAAGCCCGGGGATTTTTATCCGGATATAAACTCAGATAACCCCATCACTTCAATTCCCTTCGCCAAGGAATAAGCTCGTTTTCCAGGATAAATGACCATTAATGAAAAATATACAAATGATTAAGTAACAGCAAGTTAAGGGGTAAGATTGCCTATAAGAAAGCCCACATTTGGATTCCCCTGTCTCTGGCGCAATAGCGTATCATTCTTCACCGCTTCAGGTAGGCGCCATCGCAGGGGAACGACGGTGAGGAGGGGCAGAAAGCGGGTAACCCTATGACCTGGTCAACGAATATTTACAAAATCACCATGAAATTTGTGTGATAGTCACTCACTTTTCATGGGAACAGTTAGCCTGGATATTTCATGTTGTTTTTTGAAGATGACGGTCACACGAAGTGCTTTGCCGCCAACAGGAAGGTCTTTTGTTTTCAGGGACGCACATCCTGTGCTCGACGCTCCTTCCCCTCCCTGGTCGCAATGAAGGGGAAGGAATTTCCCATCGGAAGATGGGGAATTCCTGGCGCTACCTTTTCCGTTTGATGCCAATAGCCGCAAGACGCTTCAAAATCCCAGGGTGCGTCGAAAACATATCGGTAGGGCTATTTGTCCCCGTGACCCCTTGTTTTACAGGATCAAAAATATAGGCTTCCCGTCGTACTGCTTCGTGTGGAGTCGATTGATACGCCGCTGCATATTGATCATGGTGTTGCTCATGATCGCTTTGGATCTTGGTGAGGGCACGCGCTAACGGCTCATTGTTTCGCATTAACTCCACGCAACCGGCATCGGCCATATATTCTCGCGTACGACTCAAATACAGCATCAATAAAACCGTCACAATGGGTAATAAATATCGAATAAAAAGAATAATCCAAAATAAATGGTTACGCGAAGAGCGTCCCTCTCCATGACCTTCCCCACTAGAACTAAACAGGGCAGAATAAAATAAAATGTCCACCATCATTAATGTGATGTTTGCCAATACTGACGCCATTAAAGTAAGTTTAATATCCATGTGGCGAATATGACTTAATTCATGAGCCATAACAGCTGTTAATTCGTCACGATCCAATTTTTCCATTAATCCACGAGTGATAGCAACTAACGCTGATTTTTCGCTGTAACCACTTGCAAAAGCATTCATATAATCCGCTTCGATGATAAAAACGCGTGGCATATATTGCAAACCCGCAGCAACTTTCATTTCTTCAATCACATTATAAAGCTGTTTCTCCTTCAGATTACGAGCAGTTTCAGGCGTCACTTCAACATATTCCGTTCCCAGCAATATCATTTTGTCGTGAAACGCAAACGTCACCCAGAGAGAAATAACAGCAATGAAACCTAAAATGAGTGTCGCCGTTGGAAATAATTTAAACGTCATCAACGCAACAAAAACTTGAGCAAGACTCGCCTGTGGATAGTGACCTGATTGAATATAGAGATCAACTAACACGCCAATACAAAGATAAATTAAAATAAACGTCACAATGACAAAACGCGTACGGCTGCGATTGCGCCGCAACGATTGGCGCCAATCTCCAGCAGAAACATGAAAATCCCGTAATGAATCTGGCATAGCTTTCTACTATAACTTAACTGTGTAATCTTCTTGCGTTTTTACTTGATCTGCCGTTAATTGCCAATAAGGAAAATCAAAATCCAATTTGGCCCGAAATAGGCTGACAACCATGGCTTGAAAAAAAGATTTTTTGGTGGCATTGTAACGTTCAATACTGTCGTTAAATGCTTGCTTTGCGTATGCTAATTTGTTTTCTGTACTGACAATTTCTTCTTGTAATTGCAGCGCATTTTGATTCGCTTTTAAATCCGGGTATTGCTCAAACACCACGTTCAACCCACCCAATATATTAGAAATTTTGTTTTCCGCTGCCATACGAGTTTGGGTATCACCCGTTTCTTTCGCTTGTTGCGCTTGATTACGTAGTGCAACCACTTCTTTTAGCGTGGATTTTTCATAATCCATGTACTTACGAACCACATTGATTAAAGACTCGAATACTTTATATCGACGATCAAGCTGAACATCGATTTGCTTTTGATTATTGCGCACCGCTTCGATGAGTCGAATCAGGGCGTTATAAACGGAAATCGTGTAAGTGATGACGATAACAGCGATGGCCAGTAATGCATAGAGCAATTTCATATGGGTCACCTTTGGGTAATGATAGGGGTACCGATAAATATAACACAAGAAGCCAGAGAATCTCAGCAAATCACAACGCGTGCCTACTCCATGTTCGCGGGTCCTGCCGCTTGCCATCACAGCCTATGCTTTTTTCACCGGTGTAGGTCGACCATCAGCATCAATGGCAACAAAAGTAAAAATGCCTTCCGTCACTTGATGGCGTGTTTGGTCGGGTGTACGCAATACCCACGCTTGGGTATTGATCTCCATGGACGTACGATTAATTTTAATAAGCTCGGCATAACAACAAACAAAATCACCGACTTTTACAGGAGAAAGAAACGTCATCGAATTGATGGCAACCGTAACAACGCGTTGCTTAGCAACCTTCTGCGCCAAACTTGAACTCGCCAAGTCCATTTGTGACACGAGCCAACCACCAAAAATATCTCCATTGGGATTGGTATCCGCCGGCATCGCTAACGTACGAATCGTTAATTCTCCGCGTGGCTCAAAATTTTTTATCGACATATAGCACACCCTTCCAAAGTAAAAAAAAATTATAGCGCAACGCAGCAAATAAAAATCCCCGTGGCAAGCCACGGGGATTTTTCCTGTAATAATTTCGCCTGCTCGGGAAACCCTCGCGGACGGCGACCAAGGGGAGCGAACGCTCGCTCCCCTTTGGAAACCCCACGCGAAAAGTCCCGCGGCAAGCCGCGGGGAATCAAGTTAAAGAAGACCATGTGGCATTTTTCTACAGTAAATGCTATGCTGGACGCTATTAATGAGTGTAACCTCAGATTCATGTATCTGCTGCAAAGCGGGTGACGCGAGCCAGAGATCTTGCCGCGCAGCGAGATGGCAAGCGGCAGGACCCGCGAACCTGGAGTAGGCACCCGTTACATCAATGCAAGGCGACACCCCTATTAACTTAAACCAGTACGACTTGAGAAATTAAACATGGACTCGACACAGGATGATTTTTTTCAACTCAAAGCTGATTTTATCCCATTAACCGTGATTAAGCTCACTCAACATAACATCGATGGCATTCAATCACAACTGATCAAAACCATCCATAAAGCGCCCAAGTATTTTCAACAGGCCCCCGTATTGATTGATCTCTCCGAGTTGAAAACACAGCATGAACTCGATATTGAAGGCCTGCTGTCTACTTTTAGAAATCACCAACTGATTCCCGTTGCAATCCGTGGTATTGAAAAAGAGATAGAACAAAAAGCCCAGCAACAGGGTCTGGCCATTTTAAAAAAATCTTCTTTTAAAGAGGAAAAATCGGCCACAACACCCGTTGCCACGACAAAAAGCCATCAATCCCTGACAAAAATCATCACAAAACCCATCAGAGCGGGCACACAAGTCTATGCCAAGGGAGGCGATTTGATTATTTTAGCCGCCGTCAATCCTGGCGCTGAATGTTTTGCCGATGGAAATATTCATGTTCATGGTCCTTTACGAGGAAGAGCCCTTGCCGGTATTAATGGGGATAACAATGCCCGTATTTTCTGCAAATCACTGGAAGCAGAATTAATCGCCATTGCGGGCTATTATCAAATCAATGAAAAATTAGCCGTACCAACGATACCAGGCAATGGCATGATCCAAATTTATCTGGAAAATGAAAAACTACAAATTACTACTATTTAAAAAGGGAGATAAAAGTGGCCAAAATAATCGTCGTCACATCGGGAAAAGGTGGGGTCGGAAAGACAACAACCAGCGCTTCGTTCTCGACAGGGCTCGCTTTAAGGGGATTTAAAACTGTCGTTATTGATTTTGATATCGGCCTACGTAATTTAGACCTTGTGATGGGCTGTGAGCGCCGCGTAGTCTACGACATCGTCAATGTCATCTCCGGTGAAGCGAATCTAAAACAAGCCTTGATCCGCGATAAAAACATCGAAAATCTTTTTGTTTTGGCTGCTTCACAAACGCGTGATAAAGATGCCCTTACCACCGAAGGCATTGAAAAAATATTATCGGAATTAAAACAAGAATTCGATTTTATTATTTGTGACTCCCCCGCAGGAATTGAAAAAGGCGCTCTTCTCGCCATGTATTTTGCCGATTGCGCGCTCATTGTCACCAATCCTGAGGTTTCTTCCGTCCGTGATTCTGATCGAATCTTAGGGTTACTCTCCAGCAAAACCGCTCGTGCAGAAAAAGGTGAACCGATTGAAGAACACCTCATTATCACGCGCTATGCACCAAAACGAGTAGCGTCTGGCGACATGCTCAGCATTGATGACATCAAAGAATTGTTGGGTGTGCCTTTACTGGGTATTATTCCGGAATCCAAAGCCGTATTAAACGCTTCAAATCGCGGCATCCCTGTCGTTCGTGACAACAAAAGCGATGCTGGCGCCGCCTATCGCGCTCTCGTGAATACTTTTCTAGGAGAAGGCATTCACAACGCCGACGCGGCAAAATCCAAAGGATTTTTCAAACGACTCTTTGGCAACCAAAAGGAATTGGTATCATGAATGTCATCGACTACTTTAAACGCAAGAAGTCAGCAAATGTTGCGAAGGGGCGTTTGCAGATTATCATTGCACAACAACGGGCCGAATCCAGCAGCCCTGATTATTTGCCGATGTTACGCAAAGAAATTCTCGATGTTGTGGCGCGCTACACCAACGTTGATATTAATACCGTTAAAGTTGACTTCCATTGCAATCAAAATAACTCTATTTTAGAGCTTAATGTACAATTACCAGATGCGGTCCTGGTTGAGTAACCTCTGTATACGACAAAAAATTCGTAGGGGGGATGTCAATTGATAGGGTTAATGGCATGGAAAGCACACAAAAACTCACACGCACCGAAATAAAAATCCTCGCTATTAATCTCCTTATTGCTGTTTGTGGCGGCCTTGGGATCGATATCCATTTAGCCTCCTTGCCGTACATCATGAGGGATTTGCACACCAACCAAGAACACATGCAACAATCCGTATCCTTATTTTTGTTCGGTATTGCAAGCAGCATTTTATTTTATGGTCCACTATCAGATAAATACGGTCGACGCCCTATTGTCATCTTCGGTTTAGCGCTGGGTGCCTTTGCTTCATTTGCCAGTGTTTTTTCGGAAAGTATTCAATATTTTTTAGCCATGCGTTTATTGCAAGGCATCGGAATGGGGGTTTGTTCGGGGCTCACACGGGCAATTCTCGCGGATACGTTGACTGGCATACGATTTATTCTGATTGGATCATGGTTGAGTTTAATCACCAGTTTTAGCCCTCTTTTCGCTCCCATGATGGGTGGCTATTTACAGCAATGGTTTGGATGGCAATCTAATTTTATTACGTTAGGCCTAGCGTTATTGTTGGCCCTTTTTTTATATGGTTTTTTTTGCCCCGAAACCAACTACCACCAAAATCCTAACGCATTCACCTTACGAGGTTTATATGATAGTTATAAAACCCTTTTACTGCATGCGATTTTTATTGCGAGCACGTTGTTGGCAGGCATAGGTCTGGCTGCCATCATCATCTATGCCACCGTTAGTTCTTTTATCTTTCAAACACAATATCATTTAAGTCCCGTTTTTTATGGGTGGATAACGACAATGATGGGGGCAGGAAATCTAATCGGAAAAATTGCAAATTCACTTTCTATTCGAATGATCGGTAGTAACAAAACCATGTTGATTGGCTTATTTATTCTTTTAATAGCCGGCGTGTGGCTCAGCATTTTTATCGCATTACATTCCGTTACGATGACCATCATCATAGTGGCCGTATTTGCAACGATGTTTTGCCAAACTTTTATTACCATCAGCGCTACATCATATGCCGTCACGCCGTTTTATAATAAACGCGGCGCGGCCAGCGCTTTGTTTGGCAGTTTTCAAATGCTCATTGCTTTTTTTTGCAGTGCTGTTGTGGGTGCCATTGCATTAAATGGCGTAATGATTCTCGCGATGGCTTATCTTATTTTAGGCACGTTCGGTGTGATAACTTATTTCACCGTTTTAGCTAAAAATACCACTCATTTAATTACAGAATAATCTCCCCGACAATTTGAAGCACTAAATACACCGGAACAGCACAGCACTCGCGATGGTAAATATCATGATGGGAATCACCGCCGCAATCGAGGGCGGAATTTGATAAACCACTGCCAAAGGACCCAAAAATTGGTTCAATGTATAAAAAGCAAAACCGATAATAATCCCCATTAAAACTCTCAAGCCTGCACTTTGACTGCGCGGTGTCACAAAGATGAATGGCACTCCCAAACAAATCATGACAACCGCCACCAACGGTTGAAAAATTCGACTCCAAAAAACATAACGATATTGCTCGACATCGAGCTTAGCTTCTTGTCGATATTTAATGGATTGATACAAACCTTTTACCGACAACTGATCCACACTGGTTTGACCGAGTGACAATAAAACAGGATCAAATTCAGCCTGTAAACTCGCCTGCGCCATGGTCTGCGCTAAAACGAATGATGGCGTGAAGTCCGTTTGTTGCACATTTTGCATTTGCCAATTTTTTCCTTTTTTATCGGCGTATTGCGCAAAACGCGATTGCAACAAGTGATGTTGATTCAACATAAACGTACTAATTGCATTTGCACGATCGGCTGAATTCAGTTGACTGATGTGAATAAATTCATTGTGATTTCTGAGCCAAATACCACCCAAACTCGTATAATTTTTTTCTTTGCCAAGCGCTTTTGCTTTCATATGCTCGGCGTACATCTGTAATTGTGGCGCTACACCCTCACCCATTAACGTCATGACTAAAATCATCAGCAATGCCGCTTTAATAACTGAAACAGATACGCCCACAATAGAAACACCACTCGCTCTCATGACCACTAATTCACTGCTGGCTTGCAATCGTCCTAAACCAATTAAACAACCTAAAAATCCAGCCATTGGAAATAATTGATAGAGCTGAAAAGGCAACTGCATCACTACATACGCCACCACTTTATCAACTTGATAAGCCGCTTTACCCAACTCATTCATTTCACCAAAAAATAACATGAAACTTTCAATGCCCGCTAAAACAGCCAACACCACGAATGTTGCAAAAATAACATGGATTGCCAGATACCGATTAAGATACTTCATCGCACTGCCTTTTTTCGATATCGTAAGCGGTGCCATTGGCTGCTTTGACAACTAAACAAAAATCCCGCGAGTAATAGAATAATCATGAGCACCCACCATAATCCAATTTCGGGACTGATTTTATTTTCTTGAATCCACGATTTTCCAACAAACATCATATTGGCATAGGCGACATAAATCAAAATAGCGGGTAGCATTTGCGCGAATTTTCCTTTGCGTGGATTAACCTCACTTAAAGGAACCGCCAATAAAGCAAAAACCAGCGTTGCAAGCACATTTACCACACGCCATTGTAACTCAGCGACAGAGCGATTGTCGTGCGAATATGTCGCCATGAGTGCTCGCGTTGACATTGCCGAATAACGTCCTTCCATCGAAATTTTTGGTACCGGTAATCGTACCCAATATTCACCAAACTGCATCACCTGATAATCTTGATCACCCGGAATTCCAGAGTAACGATAACCATGATTAAAAATAAAAAACTCTCCATTATTCGGCACTTGTTTTTCAACAACAGAATCACTTGACAATAAATCCCATTGATAAGCTTCAGTTTTCGCATCCTGCGAATTTCCTTTCATCGCAACAAACACATCGTGAAATTCATTTTTAGATTTCGTCGCTTTACTGACATAGAGAACTTGGTTATCACTCCCAAGCGTTTGAAAGCGACCCGGTAATACTTTTTTTAATGTGGCGGATTCAACCGAATGCGTCACAATTTCCGTACGATAGCGAAACATGAGTGGCTCAACCACCAACATTAACCAGCCATCCAAAATGCACACCGCCAACGCAATAATCATCACCATTTGCACGATTTGCGCTTTACTCACGCCACACGAGGACAATACCATCATTTCATGGTCGACACATAAACGTCCCAACGTAAGCAAAATAGCAAGAAACAAACTCATCGGTAAGATATATCCCATCAGCATAGGAACCTGCACGACCGTCACCATAACTACTGCGTGTACCGTTAATTTTCCGCTGGCCGCATCATTCAAGTAATGAATAAATTGATTGGCCACGAAAACCATCATCAGCACCATAGCGGTCGCAAAAACAGCACTTAAAATTTCTTTAGCTAAATACCGAAAAATAATCACTGACAAACCTAACCTTTTATGGAAAAATATCGGCGACTCGTGGTTTCACCATAAATCAAAAAATTTTAGCATCAACCTGCGAATCCCGCTAATCTAATAACGGCGCGCAGCAATTCCCCGAGTTCATTATCTAGCAACTTATTGTTTGAGAAAACAAAAGATTGAAACAGTGGGGGATTATCCAGAGGGAGCTTTGCGCGCTCCCCCTTGATCGCGAGGATGCAGGTCCCCTGCAGCCCGCGTCAATGAAAGGGAAGGAATTCCCCATCGAAAGATGGGGAATTCCTGAACGGCGCGCCGATGACGCTCATTCAGACTATAAATGGTACAGAAATGGATAAGACCTACAAACCAAGCGATATTGAACAACACTGGATTCAACAGTGGGAAAAAGAAAAGCTGGCTCAAACACAAACAAAGGGCCAACCTTATTGCATCATGCTGCCCCCACCCAATGTGACGGGAACCTTGCACATGGGGCATGGCTTTCAACAAACTCTCATGGATGCACTTATCCGTTATCATCGTATGCAAAAGCATGCGACCTTATGGCAAGGAGGTACAGACCACGCCGGAATTGCAACGCAAATGGTGGTTGAGCGTCAATTAAAAACCAAAGGCAAAGGCCGGCTCGAACTGGGTCGTGACGCCTTTGTGGATGAAGTTTGGAAATGGAAAGAAATTTCCGGCAACTGCATCTCGGAGCAAATGAAACGCCTCGGCACTTCCATGGACTGGAATCGAGCTCGATTTACGATGGATGAAATGATATCCCGTGCTACTTATGAGGCGTTCATTCGTTTGTACAATGACGGTTTAATTTACCGCGGACAAAAACTGGTTAATTGGGACCCTGCTTTACACACCGCTATCTCTGACCTTGAAGTCGAAACGGAAGAAGTCGATGGCCATTTATGGCATATCCGTTATCCGTTGATCAATCATGACAGCTATTTAATTGTTGCGACCACTCGTCCAGAGACCCTGTTAGGCGATACGGCTGTTGCCGTTCACCCTGAAGATGAACGCTATAAAAAGCTCATTGGCAAGCAAATTCGTTTGCCATTAACAGATAGAATTATCCCTATTATTGCGGATAAATCGGTTGAGCCAACATTTGGAACGGGTTGCGTTAAAATCACACCCGCACATGATTTCAATGACTATGAAATAGGCAAGCGTCACGATCTCCCAATGATCAACATTCTTACACCCGATGCCAAAATTAACGAAAATGCGCCCAAACGCTATCAAGGCTTAGATCGTTACGTTGCACGAGAACATATCGTTAAAGATTTACAAGCACAGGGGCTGCTTGAAAAAACAGAACCCCACCGTCTCAACGTACCCAAAGGCGATCGCTCAGGCGTTACGGTTGAACCCTACCTGACGCATCAATGGTTCGTAAAAATGAAATCACTCGCTGAACCGGCATTGAATGCCGTCAATAATGGGGATGTCAAATTCATCCCTGAAAATTGGAGTAAAACGTATTGCCAATGGTTAGAAGGCATTCAAGATTGGTGCATCAGCCGACAATTGTGGTGGGGACATCGCATCCCCGTTTGGTATGATGATTGTGGTCACAGCTACGTCGGCTTTAATGAGTTAGATGCGCGGGAGCGTCATCATATCGCATCTGATATTAAACTGACTCAAGATACGGATGTTCTTGACACGTGGTTTTCTGCAAGTTTATGGCCATTTGCAACGCTCGGTTGGCCGGAAAAAACCACTGACCTAAAAACATTTTATCCCACCCATGTGTTAATCACCGGTTTTGACATTATCTTTTTCTGGGTAGCCCGTATGGTGATGATGAGTCTTAAACTCACGGGAAAAATTCCCTTCAAAGAAGTTTACATCACGGGTTTAATTCGCGATAGCCACGGCAAAAAAATGTCGAAAACGAAAGGAAATGTTTTAGACCCTATTGATATTATCGACGGCATCGACTTAAAAACCTTAATTGAAAAACGCACTAGCGGATTAATGCAACCCCAACTGGCTAACGCTATCGAAAAAATGACCGCGCAAGAATTCCCCGAAGGCATTGCTGAACACGGTACAGATGCATTGCGCTTTACTTTTTGTGCCTTAGCCACCAACGGTCGCGATATTAATTTTGATCTGGGACGCGTAGAAGGTTATCGCCATTTTTGTAATAAGTTGTGGAATGCCGCACGTTACGCCATGATGAACACCCAAGGCCATGATATGAATGACCATAAAGCGTTGCAATTCAGTACGGCCGATCGATGGATACGTTCACACTTACAAAATATCATTGAGCAAACGCATCAATATTTCGAGCAATACCGTTTTGATTTATTAGCCCAAATGCTCTATGAATTTACCTGGAACGAATATTGCGATTGGTATCTTGAATTTGCTAAGTGTGATTTAACTCGTCACGAAACGGGCGCAGCAACACTGCGTGGCACACGTTTAACGATATTAGAAGTATTGGAAAAATTACTCCGCTTATTACACCCCCTCATGCCATTTATCACAGAAGAAATTTGGCAAAAGGTCGCGCCTTTGGTTGATCAAAGCGGTGTTTCTATCATGGTCGCATCCTTTCCCCAATTCCAAAGTGACCAAATCGATAAAACGGCCAATAAATCGATCGCGTGGCTCAAGAAAATTATTATCGCTATTCGCACGATTCGAGCCGAAATGAATATTAATCCCGGCAAGCGAATTCCAGTGATTTTTAACAAAGGCAGCAAAAAAGAACACGAGCAGATTGCTTCTTTCGACTACTATATTAAAACCCTCGCCAAAGTCAGCGACATTGGTTGGGCTAAACCCGATGAAAACTTGCAGGCTACGGCAACATGCCTGATTGGAACGCTAGAAATCCATATTCCTCTCACCGACCTTATCGATAAAAATGCGGAATTGTCACGTCTCAACAAAGAAATTGAAAAACTCGAGAAAGAATTTGAAAAGTCGAGTCAAAAATTAAATAATGCTAACTATATCAATAAAGCACCGGAAGAAATTGTCAGTAAAGAAAAAAAACGCTTAGAACAAACAAAATTGACGTTGAAAAAATTACGCGAGCAGTACATCAACATCGAAAAATTATGAAAGTCACACCCTTTTCAAAAAAAAACCAGGTCACACGAGGTGTAACCTGGCTCTGCATTAAATCAATTACAGGCTAAATGTGTAATTCAAACCCGCCATTACCGTATTGAACGAAGGAATAACATTCTTGTTCGAAATGGGTGTGGCAGACGTCAGATCGGTAATCTGAGCGTTGTTTTCGCTGCCAAACGCATGTGCATAAGTAATATTCGCTTCCAAGTTATCCGTAATGTTGTAGCCCGCGCCAACAGCAACTTCCGGCAATACTTTTTGCTTGGTGCTGTAAGAAGAGACTAGAGCTCCATTACCAGCAGTGACAACTGAAGTTGTGTATTCTTGACTGACGTAAGCAAGACCTGCTTTACCAAATAAATTGATTTGGTTGGTAACATAAACTTTAGCAACGCCCAACAAGTCTAAAACATAACGTGGGTTATATTCTTGTTTCAATGTTTGTGATGGATTTGCATTGGTAACCAACGTATTAGTGGTTTCTGGTAAGTAGATATAACCTGTTTCTAAACCTAACAATACGTTGTTAGAAACACTGAACAAGTATCCTAAGTTAACACGACCTGCAAAGCCATTTTCTTTTTGAAAGCTGCTAGTAAGACTGGAGTTCAAGCCGCTGTTGTAAAAGTCAGATGGTGTTGTTAATGCACCCCAACCAGCACCCACACCGACGTATAAACCGCCTTTTGAATCTTGATGAGCGGGTTGTTCTACACTACCTGCCATCGCAAAAGACGCAGCACCTAAAGAAACTAGCGCAGTTGCAGTTAATAATACCTTCTTCATAATTACCCCTTCTTTGGATTTATGGACTGTCCCTTTAATTCAAATATCGGTAGATCCATCAAACCGACGTCAATCAGCACAACTAACCTTAAGTCGATGAATGCATCGTCGTTAATGTTCCCTATTGTGTGTTTCATCGTTCATGATGAAAGGTGCAGAAAGTTCCGTTTAAGAAAGGTAAGTGTGAACCTATTACAAAGTCTACATGAGGTGGCAGATTACAAGAGACACTTTAGCAAGTCAATATTTGCGCGCAGAGATTATGGTAAAACTCTTGAAATAGTTCTTAAAAAGAATATTTTTCATACAGAAACCTTAAATTCTAACTTATTTTTAATCTAAGATTATAAAATCAATTTCAGCATGTCCGGAATCAATCCTTCGCTGTGCAATCCAAAATGCAGGCGACTGATGTTTGTAATTAGGGCAAATGTAATGTTCTTTTGAACGGAGTGCCCCAAAAAACTGCTGTAGCCAAGGCTGTTTCCTGCAGCCCAAATAATTTCACCAAACGATTTTGTCATGCTTTTATAAAAACCCAAACAGTAATAATCTTGTTGCTCGCGTGATTCACGACGGATAGGGACACCCGTAAATAATTGCTTAAAATTATTGATGACCACTTGGCAATTCATCAGTTGATCCATCCAGCGAATTAAATTACTGCTGGTGGATACCGATGCTGCATTACCCATGCCATTAACGGTGTATGCCATAGTCACATCATACGCACACAATTCTTTATTGCCGTTGTACGTCAACTCTGGAAAATTTTCAAATGCGGCTGCATAAGGATGTGAAATCGGCAAATAGCCATGCATCATACGAGGCAACAATTTTTTTTCCATCACACCGTGTGAAAGGTATTGCGACTCATCCAAAGAAAATTCGCGAAATAATTCGCGCATCATTTCTGAAGTTTGCAACCCACAGATGGCTTCTATGACTAAACTGGCTATCATAAAATTCGTACTTGAATCCCGAAAATAACCACGCACACCGGGTTCATAACCATATTGGTAGCGAACATCAACACCGCTAATAACATCCAAATAATTTTCAACCTGCCAAATTTTGAGGGGTTTTTTAAAAAAAATTTCGTTATAAGCGATGGTTTTATCAAATGAAGGCAAACCGGACGTATTGTTCAGTAATTCTCGAACGGAAATAGGTTTTAAAATCGGATACTGCATCACCAATACTTGCAACAAACCGCGATCTTGCTGATGTTTTCGCGCTAAAATTTCTAGCGGATCATCTAAATTAAACGCATTCTCATCCAACAAGCGCAATAGAATTGCCACAGTAAAAATTCGGGTGATCAAACCACACCGAAAAAGCTGACCGGGCTCTATGGGAATATTTTTTTGGATGTCACTCAAACCAGAAGTAAAATGCGAAATCTTTTCTTTGTCTTTGCGAACACTCAGCAAAATTCCAGGTGCGTTATAAACTTTGTGGTCTAGCTGAATCAAAATATTAATCCTAAATCCAAGCAATAAAAAGAAACTATACTGATTTTCTTAAAAAATCCAAGATACGGAGCCGAAACCAACGCTCAATACGCCAAGGCAAATCACCTGAAACAAAACCGACATGCCCACCCCATTTGTGCAAATCAAAAATCGTACTGGCCGAAAACTCATTTTGCAGTGGAATAGTATCACAAGGAATTAAAGGATCGTCTTCCGCATGAATAATGAGAGTAGAGTGTTCAATACGCTTTAGCAAGCCACGCACGGTTGCACAAACATAATAATCGTCCGCATCACGGAAATTATGCAATGGGGCTGTCAATAAATCATCGAAAGATCGAAAATCAAACACTTTCTTTATCTCGTCAATGGTGGCTGGCATTGGTTGGCCCAATAAAATTTTTTGAATTGACTTGGTTTTCATACTCCGCAGCAAAGACCAGCGATACAAAGGCGGAATAAAATCCGCACAACGCGCCAATTCAAAAGGCACAGACACGGCAACTGCGGCAGCCAATGGCGATGCTGGATTGTGAATGAGATGATGCAGCAACACATTCCCCCCCAGAGAAAATCCCACTGCCGTGATAGGTTGTGTTGGAAAACGATATCGCAAGGTCTTCACTAAAAAATCCAAATCGCGCGTATCACCCGCATGATAACTACGCGGTAACCGATTAAGGCGACCACTGCACGCACGGAAGTTCATCACTACCACATGCCAATTCGCTTGAGTTAGCGCGTGAATCATTAATTGAATGTAATGTGAGGCATAAGAACCTTCCAAGCCGTGCAATAATATGACAATTGGATAACTCGCTTTTCCAGACCAACACAAATCAATAAAATCCCCGTCAGGAAGATCAAGCTGCTCCCAACGCAATGAATTCTGGCATCTGGGACGAAAAACTGCACTAAAACACGATTGAATATGTTTATTTTTTAGCCACCACGGCGGATCAAAGTCTTGCATATCTTGCATCGCCATTGCACAATCCTTTTTGTTTCAAAGATAAGATGCCTTGCAGCCAACGGGAAGGTCCGCATAATTTAAGTATAGTGAAGAAAGGAAAAACCAATATTGTCCAAAATATTATTGTGTTATTGTTTTTTTTAAAACACCCCTATTATTAATAGCGAAGCCAAACCCGCTCATAAGTCCGGGGATTTTTATAATTTTATTTTAAGGTTTTAGGAGTAAACTAGGCTATTATGACCCCTTAATTTTGGAGAAAGACATGTCACGTCAACCCCACCCACGTTGGACTCAACAAGTACGCATGATCAATGACATCAGAAATAATCCATCGCTGTGTGCTCAATTGCTGCAAGCGGCAAATAACGACCCCAAAGTCGCGAACCGACTCGCACTTGCGCTTGTCAACAATGACACCTTGCGGACTCAAAAAGACTTGCAAAATGTGCTACAAAAGTTTAAAGATTTGCTCCAAAATAATATTCAAAAACGTCCTGAACTTAAGCCCGATAATAATACGGCAGAAGCTCGACTATTTGAAATCATGAATGGTGGTGCAAACAATCTTTTATTCAATGGAGATCTCAATGCGGCACAACTTAATTCAGAAATGCAGGAAGAAATCGAAAAAGAAATAAATGAGGAGGAAGAAAAACAATCGCCGCATTCTTTTGCGAAGTATCTTGAATTAACGCTCCCGATAAGCGCAGCGGCATTAGCCATCTTCGATGAAAAAAAAGAGGCTACTGCACGTGAAGAGTTAGCACTCAAAGGATTATCAGAAAAAAACAAAGAATATTCCCATGAACTTGCTGAAAAATTAATTCATCGACCAGAACCCACACCGAGCAATAATAAGGAAGAATCGCTCGCAGAACGTTTAAATCCATTTAAAACGCCAACGCCCCGACCTAATGGCGAGAGTTAGGATTGTATTAATATTGATCAATTTAGACGCTTCTCTAACCCGAATATTTCATGAAGACGAATTCAATTTTCAGATGACTAAAAAAACACAAACCCAATCCCCGCCAAAAATCCAGCTAAATGGCCTTCCCATGAGACGGCTTTTTTCGTTGGGAATAAACTCCCAAACAAGCTTCCCAAATAAAAAACGCAAACAGCAGCAATAACCATGGGCAAAATCAAATGCGTACGGATGGCAACCGCAAGAATAAAACCAAAATAACCCATCACCACCGCACTCGCGCCAATGTGAATCCCTTTGCGGCCAAATAACCAAATTCCCATTCCAGAAAACAACACAATCACCAGTGTGAGCTGAATCACCATTACTGTGCCATACAAAAAAATAAAACTAAGTAAAATAAATAATGGAATAGAATTTAAAAATAAATGCCGAAAATCTTTGTGTAACATCGGCGAGAAAAGAATACCGATTAATCCCCATACGTTGCGCGGATAAATACCGAGAATATTCAAACGATATCGACAACACCAATTCAGCACGTGAATCAGCCACAAAACCGCAATCACACCGATGGCGGTGGGAACGTGCTCTATTAACAATGTTAAGCTATTTAAAAATGTATTTAAAAAATGATTCATCGCCCGTTCCTAAGCAGCCTTTTCGTTAAACAGCCGGTACCAACGCAACACTTGCTGTGAATAACGTTGGTTTAAATGCGGCGTGTGCGAATTATAATTACCCACTCCTTGCGGCAAAAATTTCGTCTCTGTCAGTGCCTGTACCAAAATCCATGTGCCTACCATGGCATTAATACACGGATTAAACTGAATGTCTTCACGCGTAATAGAAAAACGCTTCAGTGTCGGTAACCACCACGAATTGATTTGAAAGGGTCCATAATCATAACTTCCGTTCGCATTACGTTTTGCCGTTCCATTACGACCATCCTCGGTCTTTAAAATGGATAAAATCAAGGTCGCGGGCACATGATAAGCAATGGCAGCAAAATTAATGCATTCTGCGGGCACATCATTGAACGTAACAGGCAACATGAAAATCTCCACTAAAAAAGTCTTTCAGAATAGCGACAACGCGTACCCATGGCAAGACACAAGGAATCCCGTTTAATTTACTCATACCCCGCTGCTTGCGGCGAGGATTTTTATTTAATCTAATCTTCAGCCACTCAATTAAGAGTTTTTTAATATGCTATTGTTAATATCCTCAGTAATAGAATCCCATCACTCAAGGCAAAATTAATGCCGATTATGCAATCCCGATTTGTTTGGAACCGACGGTATGAAGACTTTCACCGGCTTTCTAATCAAGCGTTCGATCGCCTGCGCAAAACAGAGCAAGCTGCATTGTTATGGGATGAACCCATTCTTGAGCAAGAAGCGGAAGAAAGAAATCCTCCGATGGAATTAGAGGTGCTATTAGCCTACTTACGTAGCAAAAAGCAAAGGACAAGACTACCGTCACGCTTCAAGAGGAAAAAACCAAAGGAAGCATTAGAATCCTTTTTCATGGCGTACACGGATATTTCCATCGCAGAAATCACCGAGCAATTGCAGTATTACCTTCCTCCGGCTAAAGAGGAAAAAGCAGCAACCGCTTCTGAAGAAAAAACCAATTATATTTATCACCTCAAAATGTCGTGGTTTATCTTCTACAGCGCTGGGTTACTTTCCTTTGAAGTGCTCGGCGGCATGGCCGGCATTTTCGAACTTTGCAAATACCTTTGCGAGAGTTTTCACTGGGCTTTCATACCGCCCGCTGTATTTGCTGCGAGTGTGATATTCGGTCTTGTAGAGGCGAGCGTTGCTGCTGTCTTTGATGTTGCTGCTGTTGCCGAAAAGTTGAACATTCCTTATCTAACCGCTTGCAAGGAACTTCAAAGTCTCTTAAGACAAGCAACAGAATTAGAAGCGATTAACCAAACGATTCGTACTGCTATTTTGCATTTAAATCGTAACACTCCAATAACGCTCGAACAAAAAAGAGCATCCTTAGAAAAACACCGCGAACTGGAACAGTTACTAATAAGGACGCTCCATAATCAACAATACGTTTGCGACAAGATCACTCAATTTGAAACTGCGTTCAAAAAATCCGCCAAAAAACGCCTTGCATTAAAAGTATTATGGACGTTATGCGCAGCTCCTCTTTATGCAGCAGGCGCTAACATGTCCGCTGTTTATGTTGTAGGAAGTGCTGCCGCGATGGGTCTTCCAACCATTATTGCCCCCATTGGCTTGATGATTGCCTTAGCGTGGATTGCATGGGAGCTGTATCGATTTTCCAGTTTGGAATATGCCAATATGGCTTCAGGCGTTGACGCGCTACTCGGTACGCCTTGCGATCAAATGCATCACGCTACCACGCTGAAAAAAACACTTGAGGCAGAAACAAAGAAAAATTTTCAAGATATTCATCAACGCATAAAGAACTTAGAGCACGACATTAAAATCGAAGAAAAAAGCGTAGAAAGCATAAAACTGGAAAAAGAGAAAGCAGAAAAAATCGCTGTTATTAATAAATATCACCTCCTTATGCATACTAAAAAGGCACCTCCAAAGCCAACAACGACTTGCGCGTTACTCCCCGCTTAATTCAATTTACCATATATGGTAAAAAAGATTTGCTGCTGAAAAATTTTTGCGGTATAACTAACTAAAATAAAACATCAAGGAGGATGTTGATAATGAGCCGAGCCAAGGATGACATCGATTTCGATGACATGGGCGGTGATTCTGACAATGCCCTGGAAATAACGCCCGATCAAGAACCTTCAGACCCAAAAACCAAGCAGAAAATTCGTATCGAAAAGCACAGTCGTTTGGTGCAGTACTTTGAAGACAAACAACTGCGGGAGGATCTTGAGTTTATTGATGGGTGGTAAGAAACTCACAAGCATTTTAAATCAATGAGTTGCTACTTTATGTTCTCTGAGAATGGCAGTCTCCTTGCCTCCGTTGTGAGAGAATTTTTCTTTAAAAACAACGAAATGTTAAAAAATATTCGCCGAAAATTGCTGTAATGGCTTGTAATTTCATTCAGAATCAGTATGATTGCTGACTCAAGTTCGAGGCAGTATATGCACTTTCTCTTGTTCAACCGTGGAATCAATGCTAACCTATTGGTTCCATTGCATTTAATGGGTCGTTAGCTCAGCTGGTAGAGCAGCGGACTTTTAATCCGTTGGTCGCAGGTTCAAATCCCGCACGACCCACCAATTTCATCAAGCCCTTACAGCCATCATCGAATTCTCGCTCAATTCCCTTCTGGAACTTTTTCGGGACCTGGAATTACCGTTTTGCTTTGTTTTTTATCAAGTTGACTTTAATTTAACCTTAACTTTTATGCTATAGAATTATTTTAATTGTGTTTTAAATATTTTTCATAGGGTAGCTATTTTAATGAGTGGGTTAAAAGAGTTTTTTCAACAGGTTGAAGCAGCTAAAGAAAGGTTAAATAACGATCAACTCACTATCGCTGAGTTTTGGAAACAGCTTGATAAGCCAGAAAAAGAAAATTGGCTGAAAGTTATACAAAAAGAGCTTGATTTCGACGATATAGAGATAAACCTAGCCGATTTATCAACCTCCTCAGACAAGGAATGTGCCTATATGGAAGAAAGAAGGCTTCCAGAATTAGGAGAGCAATGTAGGATCAGTTATCACGATCCATATACTCATCTATACCATACAAATATTCCATTAACCCAAATAGAAAACGCTTGGAATATCTCTCTCCGGGGAATTGTTTACCCTGTAAAAGAAAAAATAGTAAGCAAAAAAGAAGTAATAGATAAAGAAGAAGAGGAAGGGGAAGAAAAAGAAGAAGTAGTAGTAAGAAGCGATACTTGCTATTTAACATATACGCCTAATATTTTGAAAGAATTAGAACAACGCTATTTGCTGCAGAATGAAGATATTCGCCCTTATTTACGTGAAAAAAATATTGAAAAATTAGTTACTTTAGTGGTG
>Ga0155581_140_pt1 | contig 44095 bp, 49 predicted proteins | sample RifCSPhighO2_12_FD_107238 | JGI IMG/M metagenome (GOLD analysis project Ga0155581, IMG submission 107238) | Coxiella sp. RIFCSPHIGHO2_12_FULL_42_15 | reverse complement strand
CAATTGTCGCTTTCCCCCTTTTCCAAAGGGGGAGATAAGAGGTGCCATTCTTCAATTTACTGCGTGGCTAGAAAGTGGGCTGAATAATTACTAAAATAGAACACATGTTGCCCGGACGAAAAGGATATGTTGGGGTGACTGCTAAAGACAACAGAACATTCATCAATGGAGTAATTTGGATATTTAAAACAGGTGCCCCTTGGCGAGATTTGCCGGAAAGATATGGTCATTGGAAAATAGTTCATTTGCGTTTTTCACGTTGGTCGAGGGCTGGAATTTTCGATAGAATTTTTCAAACGTTATCAGAAGATGCTGATATGGAGTTTTTACTGATAGATATAGCTTTTCAGATAAATATTTTGGTGAAAATGATCGTGCCATTAGAAGCCAACCCTCTCCTAGCCTCTCCCGCAGGCGGGAGAGGGAAGATCGAAAGTGAGCACCATTGCCGGTAAGACAATCGAAATAGTTTATTTTTACCAAAATATTTATCTGAAACACTATAGCAGTATCGTAAAAGCACATCAACATGCATCAGGCGCCAAAAAAAATGGAAACGTCACTGGAAACTGAAATTGATTGAAAAAAACAACCTAATGTGGCGTGATCTGTACAACGACATTATTTGAATAAGATAAAGTTGCTTCCCTCTCTGGATCCCGGACAATCGCTACGCGATTTCCGGGACGGCGAACTTAGGTGCAGAGCCTAACCTATTTAGCTAATTGATGACAGACCCTAGCAACCGCAATCGCTGTTTTATTGACGCCAGATCTTTCTACTTTTTCCATAATCCATCGTTGTTGGGCTGTTTTTCCCTGAAGAGCATACTTTATAACGGTTCTCGCCCCATGAATTAATAACGTTCTCACATAGGGATCTCCACGCTTGCTGACCCCTAATAAAGTTGTTCGACCTCCACTCGAATGCTGTTTGGGGACTAACCCTAACAAAGCCGCTACTCCTCGACCGTTTTTAAATAAATGGGGTTCTGTGATCGTCGCCCACCAGATTGTGGCGGTTAGTGGACCCACCCCCTCCACTTGCATCAACCGTTGGCAAACCGGATTTTGCTGTATGAATTGCTCAATTTTCCTATTATATCGATCCACGCGCGCATCCAGTTTGTGAAATTCTTCCAATAATTCACTCAAGAGTTCCCGTGCCATAAAGCTCAACTGATTTTCAGCGGATTCGATCACATCTTGTAATCGAGAACGAATAGGCAGAAATCCTCGGGGTAAAACAATACCATTTTCAGCCAAAAAACCACGAATCTGATTGCTCAAGGCGGTTCGTTGTTTCACGGCTTGACTGCGTATTCGATGCAGCATTTGCATATCCCGATGCTCAATTTGTTTTATGGGGACAAACCTCATGCTAAGCAATGAGCTTTTCAACGCCAAACACGGCTTGGCGCGGGAATGTGCGCCGGGTATGGTGCAGAACTAGACGGTGAAAGTCCGTTATGGGCTGAGCTGCACATCGGCCATCGCAGCCCGATGTGAAATATCCAGGGTAACTTGTTGAATGATTTTTATTTAAATCAAGCGCTTTGTTGTAATGAGTGCTTCATGTTACTATAGTCATATAACTATAGCCATTCTAAGAGAGCCAAATGCTAAAAAAAATTCCGGCTGGAAAATTTAAGGCGCAATGCTTACAGTTGATGGATGACGTCAAACGTAAGCATGTTTCTTTCATCATCACCAAACATGGTGTTCCTGTTGCCAAGTTGGTGCCCATTGAAGATAACCCTATAAATTTGTTTGGCGCGTTAAAAGGCACGGTAAACATAAAAGGAGATATTGTCACTTCCATAGATGAAAGCTGGGATGCTGAACGATGAAAGGATTGTTATTAGATACTCATGTTTGGATCTGGTTAATGGAGGGGCTCCCTAATCTACCTCATAAGGTTCAAAAAATGATTAATGTGGAAGTTCAAAATACTAAGGTATGTATTGCCGCTATTTCGATGTGGGAAATTAGTATGCTGGTGATTAAAGAACGAATTATTTTAGAAAAACCGATGTTAACTTGGATTAACGATGCTTTGACCCCTCTCGGAATTGAATTGGAGCAACTAACTCCTGAAATTGCTGTCGAGAGCTGTTATTTACCGGATAGTTTTCATGGTGACCCTGCAGATCGCTTAATTGTGGCCACGGCGAGAGTGAATAGCTTAGCGTTAATTACACACGACAAAAAAATGATTGAATATGGCAAAAAGAATTATGTTACCGTCATTGAAGTTTAGAAAAATAATTTGGCTCAAATGAGTTACCGAGAATGACTGTCCCTGAGAAAACTTGACTGGCAATGATGCCATCTTTCCAATAAAATGAAGTATGAATATTGTACGGATTGCCATTTCGAAATTGCGAATACCTTTGATTCGTCCATTTATCACGGCGTTGCGCCGGACGGATTTTATCGAAGATATTGTCGTTACTCTTGAATGCAGCAACGGCCTTATTGGCTTTGGTTCCGCAGCAGCAACTCCTGCCATCACTGGCGATACTCAAGAATCGATTTTGGGGGCCATCCAAATTATGGGCCGCTGGCTTTTAGGAAAATCCATCGAGCCTTTTGAAGAACTGCTTTTCCAACTGCAATCCCGGTTAATCAACAATCCTTCGGCAAAGGCGGCTATTGATATTGCTTTGCATGACTTAATGGCACAACATCGTAAAATGCCTTTGTATCAATTTCTCGGCGGGTGTTGTCGCAACTTAACCATTGTCAACACGATCAGCGTTAAAAGCGCGGCAGAAATGGTCGAGGATGCTGAGCTTTTTGTTGAGCAGGGATTTGCTACCTTAAAAATTAAAGTGGGTTTAGATCAGTCAGACGATATTGAACGAATTCAAGCAATACACGCGGCAATCGGCGATAAGGCGCAATTGATTTGTGATGCTAACCAAGGTTGGGATAGCAAATCCGCTTTACGTATTTTGGAAAAGTTACACCAAAATAATGTAGACATTTTGATGATTGAACAACCCGTGAAAGCCTGGGATTATGCGGGCTTAAAATACATTCGTGATCATTCTGCCATTCCAATTTATGCAGATGAATCGGTTTTTAATTTACGTGACGCTGCAAAAATAGCCACTGAACAAATTGCGGATGGTATTAACATCAAGTTGATGAAGTCAGGGGGACTTTATCAGGCGCAGAGCATTTATCAGCTGGCTAATGCGTATCAAATTCCTTGCATGGCAGGCTGCATGCTGGAATCCCCTATTGGCTTAACGGCAATGGCCAGCTTTGTCATAGGAAGAAGTCAAATTCGATTTATAGACCTTGATCCCATCGCCATGATTCGATCCAACCCGGTTATTGGTGGCATTCAGCTTAAAGGCGCTTCACTGACGTTGAGTGAGGCGCCCGGTCTGGGTATTCAGAACGTTGAGCATTTGGAGCCTTTAGCTACCTTGGAATAGGAGTCATGATATCATGACGTTTTCTTTCTATTTTCAGTTGGCCAGTTTATTCATTATTGTGGCCTATGCAATATTGGTATTTCGAAACGTAGACCCTCTTCTTGCGACCGCTTTTTGCGTGATATTGGGTTTTATTTTTAATCGATCCACACCGCTTGAAATTGGAAACATTCTTCAGTCAGCGCTCAGCTCTTTTTTGGCGACGGTCGGCTTTATCATTATGTTAGGCCGCGGTCTTGGTGAAATTTTAAATGAAACGAAAATAAGTCATACCCTCGTTCACAGAATTGTTTATGGCATTGGTGTCAACACTCGCTTTCGTGTTAAATTGGGTGTTGTTTTTTCTTCACTCGTTATTGTAGCGGTTCTGGGAACCTTAGCCGGAGGGCTTGCGATTTTAGCACCGATACTGCGTCCCATTGCAGCGAGCGTTAGTTTAACGAAACCAAGCCTTGCCGTATTGATGCAAGCCGCGGGCGAAGAAGCCCTAATTTTAGGGCCTTTTGCACCGCCTGTGATTGCTTTACTCGCAGTGACGGGGATTTCTTATCGGGTGATGCTGACCCATGCTGCTATTCCCATTGTGATAGTGACGCTAACGACTTCTTGGATAATGGCAAACAAACTGCAAAAAAAATATAGCTATGAGTTGTTACACCATGATCCCAATGAAAAGCGCTTTTCCCCCACGTGGCCAGAGGAAATAGCAACATGGGTTTTTATTGGTATTTTTATTTTGTGCGTTATTTATGGATTAATTTTTAAAGCTTCAACTTCCTTTGTCATTTTTGTAATCATTTTTCTTTCCTTGCTCATGGGTGTGATGGGTCGATTATCTTTTGTGAAAATCATGGATTTGATGCTGACGGGTATGCGAAAAAATTTCCATCTTTTCATGATTTTTATTTTGCTTGATCCCTTTTTGAATTTAATTCAGTCTGCCGGCGGTTTTAATGCGTTGATGCGAGTTTTTGCTCCGCTTGAACGTCTTGGTGGAAAAACCATGGTTTCCATTCTCGTTGGGTTAACGGGTGCATTTGGAATGCCTGCTGCATCAGCGGCTGTAATTAAAATGCTTCATGAAATCTTTTTGCCCGCTGCCCTTCAAGTCGGATTACCCACGTTTGTTTTTGCTTTTAGCATGTTGCTTGCGACGCGAATCACTAATTTTGCTTATCCTGGGGCTAACATGTTTGCTGCCATGGGTTTCGCCAACAGTGAAAATATCAAAGCCATGATTCAAAATGGCTTGGTTGTGGCTGCTGTGCAAACCATTTTTCTCATTTTGTATAGCGTCTTTTTTGATCTCATCTTTTAAGGATGGGAACGTTGCTTCAGCGAGAATGGCAGGATCACTCAGGAATTCCTCATCTGGGGAATTGCTGCTGCTCGCTATCCTGCCTCGCTGACGGCATCGACGGTTTCTTTGGACGTATCTTCTTCTTGGATACGTAAATAAATTTCTTCACGATGAACAGCAATATTTTTGGGCGCGTCGATACCAAGACGCACTTGATTACCTCGGACGTCAAGAATGGTAAGTTTAATCTCTCCGTCGCCAATGATTAAGCGTTCACCTACTGATCGTGTTAGCACTAACATGACGCTATCCTTTTTTTGATATCATTTGTTGTCGAGAGGGGGATAACAAATGAGCCTAAATCGAGCGTGTCATTATACTCTTGCAAAGCATAATAGCAACACTTCCTACGGGTGACCTTGTATTGATATCCTCAAACCCTGGGCGTTAGCCCAAGAACTTTACGCCATGGGGGTTTCCCGAGCAGGCGAAATTCATACGTTTTGCCTACCTTACGTAGGGACGAGATCGAGATACTACCTGGTTTTTTAGCCGGTTGCTACTCGATTATGTCGATACGATTATTTTGGGCGCAGAGAATAATATCTGCGCGACGTTGGGCAAATATTCCATTGGTGACCACCCCCGGTAGATTGTTTAGTGCTTGCTCTGTTTCAATCGGATTTAGCAAGTGCCATTGATGCACATCAATAATGACATTGCCATTGTCGGTGACGACCCCTTCTCGATACACAGGCTCGCCATTCATTTTTACAATTTTACGTGCGATGTAACTGCGGGCCATAGGGATCACTTCAATGGGGATGGGAAAACGGCCGAGGACATCGACTTTTTTACTGTGATCCACAATACAAACAAATTTTTTAGCAACTTCAGCAACAATTTTTTCACGAGTGAGCGCTGCACCGCCGCCTTTAATTAAGTACTTATGATTGTTAAATTCATCTGCGCCATCGACGTAAACGGGCAGTGAATTTACGCTGTTTAAATCAACCACGGGAATGCCTATTTTTTTTAGACGGGCAGTGGTTGCGTCTGAACTTGAAACAGCCGCTTTGATTCGATTTTTTATTGTTGCAAGAGCATCAATAAAATAATTAATCGTGCTGCCTGTGCCAACACCGAGAACCGCATTATATTCCACATATTTTAATGCCGCTTCAGCGGCTTTTTGTTTCAATGCTTCCTTTTGCACGGGATTCCTCAAAATTTGTCATAAAATGCCGGATTGGTGAAGTAAAGCGTCAATGTTGGGATCTCTGCCACGGTATTTTCTAAATAAAACAGCAGGCTCTTCCGAGCCGCCCGGTTCTAAAATGTGTTGACGAAAACTTTTTGCGGTTTCGGCGTCAAAAATTCCGCGCTCTAAAAAGAGCGAAAAAGCGTCGCTTGCCATTACCTCTGCCCATTTATAACTGTAATATCCAGCCGCATAACCGCCCGCAAAAATATGGGAGAATCCATGTTGAAAGCGGTTGAATTTTGCAATAGGTACTACCGAAATTTGACGGCGAACTTCATCCAAAATCTGTTGAATTTGATGGGGTTTGTGCTCATCAAATTGTAAATGCAGTATAAAATCGAATAACGCAAATTCAAGTTGTCGCAACATCAGCATGCTCGATTGAAAATTTTTGGCGTTGTGCATTTTTTCAAATAATTCATCGGAGAGTGTTTCCCCCGTTTGGTGGTGTTTAGCAAATGTTAATAAAGATTCTTTTTGCCAGGCCCAATTTTCTAAAAATTGACTTGCAATTTCTACGGCATCCCAAGGAATACCTTGTATTCCTGAAATGGGGCTGTAATCGACGGTTGTCAGCATGTGCTGCAATGCATGCCCAAATTCGTGAAACAGCGTGACGACCTCGTCATGAGAAAATAAAGCGGGGGTTTTTTGAGTGGGTTGGCTAAAATTGCAAGTCACAAAGGCGACAGGAATCTGCACGTCGCCGTTGGCTAATTGCCGCCGAATGCGGCAATCATCCATCCAAGCGCCGCCACGTTTATTGGCTCGTGAATATAAATCGAAGTAGCAATAACTTTTAATCGTATTATTTTCATCATAAAGGGCATAACACTTGACGTCTGGATGCCACATGTCGGCACCTTCAACCCATCGGAGTTCGACGTTAAATAACGTTTTTACAACAGAAAATAAGCCGCTGATGACATTGGGTTCAGCCAAATAGGGTCGCAAAGACTCCTGCGAAATATCAAACAAATGATGACGCTTTTTTTCGGACGCATAAGTGACATCCCAAGGTTGTAGATCAGAAAGATGAAGTTCTTTTTTGGCGAAAGCAACCAAGGCGTTAAATTCTTTTTGTGCTTTGGTTTTCGAAGCCTTGGCAAGTTGTTGTAAAAAATCGATAACCTGTTGTGGTTCCTTGACCATTTTGGTTGCCAATGATTGGCTCGCAAAATTAGGAAAACCGAGCAATTTTGCAAGTTGTAATCGCTTGCAAAGAATTTGTTGCATGATATTGCTGTTGTCCCATTCTGGGTGATGAATAGAAAGATCAGAGGCGCGAGTGACATAGGCACGATAAATTTCTTCGCGCAGTTCTCGAGAGTCAGCAAAGCAAATAATGGCATGATAAGAAGGCGGTTCAAGGGTGAATAGCCACCCTTCTTGTTGATTGGCGCGTGCGCGTTCTTCGGCTTGTGTGCATAGTGTTTCTGGAATTCCAGCGAGTAAAGAGGGATCGAGAATCTGTTTTTTCCAATCCATGGTGGAATCTAATAAATTTTCTTCGAATTTTGTGCCAAGCTGACTGAGCTCTGTCGTTAAGGCGGCAAATTGTTGTTTTTTTTCGGGAGACAGAGCAACCCCTGCTAATTTGAAATCACGTAATTCGTTATCGATCACTTTGCGTTGTTGCGCATTAAAAGAATTGAAAAGAGAAGATTCTTTTAAGTGTTGAATGGCGCTGTAGAGTTTTTCATTATGGGATACTTCCGTGAAATATTCCGATAAAAGCGGTAAGCAGGCATTGTAAACGACACGCAGCTCATTGGAATTGACGACCGCATTCATGTGACTGACCAGCGACCAGAAGTTATGCAAATTATCTTGCATGTCTTCGAGGGGGCGCATGAGATTTTCCCATGTAAATTTCTTTTGCCGTAATAGATTTTCCAGCTGTGAACGATTTTGTTGTAAGCGCAGCTCCAGCTCAGAGCGAATTTGATCGATTCGGATTGCGCTAAATTTTGGCAATTGATGATTGGTTGACATAGCTCTTCATTCGAGTAATAAAAAAATAGTATAACTCAAGAGTATCATTGACGGTGCACGTTGCACAAGTTAGTTGGCAGAGTTCCCGTTTTTACTAGATTAGCTGAGCTGATAATAGGGATTGGGCAATTTGAAGATCATATCGGAATATCCACCTTCCAGTGTTGCTTTACGATTACCAATATTCATGATGATGTCGTAGCCGGCGCGTTGAATTTGGCGGCGTTCATGGATGCGATACCAGCGCGTATTTTTCGTTTGATCAGAAGTATTAAAAGCGATGCCTTTCCATTGATGATAGCCCGCTGTGCTAAGATTGTTAATCGTGTGTTCCGCAATGCGTTGATTTCTGCCGGTAATGAAAAAAATATCGACGCCATGATCTTTTGCGTAATTGTATAAGGCCAAGGTGTAGGGAATCGCAGGATCATTATCCTCTGCTTGTATTTTCCGCATGATTTCAGGTGTAATGTTAAAATTAGTTTGTTGCAGGGCGAGGTAATTTGATAATGCCGTTTCATCAATATCCATGACAATGGCTAATTTATGTTTGTTGTGTGAACGATCATTTTGCGTTAAGCGAAATTGCAGATAATAGGTGGCTTCCTTAATGACCGCTGAAATATCTTGATAATACTGTCCTGAGTCGTGATAATTGATGAGCTGTTTTTCGTTACTTTCCCAGTGGCGAAATGCAGTGGCGGTTATCAAGCTTGCTGAAAAAGTAATGAAACAAAAACATTTAAAAAGTTGAATTTTCTTCATGGCGATCACTCCTTACGTCGGAAAAACTATGGCATCACTCTATTTTTGTTGCAAGTATTACGTATTTATCTTAATCATGGATTAAGCGCATGCGATTCACTCGAATTTATTACCAAGGGAATATTCAATTAAAAGCGGAAATTCAACTACCCCCAGCAGCGAGCTACCACTTAATGACTGTTTTACGCGTTAAAATTGGAGAACGAATCATTATTTTCAATGGTAATGGATCAGAATATTTGGCTAAAGTGTCTCTTTTGCAAAAAAAAACGGTGGAAGTAAAAATTTTAGAATGCTCCCCCGCAGAGCGAGAGTCGCCGCTTGAGATTGAGCTAGGACAAGGAATTTCGCGTGGTGAGCGCATGGATTATGCGATACAAAAAGCAGTGGAATTAGGTGTTAATGGCATTACGCCTTTATTTACAGAGCGTTGTGGTGTGAAGTTAGATGAGGATCGTTTAGCGCGTCGAGTCGAACATTGGCAATCGATTATCATTAATGCGTGTGAACAAAGCGGGCGATTAAAAATTCCCATCGTCAATTTTCCCATTGCATTGATGGATTGGCTGTCGCGTGAAAGAGAAAGCTATAAATTAGTATGTACGCCGGATGCAATGTCCTTGTCGCCACCGGAGATTCTACCCAAAAAAGTGTGCGTATTCGTGGGGCCTGAGGGAGGGCTATCGGCGCTTGAAATTCAACAGGCTATGCAGCATGGTTTTCAAGCGATTCGCCTAGGTCCGCGGATATTACGCACGGAAACCGCAACTGTTGCCGCACTAACGACCGTGCAGCTGTTATGGGGTGATTTTATCAGTGAGTTAACATGAGCGGGTCGATTAAATTTATCCTATAATTTTGGTATGAAAAAGCAATCAAGAATGACATATAACGTGTTGAAAAAAATCGGGTTGCTATTCGATTTTTCGACGTTATTATTCAATAGATTAACATAATGTGCTCATAAAGGTAGGTTATCATGCAAGTACCACTTCAAATTACAATGCGTAATGTCGATCATTCTGCGGCGGTAGAAGAACGAATTCGAGAAAAAGCCAACAAATTAAATCAATATTCAGAACATATTATTTCTTGCGAGGTTGTGGTCGAGCAAGAGCAGGGGCATCGAAATACTGGCTCTATTTTCAATGTGCGTTTGCACGTTGTCATGCCTCGTAAAGATCTGGTGGTGAATCGTAATAAATTAGAAAATCTGTACATGGCGGTACGCGATGCATTTGATAACATGGCGCGAAAAGTGGAAGAAGCCGCACAGGCGTTAAATGGCGATGTTAAATTTCATGAGCCCACCATTCACGGAGAAATTGTACGTTTGTTTAAGGATCAAGGATTTGGATTCATTGAAACAACGGTGGGTGATGAATATTATTTTAATAAAGATAATCTGGTGAATCACCTCTTCGATCACCTCCAAATTGGAATGCCTGTGCATTTTATCGAAAAAGTGGGTGATGAAGGCTTACAGGCGTGTCGTGTAAGTGTGCGTCGTAATCACGATTAACGATGCGTTTGATGTTTTGCTTTGCGCCTAACGACATAACCATATAATTGCGCTTTTGCTAATGCGTGGAGTTCGAGTGTTTTTCGCAAGGTGATGGGGTCCGCTTGAAAAGCATTTGAGAGTTTGCTGTCGAGAGCATAAATCACAAATTGATAATGGTGCTTTCTTTTTTTTCCAGTAAAGCAAGGTCCATGGTAATGAGGGTCGCCAAAACTATTGTTGGCGACCACAAAACTGGCTTGTGAAGATACATTTTTGGGAAGCGCTGTTTTTTTTGCTGAGATATTGAAAACAACCCATTGATACCAATGAAGTCGGGGGACGTCTTCATCGATCATGAGTAGTGCATAGGATTCTGTTTGTGGTGGGGCTCCTGTCCATTGTAAGGGGGGGGTCTCATTTTTCCCCCAGCAGGTGTAAGTGCGTGGGATACGACCGTGATTAGAAAAGCTCGTGCTCTCTAGCACGAAAGGGGTGGGGGCGTGCGTGGTGCCCATCGGATGAGTGAAAAGATAACTGAGTATCGCCAACGGTTCAATCATGATGATATCCTTATCAACCGCTCCTATAGTGTTCCAGCATATTTATCTGAAACACTATATTTATATTGTATATTCATTGCTCCGCATTGCAAGCGATGTTTTTACCGCTGTTTTTTACGAAGAAGAGAGTTGTTGTAAGAGCGGTCATTGCTTATACTTTGAGAAGCGTATGATTTATGCGGTTGTACCGAACCGCACGGTGAGCAATGAGATGACGAGCGGCAGGACCCCTGTTATCCAGCGCTTATCTAACAACATAACGTTGAGATTAGGGTGTGACTGCTTATGCTAAGACAAAAATCAATTCTCGATATGTTTGCGCGTTCACCCATTCGACCGTTGCAGCTTCATATGCATAAGGCGCATGCCTGTGTAGAGCGACTAAGCCCATTTTATGTAGCCGTTCAACAGCAAGATTGGCCTAATGTGACGGCGGTTTTTCAAGAGATTCGTTCTTTAGAACATGAAGCAGACGATTTAAAGCGCGATTTTCGTCTTCACCTTCCAACCCATTTATTTTTACCTGTTTCTCGAGGTGATTTACTTGGACTGTTGGCGATTCAAGAATCATTAGCGAATATTTCGAAAGATATTGCGGGAATTATGCTGGGACGAAAAATGATCGTGCCCGACAGGTTATCGATTGCATTTGCGAAATATCTCGCACGTTCCATTGATGCCTCAAAGCAGGCCATGGAAACGATTGACGAATTAGATGAATTGTTAGAGTCTGGATTTCGTGGTAAAGAAGTTGAGTTTGTGGAGAAGATGATAAAAAAGCTTGATCTCATCGAACATGAAACGGACGAAATGCAAATTAGTTTACGTCATGGTTTATTTAGTCTCGAAGAGGAGTTAAAGCCCGTGCAGGTCATGTTTCTCTACAAAATTATCGAATGGATCGGTTGTTTGGCTGATAAAGCGCAACAGGCGGGTTATCAATTACAACTTTTATTAGCGGATTAACTGTGGAAAAACAGCTTTATCAATGGGCGTTAGAGGCGCAACAAAAAGCTTATGCGCCGTATTCTCATTTTCGCGTGGGTGTTTGTCTTCAAGCAAGCAATGGTGAATATTTTTCGGGCTGTAATATCGAAAATGCCTCTTACGGATTAACGCTGTGTGCTGAAGCAATCGCATTAGGTTGTATGGTGATGCAAGGACCGCATCGCATTCAAGCGGTGGCCATTGTATCAGATGCCGATGATTTTTGCCCTCCTTGCGGAGGATATCGGCAACGCTTGTCTGAATTTGCTAATCCTGATACTGTGTTTTTCCTTTTTAATCAAGCAGGCCAACAGAAAAAAATTTCCATGCAGGCCTTGTTCCCTTTTCCATTTAACAAAAATTTTTTAGGTGATGTATGACCGATGAAGCAATACGCGCAAGTGAGATAATAAAAAAGCGATTCCCTCGTTTTCAACCAGAAATTGCTTTGGTTTTGGGTTCAGGGCTCAGCAAGTTAGCACAACGCATTAAAAATCCAGAAATTATTTCTTACGAAAGTTTGCCAGGATTTGCGCGTACCACCGTTGAAGGTCATCCTGGCGAGTTTGTGCTGGGTGAACTGGAGGGTCAATCCGTCATTTGCATGCGTGGTCGTTTGCATTTGTATGAAGGCGTACAAATCAAAACGATTCAAACCATGGTGCGCACTTGTCATTTACTCGGATGCAAGCTGTGGATGGCCACCAATGCGGCGGGTTCACTTTGCCCGGATCGTCAACCCGGAGATTTAATGGTTATTAAAGATCATATTAATTTCCAATTTAGCAATCCACTGGTTGGTGTCAATGATCAGCAATTTGGGCCGCGTTTTGTCAGCTTAGAAAACGCGTATGATGAGTCGTTACGACAGCAGTTGTTTTTGGTGGCCAAAAAATTAAATATTCCTTTATCGGAAGGAGTTTATATCGCGGTATTGGGCCCTTCGTTTGAAACACCCGCAGAAATTAGAGCCTATCGAATATTAGGCGCCGATTTAGTGGGAATGTCGACGGTCCCTGAAGTCATTGTGGCGCGTCACTGTGGAATGAAAGTGGTTGGCATTTCTGTCGTGACCAATTTAGCCGTTGGTTTGCATCCCGTGAATGTCACACATGAAGAAACGTTAAAAGGTGCTGCGATGGGTGCTGAAAAATTAATTTCTTTAGTGCAGCAATTTATATCCTCTGCGTCTCTGCGTTAAAAAAATAATTTAGGGTTGGCAGAGGGTTGTGGCAAAGTCTAATTTCCAAACGCTTGCAGTATAGATAATGCTTGCTCGATCATCCGATTAACCGCTTTATCCACATTGGTACTTTGGGTCTCATTAATTCGATTCGCAATAATTGTGCTGATGGAGCAGCAATGATGATTCAGCAATTTTCCCAGTCCATAAATAGCCGCAGTTTCCATTTCGAAATTGAGAATGCGGTGTTTACCATCCCAAAATTGTTGTGCTGCTTGTAAAATATCTTTTTTAATAATGGGAGCGCGAATTTGACGATGTTGAGGTCCGTAAAAACCACAACACGTAAAAGTCACTCCCAGACTTGCAATGGGTTGAAACGCTTTAAGAAGGGGTTCCGATCCCGCATGAAGATAAAGATTTTCACGCATGGGAAATTCTTCAAAATGTTGATGTATGGCTGAAAATAAGGGGGCTTCTTTTTCATCATAATGATGTTGGTAATAATTCAATAACCCTTCCATAGCAAAAGCGTGCGACGACATGACCAACGTATCTGGCGCAATTTCGGGCTGGATAGCTCCTGCCGTACCCAATCTAATAATGTTTAATTGCGTAAGATTTTTTTTAATCGTTTTATTTTTTAAATCAAGATTGACGAGCGCATCTAATTCATTCATCACAATATCAATATTGTCGCAACCAATGCCTGTGCTAATCACCGTTATTCTTTTATTGCTGAGCCATCCCGTTTGTAGAATAAATTCACGATGAAATCGTTTAATGTCGATGGAGTCGAAATGTTGGGCAACGTAATCCGTACGTTTGGGGTCACCGACGAATAATATGGTGGATCCGATATCTTCGGGAAATGCATGCAAATGATAAACGCTGCCATCGGTATTTAACATCAGAGCCGTTGTCGAAATGGACATGGTTATAATCCTTGTGTGACTGGGGTTGCCATGCTATTTTAGCGGCTGTTTTGCAAAACCAATAGGGCAATCATTTTACAAATCCTACGTTGCGTTAAATCCGAAAAGCACGATATCGAGTGGAGTCTAGCATAATGGCGCATGCAGAATTGTTCATCATTTTAGCTTCCATTTTTGGTTTTGTCATGGCGTGGGGAGTTGGTGCAAATGATGTGGCGAATGCAATGGGCACGTCGGTGGGATCAAAAGCGCTGACGATTATGCAGGCCATTATTATTGCTGCTATTTTCGAGGCGTTAGGCTCTCTTCTTGCGGGAGGCCAGGTAACAGAAACCATACGTGGCAAAATTCTTGATACCGCTGCTTTTACACAGGCACCCGATCTATTGATTTATGGAATGCTGGCATCCTTGTTGGCGTCGGGTACGTGGTTGATTATCGCTTCCTATTTTGGTTGGCCTGTTTCCACGACGCATACGATTGTTGGCGCGGTGATTGGTTTTGGATTATTAGCTCGTGGCATTGACGCCGTTTATTGGGAGCAAATTACTAATATCGCGTTAAGCTGGATTGTCACGCCGATCATCGCATTGGTGATCGCGTTCTTGTTATTTCGCAGTGTACAGTATCTCATTTTTGAAAGTGAAACGCCGATCAAAAATTCCAAGCGCTATGTTCCGTGGTACATTTTTTTGGTCAGCATGGTTTTGACGTTAGTGACCTTGCTAAATGGTTTGCAACACATCGGTTTGGATCTGCCCGTTTGGGAAAGTATTCTCATTGCCATTTTTATCAGCTTAATTATCATGTTGTTAGGAATGATTTTATTGCGTCGTATTCCTATCAACCATGAAAGTCACGAGCGTGCGGACTTTCATAAAATTGAAAAAATATTTGGGGTGTTAATGTTATTTACGGCGTGTGCAATGGCGTTTGCACATGGTTCAAATGATGTGGCCAATGCCATTGGTCCGTTAGCGGCGATTGTCAGCATTGTGCAATCGGGAGGAAAAGTTCTTGCCGACGCATCCCCTATCCCTTTTTGGATTATGGTGCTTGGTGCGACGGGAATCGTGATTGGTTTGGCGATGTATGGCCATAAAGTCATTGCCACCATTGGCAACGACATCACACAATTAACACCCAGTCGCGGTTTTGCAGCACAACTCGCAACGGCTAGTACGGTGGTGATTGCATCCGGCATGGGGTTACCCATTTCTACAACGCAGACCTTAGTGGGAGCGGTGCTCGGCGTTGGATTTGCGCGCGGTATTGGAGCGTTGAATTTATCGGTTATTCGCAATATTTTTATGTCATGGATAATTACATTGCCGGCAGGCGCCGTATTATCTATTTTGTATTATCAGCTTATCGAATTTATTTTTTCAGAGATATATATCCTCAAACCCTGAGGTGTAAGCCCGTGGACTTTGATAAAATTTGAACAAATTCCTCGTCTCACTATTCAACTTGATAGCGAAGCCAAACCCTGGGCGTGAGCCCAGGAACTTTACGCAATGGGGGTTTCCAAGGGGGAGAAAGCGAATTCTCCCCCTTGGTCGCCGTCCGCGAGGGTTTCCCGAGCAGGCGAAATTCATATGGGAAAAATACCCCGGGCGTAAGCCCGGGGATTTTTATTAATACCCCTTGAAAAAACGGGGTATTGAATCAATCTGTTAGTACTGAATTGGTGTGTATGCTTACAATCAGGTAAAATATTGGCTATTTCTGCCGCAGCCTTGGTGAATACTCGAGCCGAGAGCGGAGTCTGCACTTCTGAGCTAACCAACAGCGCTTTATTTTTTGGAGGGCTATCTTAATGGAAAGCCAAGCAACGACATTAGTAAAAAGACTGCATGCGTCGCGGTATGCCATTTTCTTACCATGGATTGTTTGCAGTTTAGCGGCGTTTTTCTATTTTTATGAATTGTGCTTACGTGTGGCGCTAGGAACGATGATTCCAGAAGTACAAAGCACGTTAAACATCAGTGTGGGTCAAATCGGTATTATTTCAGCCTTTTATTATTATGCTTATACCCCCATGCAAATTGCGGCAGGTGCCGTCATCGATCGAGTTGGGCCACGAAAATTATTGATTTCTATGGTGCTACTGTGTGCATTAGGTTCTGTGGCATTTGCGATGGCTAATGATTTTATTCTCGCGGCTGCCGCACAGTTCTTTATTGGTTTTGCTTCGGCGTTTGCGTTTATCGGTGTTTTAAAGCTGGCTTCGAATTGGTTACCCATTAAATATTTTAGTTTAATTTCAGGTTTGACCACATCGCTCGGTATGATTGGTGCAATGCTCAGTAATATTATTATTGCCTTTTTATTAAGAGATATGTCGTGGCGTGAAGTATGGTATATTTTTGCGGCTTTTGGCGTAATGCTTATGGTGGTGTTTTATTTCTTTTGTGTTAATCGGCCTGCAATCACTAAAAAAGTAAAAAATACAACCCTGCAATGGGGTGAAATCAAAGCCGATTGTGTGTTGATGATTAAGAGTCCTTTTTTCTGGGTGAATGCGATTATTGGCGGATTGCTGTATTTTCCAACGACCTCGTTTGCATCATTGTGGGGTATCCCTTATATCATGGCTGTTTATGGCATTGATAAAATAGAAGCATCAACGATTGTTTCCATGATATTTTTTGGTTGGGCGGTGGGCGGGCCGATGGCGGGGTGGTTATCAGCAAATTACATTAAAAAGCGCACGTTATTAATTAATGGCTCGCTGCTCGCATTATTATTAATATGCCTTGCATTATTACCCATACACTTTTCGCCAACGATGCTCAGTGTTATTTTATTTTTATTCGGTGTGGCTTCTTCGGTTGAGGTATTGGTATTTGAAGTGGCAGCAAAACTTTTTGATGGCCGTTCAGCGGGAACGGTTGCATCACTCACTAACTTTATTTTAATGTTGGTCTGCACGGTTTTGCAGCCCGTCATCGGCCTTTTTATCGATCATAATAGCTCCGTATCTGAATTTCGTTTTGCAATGTTAATTATTCCGATCGGGCTATTCATTGCATTCCTGATGTCGTTTTTTGCGTATAACGAAAAAAATGCGGAATGAATCAGTCGTTGCGGGGTGCATTTAATAACAAATAAAAGCCATATAATGTCTTTGATAACGCCAAAATAACCCCATATAATAGCAACTGCATTGACATTATATGGGGTTATCATGAAAAGAGCATTGTGGCAAACACTGTTGGCGTGGAAAGACCACCCATTGCGTAACCCATTGATTCTACGCGGGCCTCGTCAAGTCGGTAAGTCTTATCTGGTCGAGCAGCTCGGCAAAACATTTCCCAATTTTGTCACCATTAATTTTGAGCGCGATCCCAAGGCAAAGGCGCTTTTTCAAGACTCCAAAGAAGCGAATCGGTTGATTCGCGCAATCAGCGCTTACACCGGTATCTCGATCACGCCCGGTGAAACGCTGCTTTTTTTCGATGAAGTGCAAGAATGTGAAGGGGCAATACTGAGTTTGCGTTACTTCAAAGAAGAGATGCCTGCGTTACACGTGGTTGCGGCAGGTTCGCTCATTGATTTTGCCCTGCACTGTGTTGGGATGCCCGTGGGTCGCGTACAGTTTCTTTATCTCCATCCACTGTCTTTTGGAGAGTACCTAGAAGCGCTGGGAAAAACGGAGCTGCGCCGCTATCTGCTTAACGAGCCGATTGAGCCCGCACCCCATGAAAAATTGTTGGAAGAATTACACCATTATTGCTGGTTGGGAGGGATGCCCGCTGTGATTAATGCTTGGCGTGAGCATCAAAACGCGCAGTACTGCCAAACGATTCAAGACGATATTTTGCAAGCGTATCGGCAGGATTTTGAAAAATACGCGAAGAAACATCAGACGGCTTTGGTGGCTCAACTCTTCGATCAAGTAGGCTCACAACTGGGCGCGCGATTTAAATACAGCAAAGTGAACAATAGCGTACGCAGTCAATCGCTAAAAGAAGCGCTGAATTTACTGGATAAAGCCGGTGTAGTGCGAATCGCCTATCATACCGCCGCGCAAGGTTTGCCGTTATCTGCTGAAATGGATCGGCAAAAGTTTAAAGTGTTTTTCTTCGATATTGGTTTGTTGCAACGTTTACAGGGTTTACGTCTTAGGGAGTGGCTATTAGCGCCGCTTTCTGTCACCTATCTTGGTGCGATGGCTGAACAATTGGTTGCGCAGGAGTATATTGCCTATTCAAATCCAGCCCAACCGATTGCACTTTATTATTGGCAGCGCGAGGCAAAGCAAAGTAATGCAGAAGTGGATTTTATTTTTAGTCGAGAAAATTTGATTATTCCTGCAGAGGTCAAGTCGGGTAGTCGAGGTCGTTTAAAAAGTTTGGCTTTATTTTTGGCGTCTCATCCCCGATCCACAGAGGGACTCGTGATTTCTGAGAATATGCCATGGCAGCAGGAAAATTTTCAAGGACTTCCTCTATATGCGTTGGAAAGGTGGTTCGCTGAGGCTTCGTGAAGCTTCCTGGTAAGGGGTAGTGGCCGAGAACTGCAGAAATTTCCGCGCCCAAAAAAGAAGGGACAGCAATGAATGCTGCCCCAGTTGTGTTGGCGATCCTTACCAATACGTTCTGTCCCTAGACTGTGCTCTTTCCATGAGACAAACTTTAAAAATGGGTTTAGTTCCTTTAAACCGATAACATTCCTTTGCGATGCTATCCGTTTCTGCCTATTCGTCCTGAGTTGCTATTCACTCTAGCACTTCACTTTTTGCTCGCAACTGAAAAATCCTTATGGGAGGCATAAAAGAAGGATGTTTCTAACCCATGATGGGCAAAATTTATTATTATCAATGAGTTGTGGTTTGATGCGAATATACTGCCGCCAGTAATCTGAGGGTAATTTCTTGTTCGATCCTACAGTGAAGTAAGAGATATCTCACAAAAGAGAAGCCGTTGCTGTACTGCAATGACTCCCGCCCAAAATGAGCGAAAATCTACGATGAGGCTTGCAATTGTGCGAGTACAGGTTGTGTTTGCGGATAAACGCCATGCCAAAGATAAAAAGAAGCAGCGGCTTGTTCGACTAACATGCCTAAACCATCACACACTGATTTTGCACCCTGTTCTAACGCCCACTTTAAAAAAGTTTTCGCAGCGGGTCCATAAGAGAGGTCATAACACAGGGTGGTTGGTTTGATGAGTCCGTTGGGCAATAGGGGAAGTTGTTGATGATGCCCCATCGATGTTGCGTGAATAATAAGATCGAAATCGCTTTCGGATAAATCGTGCAAAGCAATTCCGCTGACAGAGCCAAAAGCTTGAAAGCGCTGTGCAAGATCAATGGCTTTTTCGCCAGTGCGATTGGCAATTAAAATTTCGTGGGGTGCTTTTTCCAGTAGAGGGGCAAGAATGCCTTGCGTTGCCCCCCCCGCACCAATAATAAGAATTTTTTTGTGAGTAATATTAAAATCTTTATCTTGAATTAAATCTTCAACTAAACCGATACCATCAAAATTATCCGCAAAGATATTGCCATTTTCCAAGAATGCCAGACAATTTGCAGCTAACGCAATTTTAGCGTTATCACCGATTTTCGTCGCAAGTGCAAAAGCTTCGGATTTAAAAGGAGCGGTTACGTTGCAGCCTTTTCCCCCGTGATCTTTAAACCACAATATAGTTTGTTTAAATCCATCCCGAGGAGCTTCAATCGCATGATATTCTACTGAAATTCCCACTTGTTTGGCAAAAGCCGCATGAATTTTCGGGGATAAGCTCATTTTAACGGGATTACCAATGATGGCATATTTATCCATGTTGCATCCCATGGTAATTCACTAAGTATTCACAAATTTTATCTTCGAAATTTCGATACGGCCTTGCTTTGCCGACAAAACCATTCACCATAATTGAAAAGCTCAGTATGCCCAAATGACGGCTGTAAATATAACCGGTGAGTGATGAAACGCCCGTCATCGATCCGGTTTTAGCGTGAATGCGTTTTTCAGCCGCTTGATTGTAGAAACGACCAATTAAGGTGCCGTCAATGCCGCCTATGGGCAATGCATCAATCAGCACATGTCGAAAAGATTCGGGTTGTTTATAAATATAATCCAGCAAAGCAACAAAATGATTGGGCGTAATAAGATTATAACGAGACATTCCTGCGCCATCATCAATTAATACCTTATCAAAACTCATCCGGGTTGCTTCATGCAAGATTTTTTCGAGTGCTTTTTTTCCGTTTAACCACGTTCCTTGCGTGCGAAACGTATAGTAGCCGAGTTGTTTTAACAGTGAATCCGAAATGAGATTATCGGATTTTTTGAGCATGTGTTTTAATAAATTTTGTAATGTGACGGAGTAATGTGTGTTTAAAACACGATATTGATTGTTGGCAACGCCAGTGACAATTTTCCCCGTGTAAGAAATTCCATTGTTAGCCAGTGAGTTGTGAATGATCGCTGCGGCCAAAGGAATGGTATTTCGAACGGCAAGACTTCGATTCCAACGACCCGCTTCCTTTTTGCTAATGCAGCCATGCAGCGAAAAATCATTTTCGAAATCGCTGTAAATGGTGAGCGGGCATTGCTTATTATAACGTGCGATCGTGGTGACGTGATTGTTAAAATGCGCCACATTACTGGGAAGGCTTGAGGATAGCGTTGGTTGTTCACCAACATTTTTTCCTGGGGTTAAATGTAAAATGAATTTATTTTTGTTGATGTTAACGGCAGAGAGAGGTGCTGCATAACTGTAGCTTAAATCATCCCATAACCAACCCGGAGGATACGGGATGGAATCATACGTGCTGCTATCAATGTAAATGTTACCCTGAATTTTTTTAACCCCTTGGCTTGCGAGCGTGTCGAGCAATTGTTGCAAATCATCCGACGTGAGTTCTGGATCACCGCTAAATTTTATCAGCACATTTCCGTTAAGCACGTGACCTTTGGTCGTGCCATTGGTGAGTAATTCCGTCCTAAATCGAAAATCTTTGCCAAGGGCAATTAACGCAGCAGTAGCAGTTAATACTTTTTGTATGCTGGCGGGTGAAAATAAATATTGGCTGACGTGTTCGTAGAGTATTTTTCCAGTGTCCGCTTGATGCACGACCACGCCAACGTGGATGGGTGGGTGAACGTTGACAATCATTCTATCGATATCTTGTTGTAATGTGGCAAAGGTATTATGGTTGATGAGCATGCACAGTGTGGCGATTAGGGCGAGGCATTTTTTCTTCATAGCATTTCCTGTGGGTTGGATTTGGGTATTTTTTTCGGAGTTTCTTTCATTAAAAAAAAGAGAATGACGACGATCGCCAATGGAGTGAATGCAAATAATAAATTATCGTGAATCGTGAGCGAACCAATAATCATAACGGCAATAGCGAGGCCAACGAGAGAAAAAGCAACTTCATACGTGATTCCTGTAAAAAAGAGGGTTGCAGCTAATAAAATTAATGCGAATAAACCCGTTTGAATATGAGTCGTCACACCATAGCGCAATAGCATGCTATCAAGGTAAAGGGCCATCAAAAAACCTGCCCAGTAAAGCAGAAGACGGAAGAACGTCAGGTTGTTTTTCGTCCCTAAGACAATGCAAAACAAGGCGACAAAAACACACATGAGCGAAGTATAAAGCCAGAAACCATTTTGATGAAGTTGCAACAGGGTGAGACTGATTAGCGCAAGAAATAAAATAAATAAACTGGGACCAACACGGGCTCGACGCGAGCACGTCGTCGCTAAGCGACCGTCCTGGCCCGGCTTAACGCGTGGTATGGTGGACATGTTAGTTCTCCTTTCCGAATACGCTACTAAATCCACTAAAACAAGTCAATGCGACATACACGTCTCCTGATTTCCATCAGGGGAGGTGGCTTTGATTTGAAATCAGCGTATAATTCAAAATTTAACACATGCTGTGGTTACCATTAGATGATCGCTATCCTTGAAGCTTATCGAGCAGGCTTATTAAGCCGTAAACACTGGTATTCCAATCTTATTTCTGGACTCATTGTGGGTATTGTTGCTTTGCCGCTTGCAATGGCATTTGCCATTGCATCGGGGGTGAGGCCTGAGCAAGGACTTTATACGGCCATTATTGCGGGTTTTTGTGTAGGCATTTTTGGAGGAAGTCGAGTACAAATTGCGGGTCCTACGGGTGCCTTCGTCGTTATTCTTGCTGGCATTACTGCAAAATATGGAATAGAGGGACTTCAGATTGCAACGCTTTTAGCGGGTATTATCCTTGTATTCATGGGGTTAATTAAATTGGGAAGTGTCATTAAATTCATTCCTGATCCTGTAATTGTAGGATTTACCGCGGGAATTGGCTTTATCATCTTTATGGGGGAATGGAAAGATTTTTTTGGTCTCTCTGTGCAGGTACCATTAGATGCAAACTTCTACCAGAAATTTTTTGCCTTAATTAAGGCATTGCCGCATCTCAATTTGACGACCACGCTGTTGTCGCTTTGTAGCTTAGCGATTATTCTTGTTTCGCCCAAATTTTTTAGACGTATTCCAAGCCCCTTGATTGCTATTATTGTGGTGACCGTTATTCAAACCATTTTCCATTTTAAAAATGTTGCTACGTTAGGAAGTGTATTTGGTGGAATTCCTCAACAACTGCCGCGTTTTGTTTTTCCAACCATGAGTTGGAATAACGCGATAGCATTGGTTGGGCCCGCGTTTGTCATTGCACTGCTTGGCGCTATTGAATCATTGCTATCGGCTACGGCGGCCGACGGAATGATGGGAACGCGACATCATTCAAATCAAGAGCTTATTGGTCAAGGATTGGCAAATATCATCGCCCCACTTTTTGGGGGATTTGCAGCAACAGGGGCCATTGCTCGTACAGCGACCAATGTGCGTCATGGAGGCAATGGGCCGCTTTCAGCGATTATTCACTCTATTTTATTGCTATTGGTTATTATTTTATTTGCGCCTCTTGCAGCGTATATTCCGCTTTGCACGCTTGCAGCCATATTATTTGTTGTTGCATATAACATGAGTGATATTCCTTATTGTTTACACATGATTAAAAATGCTCCCGGCTATGATGTTATCGTGTTGTTGACAACCTTTTTTCTCACGATTTTTGTTAACTTAGTCGTTGCCGTAAATGTGGGTGTGATTTTTGCGATGCTATTTTTCATTCGTCGTATGAATCAAGTGGTCTCGATTCTGGAACAAACGCCAGAAAAATTACAATCGGAATTACCGGGGCAATGGAGTTCCTTGCCTGAAGAAACGCTAGTTTATGCTATTCAAGGACCCTTCTTTTTTGCAGCCGCTGAAAAGATTGAGCATACGCTTTCCATCACACATACGGACCCCAAAAATATTATTTTCAGATTGAAAGATGTTCCTTTTATCGATATGACGGGATTAGAAACGTTTAAAGAAATTGTTAACCGCTATGCTCATCGTGGTGTGTGTATTTATGTCTGCGAAGCGAATGCGGTGGTTGCACGTAAGCTAATAAAAATAGGTCTTGCCCCTTTTATTGCAGGGAACCAGTTATTTAATACCTTATCCGAAACCATACAGCGATGCGGTAATCAAAAAAACAAAATTTAGCGCAATTCTTGGTGAGGGATCACCGAAAATTGCTGCCAGGCTGAATATTTCACGTCGAACGGCGAGGTTCGGTGTGCCGCCAACAGGAAAGTCTTTATCATGCACCTGTTTCAAGGACCGCGTTTTCAATTGTTACAAAAACCGAGTTTTTTCTATTATCTTCTCTCGTGTTTTTTAGCGACGTTCGGGTCTGGATTATGTTACATATTAGCGAATTGGTTAATCGTCTCAATCCACAGCGACGTAATGACGGTGCTTGTGATGATGATTTGCTTTTGGTTACCAAGCGCCTTGCTAGGGCCTTATTGGGGTGTGGTTGTTGATCGTTATTCGCGGCGGTGGTTGCTGTTTTTTTCTAATGGGGTTCGGGGGGTGATGTTGTTGGGATTCGGTTGGTACTTCTACCAACATGGGCTCTCTACCTATGCACTGGATATTTTGATGTTGTTGCTGGGTTGTTTATTCGGCGTTATTTTTCCTGCTTCTGTTGCGATGGTACGAGAGTTGGTTGCAACCAAAGATTTGTTATACGCCAATACCACCATTGATATTGTCTATGAAGTGGGAAACGTCGTTGGAATGGGTAGTGCCGGATTTTTGTTGATGGCTGTATCCCACAGTATGGCGTTTACGATTTGTGGTGTTATTTTTTTGTTGGCGGCATTGGCATTAATTCCCATTAAATTACGGATGGCGGAACCGAGAAAGCCATCCACCGCGATGAATGATTTTGTTTTAGGAATGAATTATTTGCAAAACAATCGCATTCTCGCACTCATTTATATTATCCAGTTATTGATGATGGTAGCGTTTATGATAACGCCCGTTTTGATTGCCCCTTTCGCTAAAAATATTTTGCACGCGAATTCATTGCATTTTGGATTGATCGAAAGCGCTTTATCTATGGGTGTTATTGGAGGTGGAATTATTCTGCCGTGGCTGACTGAAAAACAGGGTTTTGTGAAAACGTTATTATGGTTTTCAATATTATTGATGATGCTTTACGTATTATTTCCGCTGAATACTCGAATATCGGTGGCGGCAATTCTGTATTTTTTGATTGGTGTGGTTTTATCGTCGTGGTCGTTGATTATGACAAAAGCACAGTCAGTAACAGAGCCCGAATACCAAGGCCGTGTGCAGTCTGTTTTTAGCAGTATCAGCAGTTTGTTAATATTGTCTACCTACTTGGTGATTGCAGTTGGTGGTCATTTTATCTATTTGCGCTGGCTATATTTATTTCCCGCGATACTGATGACGGTGGCTATATTCGTTATTTGGAAATTGCGCCGAATAATGGATTGACAGGATCCGTTGCAAAGTTGTCATTTCACCACTAAACTGATTTTTAACTCCTTGAGTTTAAATCAGTAATTTTTTCGGAAAACTCATAAAAACGCTATTTGCAACGGATCCGTAGAAGGAGTCGGTGTTGGAGCTGAATGCTGCTCGTGTTGAGCAAATAACGGAGAGCTTAAACAGATGAGGAAGAAAATAAGAAAAAATTGAATTATAAAAAATTTTAAGTTTCTTCCAAACATATTTCGTCCCTTGGTTATTTAAATATTGATGATTTTATTAATGATGATGATCTATTTTTTCTCCCCGAGGTAACGACATGACACCCATGCCAGCTCTGACGCATCAATCAAGACAAAGCATTCATTCAGCTACTTACAGCATCGACTGAAAATTTTCGTCGAGCTATAATGACTCCCTACACCCTTAAAGTTGAGCCCATTATCTGCACGGAGGGTTAAGCCATGTCCAAAAGCACTGTCGCCACAATGCGACCAAATTCTGATAATATGGAACAATTATTTTTTGATGAGTTGTTCGATGATGTAAAAAATTGATGGATCAATATTGGCGTGAGAATCCGGATCTTTATTCCATCATTAAGAAAAAACGTAAGGACAGTGAGTCGACATTGCCTCAACCTGCATCCGAATCAATATCACAACTCGCCCCTAAAATTCCAGCCACTAATGACAGATCAATCATAAGCACAGTACTTCGCGGAGCACCACTTCGAAAAAAAATTAATGCGAGTCATCGTGCCATTCGCCAGCATGTCATGGAAATGAATGCGGATATTATTCCGCGTACACAAGCGCATAACCGAAAATGTGACTACCCCTCTTTAGAGGAAGAACGTAATTTCCGCGCTGATGTTGTTGCTGAACAGATTCGCGCTTGGCGAAGTATGCTGCCGACGCTCATTAAAAAATTTGCTAAAATACCCGATTATTGCCGTACAACCGAATCCGTTGAAAAACGCTCTTTAAAAATTTGGTAGAAAATAATTTTGTGCATTATTGAGGGTAGCTATAGCTTTTCAGATAAATATTTTGGTGAAAATGATCGTGCCATTAGAAGCCAACCCTCTCCTAGCCTCTCCCGCAGGCGGGAGAGGGAAGCTCGACAGTGAGCACCATTGCCGGTAAGACAATTAAAATAGTTTATTTTCACCAAAATATTTATCTGAAACACTATAGTGGAACCCCATTTACGTGGATTGTTTTTTTAATCATATTATTTTCCCTATCATAAATATCCTTCTAAATGGCAGTAAAATTTTATTGTTTATCTGCACCGGATACTCCATTGAAATCCTTTCAACATACACCTTAGAAAATTGATCTTGTTGATCAGAATCCATTTCAGATAAAACGGGTCGAAGTCCCGTTCCTTTTATCCAATCGAAAATTTCTCGATAATCCGACATTTCTTGAAAATACTCTGTTTCCCAAAGCTGTAGTGCTTTTGCTCCAGACTTGATGAGTAGATCATAATACCAAGGCAATTGGTAAAGTGGTTCTGTTAATACGCCATAACGCATTTTTTTTAAAATCGGTTTCCAATCGGCGTTGTTTTCTAAAACACGCATGCTGACTTGGTGTGATGGCGAATGAAAATTATTAGGCATCTGAATTCCAAATATTCCACCCGAATTCATCAATTGTAGAAGTTTGGGAATCAGGATTTCATGTTCATCCAGCCATTGCAAAGATGCATTAGCAAAAAGACAATCTATTTTTTCCAGCGGAGAAAAATGTTGAATATCGCCTGCAATAAAATGAATGTCTGGATAAGAATTTCTAGCTCCTTCCAACATAGCGAGAGATGAGTCAAGTCCTATTACTTTTGCCTTTGGCCAGCGATTTTTTAATAAAATGGTACTATTGCCAGGCCCACACCCAAGATCATAAACAATTTTTGGTTGAAAAGAGTCTGGAAAAGCGGCTAGCAAATCACGAGCGGGGCGCGTTCTTGCCCCCAGAAATTGCATATAATTTTCAGCGTTCCAGGAATCACTCATTAATTTTCTCCGATTTCAATGATATTCCCAGAATGATTGATTAATAGCCTCATCTTTTCTGATTCTGCATCGAATACTTGAAACAATAGCCCGTAACTTACACGCCAACGTTTATTATCGCTCGTCACCAAGCTTGCCGTTTTATGGTTGAGCTTTGTGATTGTTCCGATGCATTGCTTTCCATCATTATCAAAACCAACGCAATCACCAATTCGGAAATGATTTTTTGTTGGTTTTTCTTTATGATTAATGTGAATATTGCTTTCTTTTTTCTCTAAGTTAAGCATGTAATACGGAAATATCCATATTTTTTGATCAACCAGATTTCTCACACGCACATTCTTTACCATTTTATCCAAAACAATCGCTGATATAAGAGAATTGGATTGCTCATCAAAATAAGAAATTTGATCACCAACAGCAAAGCTTGTACGCATTATTTTAATATTTTCTGGTTTTTCAATTTCATTGTTGATCGCCACTTTAATGCGATATAAATCATACGGACTCGCATTTTTTAATAGTTTCATGATTTCTGTAAAGTCCATTGAAATATCCTCTTTTATTTTTTAATCTTTGCATAATATTCCAATTGCAAGAATTATTCTGGAAAAAGCCACTCACCCGCCATCATCGTCACAGCATTCCCTGTTATATGAGCGCGATTGTCTTTGATATTTAAATTCAATTCTCCTCGGCAATCATCATCTTTTGAAAATTTTTTCAAAAATCGAAACAAAAGCTGGATTACCGGATCCGTTGCAAATAGCGTTTTTATGAGTTTTCTGAAAAAATTACTGATTTAAACTCAAGGAGTTAAAAATCAGTTTAGTGGTGAAATGACAACTTTGCAACGGATCCCAATTTTCATAATAATCCTTATATTAATGTTTAATATGAAACCAATTATTCCGAAAGTTTTCGTTAGTCAAGAATTTAATAATTCAGTAGACTCAGATAACGAAAACCAGTATATTAAACCACAAAGGCTGTGTTTTCAGTACGTTAAATTGAAAGTCATCGGGTTCGAAAAAACCCTCATTTTATCGAACTATTAAAAATATTGGTATATGAAATAAATTTAATCAACAAGGAAAAAATTCGGAAATGCCTACCGTTTTAAGAATTAAAGGTTACCGGTTTTTCTTTTTTAGTTTGGAAGGCAATGAGCCACCACATATACATGTGGAGCAGGACAATAGAGCAGCAAAGCTTTGGTTAAGCCCCATAAATTTGGCGAGCTCCTATGGCTTCAGAAGCCACGAATTAACTGAGATTAGAGCGATTGTTATCGAACACAGCGAAAAATTTTTGGAGAAATGGTATGAGCACTTTGGCCGTTAAATTTGATGATCATGCAATTGACGTCAGCTTTACAAAAACTTCGTTACATCTCGTGCTGGCCGATGGTCGAGAGATTTCGGCGCCGCTGGAGTGGTTCCCAAGATTGCGGGATGCAAATGCGGCAGATCGTAATAAGTGGCGCTTTATTGGAAATGGTATTGGGGTACATTGGCCCAGCATAGATGAAGATATTGCTGTTAGTACGCTCATGCGTGGGAATGATTGATATCTATTCAGTTTGGCTGTAAATAGGGATCCGTTGCAAAGTTGTCATTTCACCACGAAACTGATTTTTAACTCCTTGAGTTTAAATCAGTAATTTTTTCGGAAAACTCATAAAAACGCTATTTGCAACGGATCCACTCAATTTATACAAGAACAGGAAAAAATAGAATTGGTTTTTTTGCCACCCTACAGTCCGTTTTTGAATTTAATTGAGCGGGTGTGGAAATATTTTAATAAAATGGTGTTGTATAACAAATATTATCCATCGTATTTAGATTTTAAAAATGCCTGCTTAGATTTTTTCCGGCGAAAGCACAAACGAGCGCTAGACAAAAAGTTGGTTGAAAAATTTCATTTTTCTGAGAAAAATATTTCCACATTGATTTGTTCAACCTAATTTCATACTGGGTTGGGTATATTAATCACTGATTTTCGCTTTTACATCTCTATTTTTCAAATAGAGCAATTTTTCTGAAATTTGCTTTTCTAAACCACGTGAAGTTGGCTGATAATATACGCTTGGCTCCATTTCATCTGGAAAATAATTTTCCCCTGCTGCATAAGCATCTGGTTCATCATGTGCATAGCGATAAAGCTTACCATAACCCAATTTTTTCATAAGATAAGTGGGGGCATTGCGTAAATGTAAAGGAACGGGTAATGATTTTCCTTTCTTAACTTCCCGCATCGCTGTGTTAAATGCAACATAAATTGCGTTGCTTTTTGCAGCACTTGCCAAATAAATAATTGCATGGGCAATGACTAATTCACCTTCCGGGCTACCCAAGCATTCATAGGCTTCATAAGCATTGATTGCTATGGTAAGCGCACGTGGATCGGCATTACCAATATCTTCACTCGCCATACGTATGACGCGACGTGCAATGTATAAGGGATCGCAACCGCCATCAATCATCCTAATAAACCAATATAACGCAGCATCAGGTGATGAGCCTCTTACTGATTTATGCAAAGCAGAAATTTGGTCATAGAAATTTTCACCATGCTTATCAAAGCGTCGAATGCTTTCTTGCATGACTTCTCTTAACAATTCTTGGGTAATAACATACTGCTCACCATTTTTTTCAACTAAATCAGTCATTATTTCTAATAGGTTTAGAACATATCTAGCATCACCATCTGCTGCGTCAGCCAATATTTTTTGTAATTCTAATGGAAAATAAAGGGGAAATTTTCCTAATCCGCGTTCTTTATCCTGTAAAGCGTGAACGATGATTTTTAATAATTCATCAGATGAGAGAGACTTTATCGTATAAACACGTACCCGAGATAACAAAGCATTGTTGAGTTCAAATGAAGGATTTTCTGTCGTAGCGCCAATTAAGGTAATTGTTCCATCTTCAACAAAAGGTAAAAAAGCATCTTGTTGTGATTTATTAAATCGATGGATTTCATCAATAAATAAAACAGTTGCCTGGCTTCCTGTTTGTTGACGTATTTTAGCTTCATTAACAATAATCCGGATATCTTTTACACCGGAAAAAACAGCAGATAATGATTGAAAAAAAGCACCCGATTGTTGTGCAATTAAATTTGCTAACGTTGTTTTCCCAGTTCCGGGTGGTCCCCATAAAATGAGAGAATGCAATATGCCTTGTTCGATGGCACGGCGTAATGGCTTTCCCTCACCTAACAAATGGGTCTGACCTATAAATTCTTGCAGTGTAGTCGGTCGTAATCGTGCTGCTAAAGGTTGTAATTCATTTATTAATTTCGTCATACGTAAACCTGCGTAAAAAAAGTTATGCTACGCGGCAAGATCGTCTTCCTCACGTCACCCATTTTGCAGCAGAGACATGAATCCGAACCCTCCCCACGGAATAGTTACAATTGTTGTAAATCCTGTTCAGTGACACCTCTACTGATAAAGGCAGAGCCAATGCCTTTTAATAAGATAAACGGCAAGCGATTCTGTTTTATTTTTTTGTCCATTTGCATAGCGCTCATTAAATTTTTCATGGAGAGCTGGGGAGGGAGTTTCGTTGGAAGTTGCATTTTAATCAATAAATTGATAATGCGTTGTTGCTCGTGTAAGGAAATGAAGTTGAGATGCTGTGATAATTGAGCCGCGAGTGCCAAACCGACGGCTATGGCTTCACCGTGCAACCAGTGGCCATAATGGAGCTCGCGTTCAATGGCGTGACCAAAGGTATGACCCAGGTTTAGAAGCGCTCGGATATTTTGTTCTTTTTCGTCTTGCACGACGATATCCCTTTTGATTTTGCAGGATTGATAAATGGCTTGCGATAGAATTTCATATTTTAGTGCCAGTAATTCATCGGTATGTTGTTCTAACCAACCAAAAAAATGGGCGTCGCTGATGAGCGCTGCTTTGACTATTTCCGCTAATCCTGAGGTGAATTCCCGTTTTGGCAAGGTATATAAAAGCTTGGTGTCGATGATAACCGCATTGGGTTGGTGAAAAGCGCCAATTAAATTTTTCCCGATGGCATGATTTACGCCAGTTTTTCCGCCAATGGAAGCATCGACCTGGGATAATAGGGTTGTTGGAATTTGGATAAAAGGAATTCCGCGTTGATAACAGGCCGCAGCAAATCCCCCCAGGTCACCAATCACACCGCCTCCCAACGTCACTAAGGTGGCGTCGCGATGATGCTTGTGTTCTGCTAACGCATGAATAATGCGTTCCCACTGTGACAATGTTTTATATTGTTCGCCGTCGGGTAAAACAACGTGATCGCATTGCCACGAAGCAAGCGCGGATTGTAATCTTGATAAATAAAGAGAAGCGAGGGTATCGTTTGTGACGATCATCACTTGTTTTCCCGCGATGTGTTTTTGCAAAAGTGCGGGGGCATTAAAAATATCTTGGCCAATATAAATGGGGTAGTGGTGATGTGGTAGCATAACGTCGAGCGATAATAATGACATTTCATTTATTCTCTATTTTGAGTTGCCCCCAATCTTGCAAAATTTGCTTTGCGAGGACGTATGGTGAAATATGGTCCGTATTATAGGTGAAATCGGCAATCGCTTGATAAAGTGGCTCGCGCACCTTGTTGAGTGCAGCGAGTTTTTCGCTGCTGCTATTGGCGGAAAATAAAGGCCGTTTTGTTTTTTGCGAAGCGATTCGTTCGATTTGAATGGCCAGTGATACTTGCAGATGGATGACGACCCCATTTTTCTCAAGCGCTGTTGCATTACTGGGTGTTACCACGCAACCACCACCGGTCGCTAGTATAATATGTTGCAGTTTCGTCAATCGTAGGATCGCTTCATTTTCGCGGCGGCGAAATCCCGCCTCACCCTCTTGTTCAAAAATCCAACTAATTGGGACGCCCGTTTGTTGTTCAATTTCACTATCTGAATCGTAAAGTTGTAACCCAGACAGTAAACTAAGCTGCTTACCAAGGGTGTTTTTTCCGCTGCCCATGGGGCCTATCAGGAAAATATTGCTAAATTTATGACGCATGCCCGGAATATACTGTAACTTCATATGGATGGCAAAGTATTTTTGGACTCTCGCTAAATGGAATATTATTTAACTTGATTCCCCGTGGCAAGCCACGGGGATTTTTATATCTTCTACCCAAAGCAATAGACGAGCTAGATGCGTAGTGCTTAAAGTGTTATGGAGAGCACGGTCTGCTGTTACCAATAAGCACCCCTCAGTTTGTGCCAAAGCTACATACAAGCTGTCATAGACAGTGCATTGATGTGCTGTGGCAATTTGCCATGCGGTGTCAAGCAAAGATTCATTTTCATAACTATTAAAGGGAAGTCTTTTGAAATCATCCAAAATGGCACTTGCTGTATCAAGCGTTAATTCTTTCGAACGATATTTTTTCCATAAGATATTTCCAACTTCTGCAAAAATGAGATCAGGCACAACAAACTGCAAATTCATATGCAGTAAACGCGTAGCAGATATGGCATGGACTTCGGGAATAAACCATTTGATGGCAACACTGGCATCCACCACTATCGTTTTCAACGGTCTTTATCCTCTCGAAGAAGTTTTGCGCTGTCACTGAATGCATGGTCTGACAGACGTTTATGCCAGGCATTGCTCGCTTTTATCGCCTCTTCCATCGACATTTTAGTCGCAGCTTCAACGATAGCCTTTAACTCGCCTTGCAATGATCTGTGATGCTGTTTGGCGCGCAGTTTTAAGCGTTTAATCACCCCTGGTTCCAAATTTCTAATGAGCAATTCAGCCATTATCCCCTCCAGCAACTATAATAATCAATATAGTGATATCATAATGATATCACTATAAGTCATAAAAAGCAAATATCCGGGTTAAAGAATTTGCGGCGTGATGAAGATGACCAGCTGTTTTTTCGAAGCATTATGATGGTTACTGGAAAAGAGTTTTCCAAGAAGAGGAATATGCCTGAAGAAAGGAATTGCGCTATGCGTTGTGTCATTTGTTTGTTGATTAATCCCGCCCAGAATGAGTGTTTGCAAGTTATTGATAACAACTTGAGTTTTAAGTTGTTGCGTTGTGATAGAAGGAACGCCTTGGATCAAGAGAAGACTCGGCTTATTTTCACTGACAAAAACAGTGAGTAGGATTTTCCCGTTGGGTAAAATGGTGGGGGTTACTTTTAAAAGTAAAACCGCCTTTTTAAACGTCGTGCTTGTATTGCCTTGCCCGGTTTTTTCTTGATAGGGAATTTCTTCGCCAGATTCAATGGTAGCGGATTGACGATTATTGGTAATAAGCTCTGGTTCTGCAATTGTGTGGATATGGCCGTGTTGTTCGAGCGCAGTCAGTGTTAAATTGACAGACTGTTGCTGACCAAAATTAATTAATGGAATCGTGATGGCGGACATTAATGGCTCTTGCAAATCTGGATTGGCTGCTGAAAAATAAGCACCGATTTCTTGCAAAGAATGTTGGTCCATCATGACAATTTTTGCTTTTAATAAAACTTGCCGAATAGGTGTGTCGATGGCCATTAAAAATTTTTTTATTTTCGCGGTGTGAATGAAATCGTCTTCAACCCATAATGTGTTTGTTCTTTCATCGGCTAATACGCGACCTTGTGATGATAAAAAACCATTGTTTTTATCGTTGAGCAATACGCCGAGTTTCATGGCATTAGCGTATTGAATGTGTAAGGTGGTTGGTTTTATGACGATAGGTTTTGGCAGCGAAAAAGGATCACGGATGTTTTCGAAAGAGATAGCACTAGTGAAAAAAAACAAAAGAGTGGCGATCATTATTTTAATAAGCATTGTAATTCAACTTGAATGAGTCTGGGGGCATCGGATTTTTTTATTTGAATGGAATCGCAATAAACGGTTTTAGCTTGATTCAGATGCACTAAGAAATTGACGACACTAAAATAGGTTGCCATAAAAGCAACAATAAATTTGTTGTTATCGTGAATGATCAAGTTTGACAAAATAAGATGTTTTTTGAAGATTTCAGTTTGAATGAATTCCGGTAGTTCAAAGGAGGAGTAGGCGTTGGTAAGTATTTTATTTTTTGGTGTCGAGTGCCGCCGATCGCGTAGATATTTTGTTTCTTTTCGAATAATTCGATAGCGATCGATGCCGGGAGAAACAAAAATCAAATAACAGCTTGAAAAAATAAAAAACGCTATTAGGATCATAAATCCTCTATACATAGGGTAATGTCGTGGTTAATATAAATTTTCCGTGTTGATCATAACGCAGCGTTTTGGGTGGTTGTATCCCGGCGCGTTGTTTCAAAAGAGAAATCAATTTTTGCAGACTAGAAAACGAGGTACTTTGTCCCCGCAGCGAAAATCGGTTGGATTTAAAGAGCAGTGAGTCAAGATAGATCTCTGCTGGAAGAGAGGTTTCTATCATTTTCAAAATGGAAATTGGGACCGCAAGCCTATTTTCAACTCTATCTTTCGCGTTTTTCTTTTTGGGAGACGGGTGTGTGATGGCTTTGATCAAATGCTCTTGCTGTAGCATCATTTTTTTATTTAAAAGAAAGAAATGGCGCTGAAGGAATAATCCGATTCCAATGCAGATAAAAAAAATGACGAAACAAAAAAGGTAATAACGTAAGCGTTGTTGACGCAAATCCGTATGATACAAAGATAAAAAATCAACATTTTCCATGAAGCCCCCAGTAGGCCAGTAAAGCCGCATTGCCAAGCCCAGTAGAAAGCACCGTGTTTCTTGACGAAAAAGGGATATCAAAAAGTGACTTTGCTGAAAATTTAAATTTCTTCTCAATCAATAAAGAAAATTGTGTAGTGATTGAAGGCTCTGTTCCAAGCCAAATTTGTTTGGGCGATATATTTTGTGCTGTAATGGCAGCGAAAATTTCGTCGATTTCTTTTGATTCAACGCAAAAATAATTTTGCAATGTATTTTGTGAAACGTAGCCAATCGTATAATGCACATCGTGTTGAGAAATAAATAAATGTGGTTCTTGTGCATGAGGCAAAAGTTGTTGAATGACAAGCGGTATTGTGTATATCGCGCTGGGTGTAAGTCGGCACTTTTTTAAAAAAGTTACCAGCGATCTGATTTTTTGTTTTTCCAGTGTGGCTGTAAACAACGTGGGGGGAGTTAACAAGACTTCGCGGTAATTTAACGAGGCGTTCGTTAACGATAGCTTTTGACCGATATATTTTTTTTGTTCTGAACGGGAAAGTTCCGCTGGAAGCGTGATGATTTTTAAGTCCAATAAGTCTGGCGCAAGAGAAATCAGCAAGGGCGATCTTTTTGGCAAAGATCGGGCGACAGGTAAAAGGCCGTCTCTATTTTCGCTCGTTAACAAAGGCGTTGAAAGCGCACGTTGTAATTGGGTCTCTATAGTGACTTGAGAGGCGCGTGCTTTCAGAGTGATTAACGCCATGCTATGCTTGCAAACGTGCAGTGCGGTACTAAAGTAAGTGGTGAATAATTGCATGAGATTGCTATCCTCAAACCCTGGGCGTCAACCCGGGGATTTTTATTGCAGTATAAAAAACGCTGGGGTTGATGCAATACCGTGGCATAATACATTTGAAATTTGAGTCGCCTGTCATTTCCTGGGAGTTTGAATGAAGCGTTTGCGTTGGTATTTTAAAAAGTTATTCTTAACGATCCTGATCGTCTTGTTGGTGGGATTGTTAGGAGCAACCGGCGCTTATCTTTATCTTGAGGTGCATTTGCCCGATGTGGCGGTTCTTAAAGATATTCACCTACAAGTTCCGTTGCGGGTTTATACCGCGGACAATCGGCTAATTGCCCAATTTGGGACCAAACGACGTCTTCCCGTGGGATTAGCGGACATTCCCCCGCTCATGATTGATGCCGTATTAGCAACGGAAGATGCACGCTTTTACAAACATCCGGGTGTTGATTTTATTGGCATTGCGCGTGCCGCTTTAGCGGTGGTAACCAGTGGGCGAAAGGTTCAAGGGGCGAGTACGATCACCATGCAAGTGGCGCGGAATTTTTATTTATCGCGTGAAAAAACCTATGGACGAAAAATCAGAGAAATATTATTGGCATTAAAGATCGATAAAAATCTTGATAAAAATAAAATCTTGGAACTCTATCTCAACAAAATTTATTTTGGTAATCGTGCCTATGGTGTTGCAGCGGCGGCGCAAGTTTATTATGGAAAAACATTGAATCAGTTGACGTTAGCGCAAATGGCGATGTTGGCGGGCTTGCCACAAGCCCCTTCACGAAATAATCCGTTAGAGAACCCCGGGGCGGCCCTCAAACGTCGCGATCATGTGTTGGCGCGCATGTTAGAACTTAAATTTATTACCCAACAACAATATGACACAGCGATCAAAGCAGCGCCGACGGCTAGTTATCATAGTCAGAAAATTGAAGTTTCCGCGCCGTATGTTGCGGAAATGGTGCGAGAAGCGATGGTGGATGAGTTTGGTCCCGATGCTTATGAAAAAGGGTTATCGGTGTATACCACGATTCAAAGTGAATTACAGGTTAATGCGAATCGTTCATTACAAAAGGGGTTGACGGATTATGCAGCGCGACACGGATATAAACGCAGCGGCAACCTACTGGAGGGTGATCCATCGCAATGGCTTGATGCATTGAAAAAAGAAATTTCGCTCGAGGGATTTTTTCCAGCCGCGGTTTTGTCAATGGCACCGCAATCGATAAAAGCCGTGTTGGCCGACGGTAACATTATTTCGATTGAATGGGGAGGGTTATCGTGGGCAAGAGAACGTCTGGAAGATGGTTATATCGGTCCTACACCACAAAATGCCGAAGAGATCGTCTCCGTTGGTGAAGTGATTCGAGTGCGACGCCAGCCGGATGGCCATTGGGTGCTGGCTCAACTTCCTGAAGTCCAGGGCGCACTGGTTTCGTTAAATCCGCAAAATGGCGCTATTTTAGCACTCAGTGGGGGATTTGATTATAGTCTCAGTAATTTTAATCGCGCGATACAGGCTGAACGGCAGCCGGGTTCGAATTTTAAACCCTTTATTTATTCAGCGGCGTTAGAAAAAGGTTATACCTTGGCGACCATCATTAATGATGCACCCATTGTGATGAGGGATTCGGGTGAAAATGAAATGTGGCGTCCAACCAATGATAATTTGAAATTCTACGGGCCAACGCCGTTACGCATTGGTTTGGTGCAGTCACGTAATTTGGTTTCGATTCGTTTGCTGCGTGATATTACGGTGCGATATGCATTAAGCTATGTGCAACGTTTTGGTTTTGATCCTAATGTATTACCGCACAGCCTGTCATTGGCGTTGGGCAGTGGTTCAACGACTCCTCTGCAGATTGCAGTTGGTTACGCCACGTTTGCTAACGGCGGTTATGCGGTGACTCCTTATTTTATTCAGAAAATTGTCGATCAACACGAAAAAATATTATATGTCGCTGATCCTTCCGTTGCGTGCCGTGCTTGCCTTACAAAGGATTTTCCAAAAGAGGACGATCTGCCAGAACGACCTGCGCCACGGGTGATTACGCCGCAAAATGCGTATTTAATCACACAGGCGTTGCGAAGTGTTATCCAAGAAGGAACGGGGCGTGCAGCAAAAGTGTTAAATCGAAGTGATTTAGCAGGCAAAACAGGAACGACTAACCAGCAAATTGACGCCTGGTTTAGTGGCTTTAACAGTCATATTGTGACGACGGTGTGGGTGGGTTTTGATAATTTAAAAAGCCTCCATGAATACGGTGCGGCTGCTGCATTGCCCATTTGGATTAATTTCATGCGTGAAGCGTTGAAAAATCAGCCGGAGGCCACCATGCCTGAGCCGCCGAATATTGTCACGGTGCGCATTGATCCTGCGACAGGATTATTAGCCTCTCCATCGCAACCCAATGCGCGGTTTGAAATATTCCGCAAATCGGATGTGCCACGTCAGCATGCGCGTGCAACGACGAGCGTCGATGTTGGTAGAGATAGTCATACTCCTCACAGTGACTCTGACGGCAATGACCAGATTTTTTAGAAAGCGTGTCACCTCGGATTCATGTATCTGCGGCAAGGCGAGTGACGCGAGAAAGACGATTTTGCAGTGCTTCCCACACGTTTTCTGGTGTTATCTGTGATAAACAAGCGGCTTGTGGGGACGGTATTTTTGTTGAATAGCAAGTACGTTTGCATTTTTGAGCGCAAGGGATAGTGCTTTGTAAGTGTCGTTGCTGTTCTCCATACGCCCCAATTTTTTGGGGATCTGTTGGTCCATATAAATGGATGGCCGGTGTTTGTAATGCGGCGGCTAAATGACCGAGTCCCGTATCCACACAAACCGCTGCTTTAGCATGCATTAATAGGCTTGCGCATTCGCTGAGTGAAATTTTCGGTAATACGGTGACATTTTCTCCGGCATTTTTCAGCATTTCTGCGCGTTGTTTTTCCGTTGGATTTCCCCATGGAATGACGACAGAAAAACCCGCATGATTTATTTTCATCATCAGCTGTTGCCAATGGGCATCAAGCCAATGTTTGGTTGGCCATGTTGTATTGGGAATAATAACGATGAAATTTTTGGGTAGCGTCATCATGAGCGTGGGCAATTTGGCGACATCGATACCAAAATCGGGGGTGCTGCTAGGCAGTGAATAGTTGAGTGCATGCGCAAAAAGCTGACGCGTACGTGTGAGTGCGTGCTGATTTTTTTCGACAAAATAACTGTTTTTATAAAAATACTGCGCGCCAAATTCGCATACGGAATTCTTATCCATTCCAGCATTTTTGCCGTGCGCTATTTTGCTGATGAGCGCGCTTTTTAAAGCAGATTGAGCGTCGATAATTAAATCGTAGTGTTTTTCACGCAGGGCATGCGTGAATTTTTTAATTTCACCCTGTCGCCACGCTTGAAAATAGCGTTTTTTCCACTGCCGAAAAGGGCATGCAATAACGTGATTAACCGCCGTATGCCAACGAGGAATTTCGGCAAATGCGGGGGCAGCGACCCAGTCAAAAGTAATTTCACCAAGTGCTTGTTTTGCATCGGTTAATGCAGGCAAGGTGTGAATAAGATCGCCCATGGAAGAAATTTTTATAATTAAAACGTTTAACATGATTCAAATTTCTAAAATAAAACAGTGTACATATTATTCATTGCTTGACTCTATATCATATCCAAGGTAGTTTATGTCGCATTTCCTGTCAATGCAGAAAAAAAAATAATCACTAAGGAGCATAAAATGTTAAAACGATTTTTAACGTCAGCAGCAATGAGCGCCGCATTCGTTTCAAGCGCAGCATTCGCGGGTAATTCTGATTTACCACAAGTACCAGAATGCATGCATTGTTTCAAACCATTTGTTGGCATTTATTATAGTTATTTAAATGCCGATACCCATTCAATCAATCAAATTTTTCCTTTTCTAAGTTCAGCAAATGTGTTGCAAAACGTCTCTTTGTCAGGTTCTATACCGGATACGTTTAACGGCTTAGGTTTTATGTGGGGCGGTAAATACGGTCCATACTTCGGTTTTGCAACAGGGATGAATCACTATTTTGAAGATAGCACAACGATGTCAGCAACACTCGTAGGCACGACTCAAGTGGTCAATGCCAATGTAAACACCGTCGCAGATCTTTTCTTTGCTGAAGCACGTGGTTATTTACCACTCATGGAAGGTTTTGATTTGATTGGTGCGGTTGGTGCGGCCTTGTTAGAAGCACACACCAACATCACAGGTACTTTTAGTAGTACTCAAAGCTTCGCCATCAACAGTTTGCCTTCCAATCATCTCACGTGGCGTTTTGGCGCAGGTGCTGATTATTACTTTACGCAAAATTGGGGTGTGGAAGCCATGTTCCACTATATGCCAACTTCTGGAAATCACGTATTTGTTGAAGATTTCTGGACAATGGATGCGGGCATCCTTTACACGTTTAGCTAAGCGAAAAGTCGTGAATAAAAACCGGCGTGGGGGAACTTTCGCCGGTTTTTTTTGCGTCCCCTTTATTTAAGAAGGGCGAAAACGCGTTCGGCAGCCGCCAGTGTTGTGGTAATTTCAGGATGTTGATGAGCAATAGAAACAAAACCGGCTTCAAACGCGGAAGGTGCAAAATAAATATGTTGCTGCAACATGCCATGAAAGAATCGTTTAAAAGAGGTGATATTGCTTTGCTGCATTTCTTGTAAAGAGCGGATGCTATCTCGTTCCGTAAAATAAAGCCCAAACATTCCACCAACGGAATCGGCGTGAAAAGCAATGTGATGCTGTTTTGCCAGCGCATTGAGACCCTGCGTTAATTTGCGTGTCATGGTGGAAAGTTCGGTATAAAAATTGGGGCGTTGAATTTCTTTCAATGTCGCAATACCTGCTGCCATAGCAATCGGATTACCGGATAATGTTCCTGCTTGATAAACAGGGCCAAGTGGAGCGAGATGATCCATCCATTTCGCTAATCCGCCAACAGCGCCCACGGGCATACCGCCGCCAATAATTTTTCCCAGTGTGGTTAGATCGGGTGTGATGCCATATAAACTTTGTGCGCCACCGAGCGCAACGCGAAAACCCGTCATCACTTCATCAATAATCAATAATGCTTGATAACGATCGCAAATTTCTCGCAGCTTGCCGAGAAAGTGATCGTGTGGAAGTATCATATTCATATTGCCAGGAATGGGCTCAACGATGATAGCAGCAATGGAATCAGGATATTGAGCGAATAAATGTTCGACCGAATCCATATTATTAAATTCGGCTACTAAGGTATCGGCTGCGGTATTTTTCGTCACACCGGGTGAACTGGGTACACCCAGCGTTAACGCACCTGAACCCGCATTTACCAGTAGAGAATCCGAATGGCCGTGGTAACAACCCGCGAATTTTAAAATTTTATCGCGCATTGTGATGCCACGCGCCAATCGAATGGCCGTCATAGTGGCTTCCGTGCCGGAGCTGACGAACCGTACTTTCTCAATGGCGGGCATGAGTTGGCAAATTAACATGGCCAGTTCAACCTCCCATTCGCAGGGGGCGCCAAAGCTTAAACCTTTTTCTGCGGTTTGTTGTACTGCAGCAATCACGCGCGGATGTGCATGCCCTAAAATCATGGGCCCCCAAGAACCAACGTAATCAATGTAGGATTGATGATCAGCATCAATGAGATAAGCACCATTTGCACTGCTAAAAAATAAGGGGATACCACCCACGGATTTGAATGCACGTACTGGTGAATTGACTCCTCCTGGAATATAATGCTCTGCTTTGCAAAAAAGGTGGGCGGAACAAGATGCAGCGATGGTTTTGTCCATGTTTGATGCCTATGCTTGGATTTTAGGAGTAAAAGTATGACACAGCAGTCAGAGTTTAAGAAGTATGTCTGTTTAATGTGTGGGTTCATCTATGATGAAGAAGAGGGATGGCCGGAAGAGGGTATCGAAGCGGGTACCCGTTGGGATGATGTTCCAGTCGATTGGCTTTGCCCAGATTGTGGTGCGACCAAAGCAGATTTTGAAATGGTAGAAGTACAATATTCTTAGCCAGCAATAGCGTTATGGCTTTACTACCACCAAAATAATAATAATAAAAAGCAACAAGGTTGGAATTTCGTTGAAAAAGCGGAAAAATTTAGCGGAAGGATGACGCTGGTCTTGCTTGAATGCATGCAGTAACTTGCCGCAATAGAAGTGGTAGAGCCACAACATCGCAACAAACAATAGCTTTGCCATCATCCAGCCTTGCTTGAAATAATACGCATAGTGCAGACCCAGCAAGGCAATGCCGGACAACGTGGTTAGAACCCCTGCGGGTGTCATGATGTAAAAAAACAAGTTGCGCTCCATCTTCTTAAAACGGCTTAAGCTGATGGCATCGCTGCTCTGCGCATGGTAGACAAAAAGGCGTGGAAGATAAAACAATCCCGCAAACCAACACACCATAACGATAAGATGAAAAGCGAGCAACCATAACATGCTGATTTTCCTCTGCGGAATAAAAGCGGTATGATAACGCTGCTGAATGTGCAGAGCAAGCATTGACCTGGTTAAGAACTCGGTCAATAATAGGAGTATCAGTATCTGTTAAAATTTTTCACCAGTTGAAGTGATGAGTATGATTGTTTTTACCGATAATGCAGCGCATAAAGTGAAGTCCTTGATTGATGAAGAAGGGAATCCTGCGTTAAATTTGCGAGTTTATATCACGGGGGGAGGGTGTTCCGGCTTTCAATATGGTTTCACCTTTGATGAAACGATCCATGCAGAAGAAGACTATGTGGTTGAAAAGACGGTTGGCCCCAATCAAACGGTTCGTTTATTAGTAGATCCTAATAGTTTTATGTACTTGCAAGGCGCTGAAATTGATTATCGTGAAGATATTCATGGCGCGCAGTTCATCATTCGAAATCCCAATGCTAAAACCACCTGTGGCTGCGGCTCCTCTTTTTCCGTGCAAGAGGAAGAAGAGGAGACGGACGACGCATAACTATGTTTTAATGTTACCCAGTGTTACAAAGTTAAACCGGATCATTTTCGCCATTGCGATCTAGTCTGGATATTTCACATCGAACATGGAATTGATACAATCCACTCCTCTTAATGGCACTAAAAAGGTGAGGATTTAATTTATGACGATAAACGATGAGTTATTGAATACGTTGATGAGTGCCTTGATGGACGATAGTCACGACAAAGATCTCGCGGCCTTACTGAACTGGAGAACGTACAACACTCATTTTTCCAAAAAGCAAGATCAAAAAGTTTTAGCGCGTCTCAACGAGGCATTGGAGATTAATCCAAATCACTCAAACGCCCTTTTTTTAAGAGGGTACCTGCATGCTGAGGGACGAGGCGGTCCTGTTAATGATGCTGAGGCGATTCGTCTCTATGAAAAAGCCATTGAATTAAACAATGCAGACGCCATGTACTGGCGTGCTGTTATGCATAAAAATGGTCAAGGCGGTCCTGTTAATGATGCTGAAGCGATTCGTCTCTATGAAAAAGCCATTGAATTAAACAATGCAGACGCGATGAACTCTCGTGCGGCTATGTATCAGCATCGAGGAGGTCCTGTTAACCATGCGGCGGCAATTCGTCTCTATGAGAAAGCCATTGAGTTAAACAGCATATATGCAATGTACAATCGTGCCCTTATGCATCAGAAGGGCCAAGGAGGTCCTGTTAATAATGCTGCGGCGGTCGAGTTCTATTATCGTGCTTTTTTGTTTGGTTCAGATAGCGTGGTGAGACATCTTGCGAGACGAGCACTCGACGCGTTGGCAGAGAAGGCATGTATCGAAGCGAGCTATTATTTAATTTTAATTTATCTTGTCGGAAGAGCTTCCGATCGAAACTTACTTTTAGCTAAAAAATACTTTGAAAAAGCGCCTGTTAAAATCACGAACTGGTTATGTCATAAAGCACTGGAGCAACTGGACGCCGAAAATCCAGATATAGAAAACGCTCAGCGATTACAAGATTTTTTAAATGAAAACAAGTGCAATGCACCTCACATCGACAAATTACTCAACCACATACAGCTAAAACTTCTATTGGCCCATGGACAACCCGAAGAAGCCCTTATTTTCTTTGATCGCCATTACATCATTGCAGATGATTTAATGCCAAAAAACCTCTTTGAATTGGCCAACGCCCAATTTTTCCGATTGGAGAACGTCACTGAAAAAGAAGAAAAAATAACCATCATTAAAAAAGCATGCGATTTGCTTTATCCAGCCTATGTAAAAGGTGATGCGAATAGTGAGCGATTACTCATTCGCTTTTTAAGAGTCAAAGATGAAATAGAGAAAGGCTATACCTTCTTTTCACCAATCGATGATGACTCCGCTGAAGTAGATAAAAATTTAATTAACCGTTTTGTAGCTGATTTTAATCATCAAGACAAACAGATTAAGCTTGCTGCAGAATTAGGCGCAATAAAGGCATACATTGCGATAATGAAAAATGAGCAGCCCCACTTTTCGCGTTTTTTCTCGTTTTTCAAGGTAAGTGGTGATGATCTTAGATGCGCAAAAGAAATTTTATCGTATAACCAGAATGGGAAATTATTAGTAGAAGTCATTGAAATCGATAAGGCACTTGCTGACGCCATCAGCAAAATTCCTGCGCTCAAAAGGACAATTGGGCCCCACCTAGGTGGAAATAGGACACCAGAACCCGAGTTCGGAGTGGGGCGCAATCCTTAGATTAACCAGAATGCAATACTTCTATCAGGAATTCTTCATCGAAAGACGGGGAATTCCTTCCCTTTCATTGACGCGGGCTGCAGGGGACCTGCATCCTCGCGATCCAGGGGGAGCGCGCAAAGCTCCC